>LWDU01000157.1_pt1 | contig 19265 bp, 10 predicted proteins | sample 727161 | NCBI WGS metagenome assembly LWDU01 (sample SAMN04566230, study PRJNA314399) | hydrothermal vent metagenome | isolation source: deep sea hydrothermal plume seawater | place: Mexico: Gulf of California, Guaymas Basin | collected 2004-07-11
CAATGCGTTCTGTTCTGTGATAAACAGTCTTCATCTTTTCTTCGAGACGGGTGATTCGTTCTTTCATAATATCAATAGAGTCCCTAATGTGGTTTAAATCATCCATTTGGGAATGTCCTTGTAATAATTTCTTTACGTAATTACTATATTTATATAAACAAGGCTCTTAAAACCGACGTAAAAAAACCACCCGAAGGTGGTTTAAATAATTACGGCAATGTTACCAAGGCTGCATAACCAATCATAATTGCAGTCCATAAACTAACAACAGCATAATATTTCTTCATACTTGTGCCAAAATACATTCGACCAATATGAGTACACTTATGTGTCGGACTAATTAAGTATGCTGAGAACTCTAACGCAATAAACCACGTCAGGTACTCAACTCCATATATCATAGCAAGTAACGCAACAATACCTGCATATTTACCAGACGATCCCAATAAAAACGAAGAACCGTATGCAATAGCAGAAATACTTATAAATCCAATCAAAGTATTCATATCCAAAACCGAAGATGCTTCTAGAAACGTTTTAATTTCAGAATAATTAGATTTCACTACGTTAGACGCAATAATAACTAACGCAAGTACACCAATCAATTTCCAATTCACAAAGGAGTTTAATTTAGTTAAACTAAAAATACCAGAATACATAATATAATACAAAGTCAATGTCATAAATACCATCCAATGGGTGGCACCAGCAACAAGCACTGCGATAGCAAGGAAAAGAGGCATCGCTCCGAATATCAACCTTTCCCATTTAACGGGTTCTGGTTTAACATTCAATACAATATCGTCTTCACTCATCTTACCGAATATATACCAACCAATGTAAAATACAGTGATTGCTAATAGTCCCGCAGTATATGACAACATCTCTAAGTAAGATAACCCTAAAGCTGCCATTGGTACAATAATTGTTTTCTCTAACGGACTCCACAAATAATAATGGTGCGTTGCCAGATAATCGATAATACCAAACTTAGACCTTGACTTTCTGTGTTCATGTGTATCGTCATCAGGTGCTAATGTGCTCAGCACTCCGGCTGATACAGTAACTCTTCCTGGAATGGGTAATACTCCAGTGACCAACGAAGTCAACGTAATGATTAATCGTTTAGACTTAATCTTTCCAACAATGATATTAAACAAATCATTAAAGTATTGTTTCTCTTTAATGATACCTGCTGATATCATAACTCCCAACAAATATAACAAATATACCTGTTTCTTTAAAACAAATGCAAATAAAATTTCCATTTCTTTCTCCTTATCAGTTAAATTATAACATCCAAAACGATGTAAAGTGAGTCCAGATAACTATTTTCTGATTAAGACGTACACTAATGTTGTTTGGTTGTTATGAGATGACAATCACCTCCATATAACTACTTAATTATATGGAGTGGATCTACTGATAAAAGTCTCGTAAATATTTATAATGCTACGATATATAAACCATTCCAAAATTCATCTTCCATTTCAAAATCACTAGATAATAGAATCCTGCTGTATTTTGGATTTAACTTGGATTTAGAAAGACCGTCGTTTGCACCATATACTACCCCATCGAAATTAGCATCGTCGAATATTAGGATAGCATCTTTAGCGAACGTCTGAGCATAATACTGAACTGCTCTAGATGTGGTTTCAAAATCGTGAGGTCCATCATAAAAAAATACATCAATATCTTTTAATTCTTCCCTGTTCACCTTAAATAAATCAGAATCAAATATATGTACTGTATTATCCCCTTTATATTTCTTAACATTCTTTATAAAAGTTTCTTTGGAATTTTCTGGTAATTCATCTAGATCGTCTCTTGCCGTTTGTATAGGCTGTTTCCACATATCGACAAAATATGCATCCAGTTTATTGCCGTCTAACGCTGCCACTGCAGTCGCACCAAGGTACGATCCGATCTCTAAATACGAACTTGATTCTTTACAAATCCCGTTTATGAATTTTTGAACCTTTTTTGAGGTTAATCCAGGTATGTTGTACATAATGTCTCTATAATAATATCACGTTTATCAGGGGTTCTTATTCCATTTCTTGCTTCATATAACTTATCGCACTTATTACAATCCCAACAATCAAACTTACAATTCTTAATGAACTTTCTCCATGCATTAATGGGTCTTCCTGATAAAGAATTGTCTTCTAAATATTGATCAAATTCGTTAAACAATACATCCTTTCCTTCTACATAATTTTTTATAATAGACATAGAATTAAATAATTGCTCAACAGACTCCCTACCATGCATCTTAAACACATCGACATACTCTAACAATTCGTCCCAATCTTCTTTCCATGGTGGTATATTAGCAACCTTCAGCGAAGTTGCTGGGTTTGTTATAGACCAAGAAGAACAAGAAATTCTAGATATGGCGTCTGTAAAATATTGAGGTCCGTCGGAACGGGTATTGTTAAAATGATAGTGCTCGTCCATTATAGGACAAGAACCAATACAACCTTCGTTCGCCAAGAGTGAAATTTTAACACCGTACTTATCCTTAACTCGTTTAATTTTTTCCAACTCGTCTTTGTTTCGCATCAAGTCTCTATCTAGGTTTATATAATCAAACCCACTTTCTGCTTGAATTGCAACTTCGGCTGCAGTATTTACCCCACGCAGAATAGTATTCTTTATCTCTAATTCTGGAAACATTTTTTGTATTTGTCCAGTCAAGACCCACGATGTGTGGGGAATAGTTGCACTTCTTATTCCTGCAACATATAGAGGTTTGAATTCTTCGATGAATAAATCTAGGTTTTGTTGGTCTGGTCTTACTTGAATGTTATTAAACGTTGCACTTAATGGAACACCCGTTTCGTGTCCTACCACTAACGCGTTATGTATTAGATCTTCAAAACTAGATTGAAATGTGTCCCCCATAGCATCTTGATTAAACGGTGATATTCTAGAAGTAAAGTATATATCCCGTATATGTTCTTTATACGTTTTAACAAACTCTACGAACAAATTAAACTCTTGTTCGTTTAATTTTGGATTTAAAGGTAGACTAAACATTCACACTCCATTACATATTTTAAACCGAGAATACCCCATGCCTGATATTCTTTCTATATCAAACACAAACCCAGATTCTTCCCACCACGGTTCTCTTGGGTATTTAATCGTCTAATTTAATTGACGATACTTCTTCTGGTAATTCTTCTGTTGTGTGTTGCAGCCTAGGTGAATCGTCGGCCAGACCTTCTTCGATATTAGGGACATTTGGTAGACAACCAAGAACTTTATCTCTTGCTTCTAATGATAATATATTTAGAGTATTATCCATTTTCATACTAAACTCAAGTGCTTTGTTTATAATAATATTTTGGTCTTCTGGTTCCATCATCATCAATGAACCCATTTGCCCAGCACCAACCCTTCCGTGCGCAATCATATCTACGGCTGTTTGCTTTGCCATACGAACTTGCCAGTATAAACGTTCTTCTTCTTCATTTTCTACCGATATGTTTCTGATATCATCAACACTTGGATCACCGTCTGGGAATAAAGACTTTAAATGATTAATCATTTCTTGCATTTCCCTTCTTGCTTGTGGGATTTTATGTTTAAATACCGTTGTGTCGTATAATTTGTCTTCATATTCGCATTTCAACAAGTTGCGACGCAACACATCAGCCTCACCGTCCATATTTCTTTCTATCAATGCCATCTCTGCTTGATGAATTTTCTCTTGATTTATCATACCATGAAGTGCCTGCCTTCTAGTATCAATTTCAACCAATGCTTGTCTGCGCATCCTGTATGGGGTTAGTCCGTCACCAACGACGAAATATTTTGTTTGAAACGACGTCATTGGATATCCATCACCCATAGCAAGAGAGGCGATATCGTCGTCAGTTGCGTTTGTTTCTCCGTCTAGATCGAACGTATTTTCGTAATCGTCGTGTGCTGGAATGTATTTGTTTTCTGTTATCAGTTTGTTCTTGCTCATAATATTCTCACATGTAAATAATAAAAAGGGAATACTTATAGTATTCCCTTTATTTATAATTAAATTTTAAGGTTTATTTTACCTAAAATTGAACTCCGTACTTATCATCTTCAACCGCACGTTGGTAACTGTCTGCCCTTCCCGAATCAATAGCAAGTCCTGCTTCAACCATAATACCAAATAAGTCTTCTTTAAGTAGTAGTGAAGAATCTAAATCTTCAGTAGATTTAATTCTGTCTTCTAATACTTGCTGACTTGCTAATAATTCTGCAAGTTTAACATTATATGCATCATTAGCCGAGATTACTTTAGTTGCAACATCTGCAATTTCAGCACCTCTTGCGGCAGATAAAATAGACAATACTGGTGTAGATACAGAAGAATCCGCAACATAAGCGACAGCTTCTGCTAGTTGAACCGACCATGTAGATTCTTCTAATTTATTTTCTGTCAAATTTAACGCAAGAAATCTTTTATTAAATACGTCCTTAACCATTAGTGACATTATTAATTGATTCCATGATTTGCCATTGTCTTCGTCTGCTGCAGAAAGTACATGTTTCATTGCATCAGCAGCTTCCGTGGCAGTACCAAAGTCCTCATCCGTTCCGTCAAACCCTCCAGTAGAACCAGAAGAAAACCCAGATAATTCAGGAACTTTTTGTCCTAAATCATTAGGTTGCCATTTTAAATATCTTTGCGTTTGTCCAATTTTAATAATACATTCTGACCATAACGAACCCATAGCGATCGCTTCTGATACTTCGAATGCTTCATATGTTTCCCAATCGAACGTATTTGCAGTAGAGTCTTCAATAGATGCTAAGATATATCCAGAAGAATAGTACAACTCTTCTAAAATTTCTAAAGGGTAATCGTTCTTTATTGGTTGTTTAAAAATTATATATTTCATTTTTCTTATCCTTTTCTAGAGCAACCGTAACCAGAAGACATTCCACCATGTCCTTTAGGTTCCATCGCAGTACCACCTGCAGAACCAGTTCTTGTTGCGAAATACCATACATATGATTTATTATTTTGAGCTCCGTCGTACTGACCTAAACAATAACCTTTGTCCTGACCGTATGACATGTTCTGCTCACCTGAATTTCTAGGTTGAGATCCTGCCCAATTATGAGCACCTGTTACTGAGTTATATTCGTCAAATGCTGTCGAAGATGAACAACCACCGTCTCTGCCGTACATTGCTACACCTACTTTAGATCCTAGTGCCTTTTGACATCCAGATACACCATGAGCTCTATTCCAAGTTAAGAAACTAGAAGAAGCAAACGCAATACCACCAGCAGTACCATTATGACTAACAAGGGCAACATGCTCGTCCCAAGTAGCTGTAGACGAACCACCGCCACCCCAACCAGCAATATTAGAAACATGAACACCAACATTAGTAGTATAACTCATCTTAGTCATGTCGCCAGAACCACCACCACCGATGTAACCAAAACGTCTTTCCATATCAACAGAAACTCCTGCATCAGCTCGAGCAATTGACATATTAGCAGAACCACCAAGACCAGCATCAGTTCTCATATTATAAGTTGATGTATAGTTATGTGATCCACCCTGCGCATTACCAATACCGTGTGCGTAAATAATCTCACCAGTATCGTCCCAACCAGCATCACAGTAACCTTGAGATCTATCAAATCTATCGCCTAAGTTTGTAGTTGTGTCTGTATTATGGATAGTTACATTTACATTTCTCCAAGGAGAACCCGATTGATACCCCATACACGTATAAGACTGCTCGTAGATATGTTTAAATTTATAAGCAAGAGCTCCAACTTGAACTTGTCCACTAGGGGCACTCATTGGTCTCCATGGTTCTGCTACAACACCAACTTCAGAAGGTTGAATTGTAATATACTTGTATAGTTTCTTGTCGTCAATATCGAACCACTCTGCTCCGTCAGGAAAAACTCCAGCAGGTTTTGTCGATGCAATTTCAAAAGACCCAAGTCCCGTTAATCCAGAACCGTCTCCTACAAATGAACCAGCAGTAACACTACCAATAGTTGTCTGGTTACCAGAAACCGTATGGTCCCCTGTGACTGCATTAACGTTAATATTGCCAATGGCCGTATTAACATCAGAGGTTAAAGTTGAAATTGCAGTGCTAGTATCCGTAGCACCTGCTGCAATAACTACTGCAGTATCTGCTACTACTTGAGCCAGATCGCTGGCAACGGCAGTGACAACACCATCGATTTTATCGTCAACCTTTTTGATTTTCCCGAGGGTTAATATATCCATTCCCATTTGAAATTTCTCCTATTATATTTTATTATGTTATACGACTACTTGCCACTTGTCTAAAAGTGAAATACTACCTTGAGTATTAATCAAAGCTCCATCGTGTTGATATGTCTTATATGTCAAAGTAGCAGGTGTGCCTTCTTTCCATGTTTGTAATTTAAACGTCCATGAGTCGTTAATAGAGTGTCCACCGTCGTTTGCAAACTGAATCATAACACCATTTTTAAAGTTAGTATCAGAAACTCCATTTGCGGCAAAAGGACTTGCGTTAGTATTTCCTTCTGGTCCGTATAATGCAATATCGTTGTTCACTGTATTAATTACAGCACCAAAGTAAAGAACTTCACCGTCAACCGTAACTTGTGGTTGCTTGTATGAAGTACCTGAATTTGTGATTGTAATACCAGAAACTGCACCACCAGCATTCAACGAAGCAGTAGCAGTAGCACCAAATCCAGTAGGATTTGGATCAATATCAACAATAGTAACACGTTGAGTACCGGAAACATAATCCTTCCAACCATCAACAACTACAACAGCACCAATACCGTCATTAAGAACAGCAGTTGCGGTAAATAAGTTACCAGCAACATTACTTTGAGTAGAGTTACCTGCATCATTACCATTACCATAAGAACCTACTGTATCAGAAACGATACAAATAGGGTTTACATAACCAGTACCACGAGCAGTCATAGTAACACTTTCTACATATGAGTCTACTTTTGGAGTTAATACTAAACCAGCACCTAATCCTGCAACATCATGAACAATGAAGTCGACGTCTGTGTAACCAGAACCTTGACTATCAACAGTAATCGCAGTAATAGTACCACTTGCGTCAATAGTAGGTGTTACGACAGCACCAGAACCAAATACTTTAGTTCCGTTTACGTCTCTGCCTGAAGGGTCTACTACAAATATCTTAGTATCTGCACCATAACCAGTACCACCATTATCAATAGTAATATTAATAACTTTACGGTCAATATTGGCAGTTGCGTAAGCACCTTCGCCAACACCAGAAACGTCTATAACTCTAACCGTATCTGTATTTGCATAACCAAAACCTTTTTCGATAATAGCAACGTTAGTCAATGTTCCGGCTGCATTAATTGTACCTTTAGCACGCACACCACCACCAGTAGATGAAACGATATCGATGAATGTAGTATTTTCACGTACATACATAATACCGTCTTGTGCGATACCAGAACCAGTTAGGTTGTAGATATCAGTAATGTCTGTGTCTTTAGTAATTACGTAGTCCCAAGTAGCAGATTGAGGTAACGAAGGAGAAATAAATGCACCTTCAACGTTCTCAACTGTATGAGCTGCAGCGTCATTATTTGTAAATCTAATAGTGTCACCAACGTGTGCTGTAAACTCAGAAGGGTTGAATAAACTAGAAGTAATTCCAATATTAATGATTTCAGCAGTTGAATCTGCATAACCAGCACCTGGAGTGTTTACGTTAATAGAAACAACAGCACCATTGACTAAGTTTCCACTTAACGTAGCATCAGTACTAGAAGCACCACCTAATGTTTGTACTGTTAGAGTAGTGTAACCAATACCAGAGTTTGTAATAATAATATCAACAACAGAACCAGACTCATCTAAAACAATATAACCAGCAGCGTTAGCTCCGTCACCGATAAGTTGTAACTGAATATCAGGGTTAATATCATGAGAAGAAGAAATAGCACCATGTTGATGGTCTGCTACAACGTCGTATGTATCGAAATTAAATTCTTCAACAAAAGAGTTCCAAGACATAGTGACGTCATGCGTATGACCAGCATCAAGTGTCGTTTTTGTTATAGGAGAACCAGATTTGATTTGATTAACTTCTGCCTGAGACACTTCAATAGTATGAGTGTGAGCACCTAGTCCGCCAATATCTGGTAAATGAATTCTCCAGAAACCGTTATATCCTGCACCACCGTTAGTGATATCAACAGAACCAACAGAACCGTCACCAGTAGTAACCGCACATACTGCAGGAGTTGCGATTGAATCTTCGTCAAATATGCGAGCAATAGTTCCGTTTGAGAAACCCTGACCACCATTAGTAATTGTGACATCAGAACAACCGTCATCATATACTGCGTTTACAATAGCACCAGTACCTAATTTGCTGTTATGGTCGATAGTGTAAGAATAAGTATCAGAGAAACCTGAGTCATCAGAGATAAATACTTTATAAATTAAACCATCAGATAAGTTGAAATCGTACTGTTCTCCCGGAGTAACGTATTCATATCCACGAACAAAGTCGTCTAGAATCGAAACATTTGGAGTAAAATGAGTTTCGCAAGTAGTAGGAGTCTGGAACACACCAGAAGCATCACCATCGATTTCAGAAGCTCCCATATCAGAAGTAACACCCCAACCAGTTGCAGCAGAAACTCCATCATGACAGTACGACGTATATGGTTTGAATATAATTGTGTCCGAGTCCATCGCATATTGACCAATAACTCCATTATCATATGAATTTCCCGAACCGTCTTCGATAGAAACGAAATCTCCAGGAATAATTCCTTCAAACGTCATTACCACAGGCGTTCCTCTAGTTAGAGTAAGCGCAGGGTTATCTATATCTGCGATAGATGTGTTATTTAAAATTGTTAAGTCTGCTGCAGCGTCACCATTTTTTTCATGTCCTGTCGCACGGAACGATTTAATACTACCAGCATCTGTATTAATAAAGAAATTATAAGATTTTAATTGCTCGATTGAAGTTTTAAGTCCAGTATCATCATATCCTAAGATTTGATGATTTACAAACGGACGTGCCTCGCCAGAAATACTTAAAGTTTCACCATAAGAAATAATTTGCTCTTCTGCATCATATACAATATGATGAGTTTCAAAATCACCTTCTTTAAAATACGTTACGTTTTCGTTTTCGTCAAATTTATAATTAGTTATATCAATCTCTTTAGTCATCGTTTGGTCAGCAATTAACTGATTTGTTTGATGAATTGAATAACCAGCACCAGAATCACCAGTGTATTGAGCAAGGTTATCTTCAAAGTCTTGAAGTGCTTGTGCAATAATAGCATCTTGAGATGCAACATGGATAGTGTAGTCTGTAGTTAATTGAGATAACGTAGTAGTTACATTTCCTTCCAATGTATTAGCATTGTCAGCAAGTAGAACACCAGAGTTATTTGCCCACGGAACAAAAATATCATTAACAAAAGATTTTACTTCGTTATTGATATAAGTTTCAACAGCAGTCATTGCCTCATTAGTACGTACAACAACTTCCGTTTTAAAGGTATTTTGTTGTGCTTCTAATGGTGCCGCAATATTACTATTCAACCAAGTCTTCATTGAACCTGCCATAGCATTCAACTTAGACGGGATCATCACCGCAGGGGTATTAGTATAAATTTCTACGTCGTTAGCAAACTCGCCAATGTCAATAGAGTTGAACGTAACGTCTGGAATGTCGTTAAACGAGTTGACCGCATGGGTAATTGTATCCAATGTAATAGACATTTATCTATCTCCTAATTAATTTTGTATAACACTTATTGTATTATTTATATTTATAAAACTTTTACACAACTCTATATTAATATAGAGTTGTCTTTATTTTCTGTACCTTAAATCACTGGTGTATTATCAATAACGTCTGCGACATCATCATAGTACGTTTCAATAACATTCTCTCCGAAACTTTCTAGAGTTCTAAACCCAGCAACAACACGACCATTAAAGTCAAGGTTTTCTGAGTCAGTATTATGTTGCTTCCATCTAGTCTCACCACCAATCGGCATACCAAACACATTCAACGCACGACCTAACAATAGGTATTCGTCAGAAGAAAGGTTAGGAATAGTTCTAACTGAAACTTGATCCCAGTATGTAAACCCGTTACCAGTAGTAGCAAGAGTTAAGTAACACACACCCGTTGCACCAGCAGTAAACACCATATCTCTATGAGCAGTAGGGTTTGCATCACTAGAAGAATCTGCGATTAACATTTCACCGTATTGGTTATTGTCAGGAGCAGGTCCAACTTTAATTACTGAACTCGTAGGTCTATCAACAGATAAGAACAACTTGTAGTTATCACCTTCAACAACATCAAACGAAATATGAGCAATACCTCTATGTGCTTCATCAGTACCAGTAGTAACGATTACACCATTGTCGTTATCGATGTAAGAACTACCACCTTCTTCTGACACAAATGTCCAATTCTCGTTCACTTCTTTAACAGTAACGTTATCAATAGAACCTTTGAACCCACGTGAGTAGTAGAAAGGAATATCTGTTTCTACTGGACGTTTGTCAACATCACCAATAAAGTGCAACTTAGTATCATAACCACCAGCACGAATGAAGTAAGATTTTTCACCTTCATTTACAACACCAGTAGAATGGTGATCCAATACAGGAACTTGAACTTCTTTCATCTTAATTGAACCGATGATACCAGAACCATTAGTATTAATAGTAATAGTATTACCGATAGCACCACTAAGCACAAAGTTGTGTAACCCAACAGAATTAACCATAGGACCAGTTACAGCATTAACACCTTGACCTAATGAAACCGTCATGTCTGATAATGTAGTAGTAATACCCGTTTTAATGATATCGTCGTGACCTTCTAAGAACGTCTGAGAAGTAATGACGATACCAGAATCTGCCGTAAGTAATGTAATTTCGTCATAAACAATATCATTTTCGTCTGAGATTACAGTTAAAACACCGTTAGCAAAACCAAGAACAATATTATGAATATCCGAAGCAGGTAAACCAATTCCACCGTCCTGCGTTAATTCTGTCATAGTCAACTGATTTGTGATACCGTTTTGTAGGTTATCAAAATCAACATACGAACAAGAATAATCGTAGTTAGGCTGAGTCGGAACCCAATTATTACCAGCAGATAAACAATCCGTAGATGTTGTATTTGTTGGATCTGGAGTACCGTCATTTAAGAAACACATATTGTCTTGCGAATAACCCAATTGCATAGTACATGTTTCTACTGTGCTATCAAACGCAAGAGAGAACGTATGCGTGTAGTAGGCTGCGTGAGTAGTATCAGACTGCTGTACTGTAATAGAAGAACCTTCATTAACAAGCAAGAAATCGTACTGAGACTGCTGTAAGTCAATCACGTGATAGTGATTTGCTTGAGGTCCAGGACCAACTTGGAAATTATGAATAGTACCAGTTACAGATAACACTTCCATTGTTACTTCATAATCAACAATATTATTTAAGTTATCGGTAAATGTATATGTTATTCCGTCGTTATTTGAGTTTTCGAAATTCAACCTAGCATTTACATTGTCTACAGTATATGCACTTCCTGGAGTGTTCCAGTTAATGTTAATACCAGAAGCATCAAAATTCCAATTTGAAATTAAGTTGTATGGGTTAGTACCTAATGCTAACTGTAAACGACCTTGTGGTCCATCACCTTCAGGGTCTGTATTTGCTAAAGTATATTTAACTTCATACAGTTTGCCTTCTTGAATATTAACAGTCTGATTAATTTCAGTACGTCCTTGAACAGAACCGTCACAATATGCTTCACCAGCAGTATTAACAGTCCAACCACCACCAAGATACCAAGCATTTTGCCCAGATACACGTTGCTTTAACGAAACGTTATCTACTTTACCAACACCACTTGCTGTAAGTTTCATATGTGTAGTATTAACTGGAGCAATTAACGTTTCAGAATACATTCCTGCGTCTGTGTTAAAGTTACCAGTAACAGTAGTGTCACCAATTAATGACATTTGAATTGTACCAGAATTACCACCAAATTGATCAACAAAACCTTCAATGATTTCATAACCAACTTCATATTGGTCACCGTCTACAACAGAACCCGTTATGATTTGTTCGATATTACCACCAGTAACAGCATTAGTAGTAAATGCCTGACCTGCACTAATTTGGAAAGAACCGTTTTCAGACCAAGGTGCTTCTTGTAATAGCACATTAGTCAATACAATATTTGAACGTTCTGTATCATCTAAAGAAATATAGAATTTAGATATTCCTTCGTTTGCCGTTGTAGTTAAGAATGTCTCAACACCAACACCAGCAGTTAAACTAACTGGATCTAAGTATGAAATAGAACCTAATTCAATATCCATTGCTTGTACTTTAGGAATTGCTCCAGCACCATAACCAGTAATCAAGTTACCTAATCCAGTAACATCTGCCTGTGTTCCTTTAACTGGGAAAGAATTCTCAGGAATAGGTTGTACTTGGAAGAAGTTTGGACCAGAACCGTTATCTACAACGATCTTGTCTTGAATCCATAGTGGAGTCCACATATTATCTTGACCATGATGGAAGTAAACAACGATGTCGTCTCCTGCATTAACAACAGGTAAATCTAAGATATTTAAAGTACCGACCATAGAAGCATGAATATCACACTGATAATATAAAGTATCAGGTGCGTCCATAGGAACTGTGAATGTCATTAATTCGATATCTGCATCACCAAACTCGCCAGTAACACCAGCATTTGGACCAAATCCAGATTCAGCACGCGAACCAACAACACCATTAGTGTATTCACCAAAGAAAGCACCAACAGTAAAGTTAGTACCATTATCTGTTGTTACGTAAATTTTATGTCCCGGAGCATTAACTCTAAATTTGTATTCACCACCTCTATATAAATTAACAATAGGGTTTGTTCCTTCAATCATTCCTGATTTATCGAATTTGTAAAGTCCTTGGTATGCTTCTACGTGATACGCACCATTAACCTCACCAGGAGCAACAAACGGACCAAATCCAGAATTTCCATCAGCACCCGTAAGACCGAAGTCCTCAGGAATAGTCCATGTAAATTCTTTAGAGAAGTTTCCAATATATTGAGATTCTCTCCATTGAGGAAGACCAACATCGTCAGTAGGGTTCAACACAGAACACGCAGTCTTATCATCAGTACCATTATAATACCAACCATTAACGTCTAATGACTCACACCAACCACCAAGACCCATACAAACTGGGAAAGGTTGAGTAGACGTCCAAACACCCGGCTCTTCTTCGAGGTTTACGAAGTCGTTATGGTCGCCAGAAACAACAGTAAGTCCATGAGATGCTCTCATAGAAACACATTTTTTGCCGTCGTTATCTATGAACCCAGAATCTACTAGGTTATCCCAACCACCACCTTGAATTGCTTTAATACCAGCAGCGTGCATATACATAGGAACAACATTGCCCGTTGAAGGGTCAATTTGCGTAATATGCCCAGAAGGGTTCCATGCGTTATTTTTAAATTTGTAAGTACCACCACGGAATAAATTAAATCCTGCTGGAGCACCAGTAATAGGGTCGTATAATGTTACATCACCAAACGATGCATAATCTGCTTCGTCTCGCTGGTATGGTGCGTACGACGGATCCGTTCTGTCCCACCAAGTCCAATACCACGGAGAGTTCTGCGCACCCTCAACAACAGAAAGTGCTGGATCCGCAAACGTAATAGTAGTTTGAGTATCAACAATAATTTCCATATGTTCTGTCGGACCATAACCATCACCAATCGCAATAACCGTATGGTCACGCATAGCACCAGGAAGTTCTGATGGAGTGTATGGTTGAGGGCCAGAAGGTAACTGTACAACATCACCAACAACTAATCCATGTAAATCTGAATTAATTGTATTTGGTCTAGACCATTCAATTTGAACACCAGTTCCTTGAATCATATCACCGATATGATTTGTAATATCGCGTTCAACTTGGAATCTGTAAGATGCTAAGTCTGCGACAACTGTATATTGTTCAATAACGTTGTGTTCGGTTGGTGTTGTTCCTTCTGAGTTTACTAGAGGATAAATTATAGTTTCTGTTGTAGTTATATTATCCGCATCAATTACGGCTTCTACCCAGTAGTTTGTATTACCATGATGAATTCCGTCATAAATATTGGTGAAGTGCATTCTTTGCCCTTGTACCAGGCCATGACCGATAGAATAAATACCTTTTTCTTTCTTTACGAACCCAGGAATGTCTGTAAATGGAATTGCTATATCCACTGGGTTTGATCCATCTCCGGACCCACCTTCGTCGTATTGTGCAATAGAGAAACTAAACGATCCAGGATACCAAACACGACCAAAGTCATGGATATGTTGGTCAATTACAGTAATCGCATAAATATCATTTACTGGATCTACGCAACCAAATTCAACCGTATGGAAATGCTGAGGATCTGAAGTACCGAAGTCTGACGTTTTAGTCATAACAACACCAGTTCCATCGTGAGCAGTTGTTCCGTCAGGGTTTTCGCCAGTAACAATTAACAGTCCTGCTTTAAGGGTTGCTTCTTCTGCTTCTGTGATCAGAATCTCGTGATAATGACCGAAGTTTACAAGTTCAATTTTAGTTCCACCCGTAACTTCTAAATATGAATCTAGTCCATGTGTGTGGTTGCCAGTCATTCCCACTAACCATATGCCACCAAGTCCACCATTAAGAGTTAAGTCCCAAGTAAACGTACAATCATGTGTATGACCTTCGCCATTATCGTTTGTTGTAATAATTTCATTATTGCCTGTTTGCACATTAGCAAATTCTGCAGTAGTCATTGTTACTGTATGCACATGACCCATTTGATTGACATCATTTAAGAATATATCAATTTGCTCTTGACCTTTAACAACGGCAGATACGGCAAAAGTTTCCCATTGCTTTTCTCCGAAGATTAATGAACCATCAGAACCATAACCAGAACCACCTGCGGTTAAAGTCACCGCAGTTAGGGAGCCAGAAATAGTACATTCAAACAAAGCTGCTGTTGTAGGAGCTCCTCCAAGAAGGTCAATTATTGGTGCCGATTGATATCCAACACCAGGATCCGTGACAGTAATACCTGTGATTTGCCCAGTAGCTGCATCAAAATCCGCAGTAGCTGTAGCAGGGGTAGTAGGTGTGCCACCTGTAAATTGTACAGTAGGTTGAGATGTATATCCAGCACCGCCGTAGTTTGTAGAAAAAGTTGTCGCTATTTTACCGTCATATGTTGCCGTTGCGGTTGCACCAGCTCCACCACCACCCGCGATGAACACTAAAGGTGCTGAATCGTAACCTAGTCCACCGGCTAGCACAGCCGTCCATGTTTCTGCCGCACCGACACAATCACTTTCGTTGTCGTATGCTACATTAGAACAAGAACCGTTATCATTAAGTGAAATTGAAGTAACAATACCATTTTGAATAGCAACAGAAGATTGGGCTTCAGTTGTTGCGTTACCACCAGAAAAGGTGACAGATACTGGACTTGACGTATCTGTAACGTTTTCTGCACCAGATTGGAAAGAAACCACATCATTGATTGATAAGTTGTGATATAATGAATCTACATTCGTCTGAGAACCAACACCACCAATAGAAGTACATGGGTTTGTCATTTCTAAACTAATAAAATAAGAAGTAGAAGTGCTATTTAATGCTTCCATAGTACCATAATTTACTGGCATTTTAACAGTATCGCCTTTATTCAACCCATGGTCGACATTGTAAACGTATCTATGATTAGTTTTAGTAAGTAATCTTCCTTCCTCTAATGGATGGAATGTACAATGGAAATAAATATCGTGATAACCGTCAACAACCCACGACCAAGTCTCGCCTGGTTTCATATCCGGAGATTGGAAAGATATATTATCATCCGATACTGCGTTATGTAATAGGTAATTAGTTGGTGGGTTTGTAAATATTAAAGTATCACCTTCACGTGCCGTAACATTGTAAGGAATAATAAGGTGAGTCTGTGTGGTAGGATCGTTTACATTACCTGCGTTCCAAACACCACCACCAGAAGTACAAGCAAGTTCCATAGCAGGAAATGCATTATTGTAATCTGCAATTGATGTGTCGAATGGTACAATAGTTCCATCACAAGTAGGTAGTGATAACGTTGCATCTTCTATGATAGATACTACGTATGTTACTGGTTCTGGTCCACCACCAGATTCTGAGAATACTGTTGTATCCACAGAAAGGACATCCACCATATTCTTAGCACCGTTGGGTAAATCCCAACCAACATCATTAATAACTAAATCGTATGATAGTTTGTATTGAGTATTAGGTTTTAATGTAGAATTAAACCAAATCGTCGACGCACCATTACCATCAGAAATACCTGAAATAATATTAGTGCCTTCTGCGATTAATGTGTCGAATTTATAAGTAACACCGTTTGCCCAAGGCATAGCAATGTCAGTACCTACTTCAAAGTTTGAAGATTTAGCAATCTCAACTTCTAATGCGTCTGAATCAAAATTAGGGTTTTGTACAATATTGCTTGTATTATATTCAATCGCAATATCACCATTGTTTACTAATTCGTTAGGAGTAGTAAAGTCAGCAGACTTGTCTGCAAGGTTGATGATGAATTGACGGTAAGCGGTTAAATGCTCCATATTATCCATAATCTCTAAAGACTTCAGCATCAATGCCAAGTCTTTGATACCCAATGCTGGATCTGAAAGTTTAATTGATAATGAATCTAAAAAGTCTTCCTTTTGCTGGTCGATTCTTAATAATTCGTCTAACGTAAACGATGAGTTTGTATAATGTGACATTTATAATTCCTGTATTATTCTTCTTCAAAGAATGCCATTTGTAATGACGCAATGACGTATGGGTCTGAAATACCTAACATTTCAAATTCATACAGTCGAACAATGTTGTTCTGCTGTTGAATCATTTGGTTAGTTCTTTCTCTCCAAGTTTTAAATGTATCGTCCTTTCTTACATAAGGTATTTCTCTGGCTGTAGATTGCGTTGCCATATTAATTCTCCTTATTTAATAACGATTCGACTAGTGATGTTAGTATATTTATCTCACTTCTCATACTATTTATAACTTTCTTATTACTTTGTTCTTGTAGATTTCTAAGTTTTTGCCCGGCGATAACTTTCTTTCGAGCATTATATCCATCGGTATTGTTAAAAATAACAGCACCCGTAATCGGGTCTTTAGTATAATTTAAGTCTTCCATATTCTATTCTCCTAAGTTACAGCAAGTACACGCAACTCTCTGATTGCAGGTAAGTAAACTGGGTTAGTTGTATGTAATTCAACCTTAATTCTAAACGAACTAAACTCTCCTGTAATTTTCTTTAGAGGCTCGAACGTATGTTCAATAAATTCCATGTCTGTTGAAATTTCAGAGTTGTTATTAGAAGAACCTGAGTCTTTCATTTCTCTCCACACAACAGGGTCTGATTCGATAATTGCCATTGGGTAGTCTACATGACCTGCATCTACTACTGATGTTACTTGTAGTAAAGGAACTTCTTCTGAACCTTGCGTTCCGTCTTGTAAAATAACTGCACGGTAGAATTTTCTATTTAAGTCGTTACCACTAGTACCGAACCAAATATCACCAACAGCATAAGTAACAGCAGGGTTAAATTTCTGAGCACCTTCTAAATCATACTTAGATACCCAACAAGTTTCAATTACTTGTTGTGGGAACGAAATGTCAGTAACGTACATTCTTGTTGTATTGTCAACATTGTCGTCTCCGTCAATATACATGCTAGATTCATATACACCAACAGTACCGTTCCAAGTAGAATAACCTGGATTACTTGCAACTGGTCCTGTATGTAAAGTAACTTGAATTTCTGGAGAATTAATGTATGTAAATGCGTACTCTTCTTCGAAATTATTAACCGTGTAATAACCGTGTGAATTGAAATCTGGGTTAGTTGTAATATCAACATAACGTGGAATAACAGAACCTGTATCGTAGAATACTTTAACATAAGTTTCAGTTTTCTCTTGAACAGACAGCCACATCTTCAAGTCGTCTGCAGGGTTAGCAAGTTGTACCATCTTAGATACATACACACCCTTTTGGTTATGAGTTTCTACTGCAGTATCAAACACAACATTATTTTGAGTAATAACACTTAAACGTTCAGCATTAAATACGGGAGTCAAGTTAGGGTTATTTGTTGTTACGTTAGCAAGAACTGATAAAGGAGTATATGAATAACCAGAAGCAATAGTATGAGAACCGTCAAATGTCATTTGAACATCAAACACTTCATCGTTTCCGTCAGTAACCCCTGTTATTACATTATTAGTATCAGAGTTTACAACAACACTATAATCTACATCAGTACCTTGCAGTAATAATGGAGAGAAGTTTGGAGTAAACCCAGTTGCTTGATGAATACCATCAAACCCTTTCATATTAAATTGTGCCACACCAGTATTATTTGTGTCAAATACACACTTATTTAATTGGAACTTAACGTCTTTAGTCTGCTCTGGTGTCCACGTAGAGTTATTCTGTGATGTAAACATTGAACCAAGGAATGGTTGTGAATTAATATATTCACCAGTAGATTTATCTTGCTCACCTAATTCTGAAATCCAGATATTATAGTTTAATGAATCAGAAATAACAACGAAGCAATATTCTGTTCCATTCATCAAGTAGATAGGGTCTGCGAACGTAAATCTTGTGTTTGCCGTACCATTGCTTGAAGTATAAACGTCTGCTGGGTATAATAACTTAGTTGCAAGTGGCAGTGGACTCCATGCTGGATATCCAGAACTCATTTCACGAATCTCGATTCTAACAGGAGTTCCTTCGTTGTCTTTAGAATAGAAGTAAATATCAATAGAATCAATAAATATACCACCGTCCATATTAGATACCATAAATGATTCAGCAACTGGATCGTAATATTCACGAATAGACTTCTTAGTAGTAGTTGTAGTTACATCACCCCCCACCTGAGTGGTTCTATTAGCAGTTCCAATTTGAGTATCAGAAATATCCTCAACTTTAGTCTCTGCTTCTAACGTACTCATAACAGTTCGTTGTCTTGTGTTCAAAGTACCTGCAGATGTGTAACTAGCAGATGCTTGAGAAGATACAGAACCATCAAATGCGTCTTGTACAGAAAGGAACTTCTTACCAGTTCTAAATTTAAGTCCATCATTAACACTCGGAAT
>LWDU01036214.1_pt1 | contig 19257 bp, 12 predicted proteins | sample 727161 | NCBI WGS metagenome assembly LWDU01 (sample SAMN04566230, study PRJNA314399) | hydrothermal vent metagenome | isolation source: deep sea hydrothermal plume seawater | place: Mexico: Gulf of California, Guaymas Basin | collected 2004-07-11
CATGCCTAATCCACGCCGCCAACGTTCATTCTGAGCCAGGATCAAACCCTTCAAAAATATGCTTTAACTACCATTCCCTCCGAAAAGGAAATGACAGCTATAAACAAAGAAAAGTGTGATACCTGTTTGCCGCTCCGGTCAAGAGCGGCGAACCAGTTTGCGTTAGCCAAAACTCACAGACTCACAATCTCAATCAAGTTGTCAAAGATCTGTGCTTCGCTCACTCGTACGACCGTCAGGCCGAGGAATGCGAAGCGTCGCCCTCAAACTGAGCGAGCGGAGAAGTGTATCGGGGTCGTTTTCAATGTCAAGTCTCCAATCGCCGTTATCTGCGACTTCCAGGTCTTTGACATTGGTAACGTAAGACTCGGCGATCTCAACGCCGGTCAGTCGAGTTCAGATTACTGCTCTCAGCCTGACGAGTTCCCGACATCGCCTCAGATGCACCCACCCGATCGATGTAACAATCGAGTGACAGCCACAATGATCGGGCGAACCGAAAGAAAACGAGAGGGAAAATCAGGCAAAATGTGGCCAATCCAGGCAACAATTGCCCATTCGTGTATCCGAGACCAAAATGCAGCACGACATAACTGACCGTAGTGGTGGCCGCTGTAAAACCATAGTTAATATAGGTGGAACCGAGGAAGTACCCAGGGTCACGCTCAAAGCTGAATTCACAGTCAGAACACCGCTTATTCATCTGGATCAGGCCGCGAAACAGCTTCCCGCGAGCACAAGCCGGACACCGCAGCGTCACACCTCGCACGATCGCCTGCGGAAGAGTAAGGTCGCCAATGTCGTAAGGAATATCATTGGAATCATCACTCATGGCACAAATACCGACAGAGGATCAGTTTCGGTCGAGCTGGCAAAGATTTCCGCATCAGTAAACTCCACCGCAAGTGTCTTCGCCAGCTGTTCAACGGCTGGCCGCTCGCTGGAATAGTGCCCCAACAGTATCATGTTGATACCCTCTGTTCTCGCCTCCAGGGCTGAGTGGAACCGAGCTTCGCCGGTCACAAAAGTGTCGCAACCCAACCGAATCGCATCGGTGAGAAATTCAGCGGCAGCGCCGCAGGCAACTGCAACTTGCGAAACCGATGCGCCTGCTGAACCACTGTGTTCCACGTACTCACTGCCCACAGCAGAGCGGACCGTCTCCAGAAATCCGGTGAGGGGCACACAGTCGACCAGCCTGCCAACACGTCCGCTGCCCAGACCTTCGACATTTTCGCTGGGCCGTATCGATTGGATTTCAGAAAGGCCGAAGGATTCCGCCAGCTGCTGATTGATTCCCAGTTCTGCGCTGTCAAAACACGTGTGCGGACTGTAAACCGCCACGCCGTTTTCAATCAACTGCAGCAACATGCGGCCTTCGCTGCTGGCGTCCGTGATCTTCTTTGTGCCCCGAAAAAGCACAGGGTGATGTGACACCACCAGCTGGGCGCCCTGCTGCACGGCTTCTGTCGCAACGTCCGGAGTAAGAGTGAGGCACGTCATTACTCGCCGGACGACCGCAGCCTCCCGCCCCACCAGCAGACCGACGTTATCCCAGTCTTCCGCCAGCGCTGTCGGTGCAAACTTCTCAAGGAAGGCAATCACATCTGAAACTGTCGACATCAGCAGATCCACGCTATCATGTGACGATCCAATTCACAGGCTTTCACCAGAACCCAACGGATCATGTCACTTCGTCTGGCAGTTGCAACCGAAGACTTCGCACCATCACTAAAGAAAGCCATCGGGCTGGCTGCCGCCTGCAAAGTTGCAGGTATCAGACTGAATACTCGATCAGAAGTTCCTGCCGTTGAAGCCACGGAAAGTTCCCTTCGCCAGGTGCTCCTGTACGTCAGAGAACGCCAGCTGAATGTTGCCGGCCTGTCCTGCCCGACTCGGCACGCTCTGCACGATCCGGAGTATCTTGAGCCCCGAATCGACATCATCCGCAACCAGTGAATTGCTGATCCGCTGCGGACGAATTCCTGATCCCGATGTGGAATCTGAAGCCGTGAAAGCGGCCACCGTGAGCGTCGACGAACAGGCGAATCCGTTTTCTTTCGCAACGCCGTCGAGCGCTGCAACAACCTCACCTGCCGCCGAATTCTCTCTGTTGTGCGAGATTCTGAACGACCTCGCCCAGCACGGCAATCATGTCGGCTGTGTCCTTAACCTGCAACTGGCCACCTACGACCTGCGGCTCATCAAACGCCTGCTCTCTGAGGTTCAGACCGGGCCAATTGGCATCGTGCTTGACCCGGCAACGGCCGTCATGACGGGCGCGAATGTCACCGACACATATCGTGACCTATACCAGAACGTGGGCTACGTTAGGGCCCGAGACGCAGTTCGGGATGTTGACGGTGCCGGTGTCGAGATTGGTATTGGAGACGGAGTCGTCGATTGGGTGCAACTGCTGCCAACTCTGGCAGAAGCCGACTACAATGGCTGGATCTGCGTGGAACGCACGGGCGGAGATACCCGCGCTGACGACGTCCGCCGCGGCGTTTCTCATCTGAAAACGTTGATTCCTCAGACCGGCGATTGATAATTTGACCAGTTCTGCGGACGATGGGCACAGTCGGAGCCTTGGATTCTTCGAATGCCCGTTGCCGCAAATGTGCCCACAGCCTTCAATTTGATGTCGACATGAAGAATTTCCTCCCCGCCCTGATCGTTCTCACTGTGGCCGCCGCTGGCCTTGTCAGCGCCGTGCTGATGTCCGATTCATCCAGCGACCACCCTGCCCCGCCCGTCGCAGTAGCAGAAACCACTGCTGCACCCAGCACGGATTTCAGCACCCCCCCGGAAGTGCCTGAAACACCAGCAGACCCGAGTAATGACCTCGGTCTGCCCCGCCCTTCGGTGAGTGACAAGTCCGACCTGCACGACCCGGACGCCATCGCAGACATCAAGACAAAAGTGCCGGCAGCTGTCCTTACGAAACTGCAGAAGGACGCGCCAGCAAAATCCAATGATGCTGCCAACGGACGAAATGGAATGGTCTGGGTACCAGGTGGAGTTGCCGTGATGGGCAACGACGCCGGGCCACCCGATGAAATGCCGCCGCACCCAATCGCCATCGACGGATTCTGGATGGACACGACGGAAGTCACGAACCGCCAATTCCAGAAATTCACGGACGCCACCGGCTATATTACTCTTCCAGAACGCAAGCCGGAACTGCGCAGCATTCAGGAAGGTTCCGGGCTGGAAGACATCGCTATCCTGGAAGAGTTCAACCAGCCGGGTTCCATCTGCAGCCTGCAACTGGCCGGTCGCGAGGACATCGATCCTGAAAAAGGAGCTTATAGCTGGTGGCAATACACTCTCGGGGCTGACTGGAAACATCCCGAAGGTCCGGACAGCAGTATTGACAACCGCATGGATCACCCGGTCGTTCACGTCAGCTGGCCGGACGCCAAAGCCTACTGTGACTGGGCGAACAAGACATTGCCGACCGAAGCTCAGTGGGAATACGCCATTCGCGGCGGCCGCGACGGTAACTTTTATCCGTGGGGTAACAATCGGAATCCTGACGGCAAATGGCTTCACAACATCTGGCAGGGGACCTTTCCGATTGAAGACACCGCCGAAGACGGATTCACCCGCACGGCACCGGTGGGGTCGTTCCCGGCCAACGATTATGGCCTGTTTGACATGAGCGGCAACGTCTGGGAATGGTGTGCCGATTATTACCAGCCCGAATACTACGCGGTCAGCCCCGTTCACAATCCTGCCGGGCCGGACAGCAGTTTTGATCCCCAGGAACCTGGCATCATTAAGCGAGTCCAGCGAGGGGGCAGCTTCATGTGCAGCGATCAGTACTGCATCGGCTACCGAATCAGTGCCCGCATGAAAGGTGAAGAAGACACCGGCGCCTTTCACACCGGATTTCGCTGCGTTGTGAATCCGGAGCAGCTCGCTTCTCCCTGAATTGCAGAGCCGTTCCCGACATCTGCGGAAACAGCATGCGATGTTCGTCGCAATTGGTTACGCTTCCTCGGTAAACACGCGACGTCCATCAACCTGATTTCGGACGTTGTGCAGGACTTTCCGCCGCGGATCCAGCACAGTCACCCTGCATGCACTCGCCTTTGTCCGATCGCCCCGTCGTCACTGGCTGGAAGAAGGTTTTGTTTCTGCTTCTGGCCGGAATATTCTTCGTACTGGGCGTAATGGGAGCAATTCTACCGGGGTTACCGACGACGCCTTTTCTATTGCTCACAAGCTTTTTTCTGGCCCGATCTTCACCACGTGTGAATGCAGCGCTGCTGCGTTCACGGTTCTTTGGTCCCATTCTGACCGACTGGCAGGAACACCGCGGTATCCGCAAGGATGTCAAAATCCAGGCCATCGTCTGCGTCGTCCTGGCAGTTGCCATCGCCGTCTATTTCTCTCCGTCGTCGCTTGCGCTCAGACTGACAGTCATTCTGCTCGCTACCGTCGGCGTAGCCGTGATCGCCCGACTTCCGTCAATTCCGCAGTCGTGACGCCCCCAGACGATTCTTCATTGATTCGTGGACGTGAACGAAGCCTTCCCGCCGAGGAAGACGGTATGCCCATGAACCATGGCAGGCTCACGAGAACCAAAAAAACGGTCTCGTGCCGCGTCAGCATTAAAAAACGGGGGGGGGCGCTTCGTGCGAATTCGTTTCACGGTAAGCCGGAGGCGGCGGCTTTCCGGGCCAAATCGAAGTCGCCTGTAGCTTGCCGTTAAACGAACCAAAGCTTGACGACGCTCTACGCCAGAATGCTGTGCACCACGTTGCCGTACACGTCGGTCAGGCGGAAGTCGCGGCCAGCATAACGATAGGTGAGTTTCGTGTGGTCCATGCCAAGTTGATGCAGCATGGTAGCGTGCAGGTCGTGGACATGGACTCGGTCTTCCACAGCGTAATAGCCGTACTCGTCAGTGTTGCCGTGAGCAACACCGCCCTTGATTCCGCCACCAGCAAGCACAGTCGTGAAGCCCTGAGGATTGTGGTCACGACCGTTGCTGCCCTGCACGATTGGTGTGCGTCCAAATTCACCGCCCCACACGACGAGCGTGTCTTCCAGCATACCGCGTGACTTCAGGTCAGCCAGCAGTGCAGCAACCGGCTGATCGGTCGCCAGCGAGTTCTTTTTGTGGCCGCTGTACAGATTGCTGTGCTGATCCCAAACGTTACCCGTGGACACTTCAACGTAACGCACGCCGGCCTCCACCAGACGTCGAGCCAGCAGACATTGCCGACCGAAATTGTCCGTTTCCTTCTTACCGATGCCGTACGCCTGTTGAAGATGATCGGGCTCGCGCGACAGGTCCAGCACCTGCGGAGCGGCCGACTGCATTCGAAAGGCCAGCTCGAATGATTCAATCGCTCCCTGAATCTGGCTGTCTACCTGAGCTTTCGCCAGGTGATCCCGGTTGATTGCTTTCAACAGTTTCAGCTGCTCTGACTGTTCGTCTGCCGCCAGACGGTCGTTGCCCAGGTGCGGAATTTTTGCATCACCAAGCTTTCCGGAACTGCCGATCGCCGTTGCCTGATGAGTGGCCGGCAGAAATGCACAGCCATAATTGCGAGGACCACCATGACCACTGGCTGGACTGATCGACACAAACGCGGGCAGGTCCGGATTTTCTGTCCCAAGTCCGTAAGAAACCCACGCTCCCACAGACGGACGGACAAGGTTGTCGCTGCCAGTGTGCATCATACTGACCGCCTGGCCATGCGACTGGCCTCGACTGTACATGGATCGAATCACACACAGATCGTCGATATGCTTCGCCATGTGCGGCAGCAGTTCCGACACCCAGCCGCCGCTTTCGCCGTGCTGACGAAATCTCCACGGCGACTTCAGCAGCCGGGGCACAGCGTCGATATTGCTGGCGGCCTTGAACGGCAGTTTTTTGCCATTATCCACGGCCAACTGTGGCTTGTAATCAAACGTATCCACCTGACTGGGGCCACCATGCATGAACAGAAAGATGATTCGTTTGGCCCGCGGCGTGTGATTCGGCAGCAGCGGCACTCCGACTTCGGGCTCTTCGGCACGCGCCATCCCCACGCCACCGAGGGCGATGCCGGCAAGCGATGCAGCAGACGTCCGCAGCGTGTTGCGGCGTGACAGTTTTAGGCGGCTGGACACAGGTTGGGCTCCGAAACGGCAATCGTTCAATTCAACATGCGAAATTCGGTTGACGCAAACAGCACGTGAACAAAACGCGACAATCGCGTGATCATGAGTTCAGACGATGATGCCGCGTTGTTCCTGTCTTCGGCTTCAAGCGTTTGTTCCGGATCACTAATTTTCAGAAAGGCTAACGCTCGCTGAAGCTCCACCGGAGCAGCAGTGCGTGACAGCACGATCCTGTAAGTCTGACCGATGAGGTTACGCACAGTCTGCGACTTGTCGGTGCACAGCCGCTCCGCAGTCTGTTGCGCACGATCCATAACGAACGGGCTGTTCATCATCAGCAACGCCTGGGCGGGAACGTTTGTCACCGCACGTTTCCCGACAACAAGATCCGGGTCAGCAAAGTCGAACACAGTCAGAATCGACGGCAGTTCGTTGCGAATGATCGGCAGATAAAGACTGCGGCGCATGGTTTCTTCGCTCTGGTAACCCTCATCATCAGCGCTGTTCGACCTCACCAGTGTGCCCGCCCCCTGCACTGGCGAACCACTGGAAGACAGGTCCAGCGTACCGCTGATCTTCAGCATCGCGTCACGCAGAGATTCTGCGGTCAGACGTCGCCGGTGCGCTTTCCACAGCAGGCGATTATCCGGATCGGTATGCCACGATGCCTCGTCATGCAGGCTGCTTCTCAGATAAACGTGACTGAGTAAAATTTCCCGTATGAGTGACTTAATGGACCAACCAAATCCGGCCGCCCCCTGCTGAGTCCGGTCGCCAGCCGGCGTGACAAACCGCGCCGCAAGATGATCGAGCAGCCGGGGATGAGTGGGCCGTTCACCGAGTTCACCGAAGTTGTCAACGCTGCGCACAATGCCCTCGCCCAGAAGATGAGACCACACGCGGTTCACGATCACCCGAGCCGTCAACGGATGTTTGGCGTCGGCGATCCAGTCAGCCAGTTCAATTCGGCCGCTTTGGTTTTCTTTGATCCGCGGAACAGCCGTCGCAGCCACCTGCAGAAATCCTCGCGGAACTTTCGCCCCGAGGTTGCTGTGTTCGCCGCGGATACAGACTTCACAATCACCGAGAGTCGGCAAATCCCCGGCGGCAATCGCTTTGGGCAACTCAGGCGGTGCACTCTTTTTCAGTTGCTTGAGTGCCTGTTCAAGTGATTCGACAACTTCACTCTGTCTCGCGAGTTCCGCAGCAGACTGCTGACTGAGAGTGGAGTCGTCCGCTGCGACCAGCATGCCATCGTCGTCGACTTCGACAAACTGCACCGCATCGACAATGACAAATCCCGTGGTGTTGGCGTTCGAAACAATTACCGACGCGGTCTGAGCCGCGTCAAACGCGAAGCGTCCGATGGCGGCAAACTTTTCATCCAACGGCGGAAACTTTGTCTGATCCAGCGTGACAGTTTCTCTGCCACCGGCAAAACTGATAGTCACAGGTACGTTGCTGGCTCGAGTACTGCCGGACGTGTAAGACAACCGAACTTCGTATGTCACGGATTTCGGGGGTTTCCAAGAGAACTCAACGGATTTTTCGCCCTTGCCGTTCCTGTCGTCGTGAATGTAGCCCTTGCCGATAAATCGTGGCGTCAACGTCGACGATTTCCAGGCGCCAACAAGCTTCGCGGAGGCGTCGTCAACGACCAGACGGCTGTCGACGGCCGAGTCCTTTTTCAGCCCCGTCAGCCGCCTGTTTTCCTTTTTCAGGCTGGCTTCAAGATCCTGCAGTCGGGATTCGTGTTTTCTGATGGCAGCGACATGTTCCGGATCTGCTGGCAGCGCCGCGCGCAGCCACGTCGACACATACTTCTGGCTTTCACCTTCCAGCGTGCGCGTGCTGCGAAATATTCCGGCCAGTGCGTAGTAGTCATTCGTGGGAATCGGATCGAACTTATGGTCGTGGCAGCGAGCACAGCCAAGTGTCATTCCCATGAAGGCGGCGCCGACCGTATTGATCTGCTCGTCCACTACGTCCATCTGCAGCTTGACCTTGTCACGTTCGCTCAGCATCTTCGTGCCGACCATCAGGAACCCCGTTGCGATCATCTGTTCGGTTCGTTGGCTGTCTGAATTGAACGGCAACAGATCGCCCGCAATCTGCTCACGAACAAAACGGTCGAACGGCTTGTCGTTGTTCATCGCATCGACAACGTAGTCGCGATACTTCCATGCATTGTGAAAAGTGGCGTTAAAATCGCCACCGTTGGAGTCAGCGTAACGAGCCACATCCAGCCAGTGACGGCCCCAGTGCACGCCGAATTGCGACGACTGCAGCAACCGATCTACCACTTCTGTGAATGCAGTCGGGGACGTATTGCCCACGAACGCCTGTAGTTCGTCGGGAGCTGGTGGAAGCCCGGTCAAATCGAAATAAATGCGGCGAACAACGGTTTCCGCATCAGCCGGTGGCCTCGGGTGCAAACCAGCCTGCGTCAGGCGATCTTCGACGAAGGCATCGACTGACGAATTTGCTGCGACAAGTGTCCCCCGTGACGGTGGCTCGTGATCATGGACGGGCTGAAACGCCCAAAACTTCCGCCCCCGCTCAATGTCAATCGTCCGCGCGGCACCGTGAGTGACTTCACCTGCGCGAGGATCCGGCGCGCCCATCGCCACCCATTTTTGAAAGTCCCGAATAACATTTTCGGGCAGACGCGCCGCCGGCGGCATCTCCAGACCTTCATAGCGCAGTGCTTCCATCAGCAGACTCTCGTCGGGTTTGCCGACGATCAGTGCTGTGCCGGAATCTCCGCCGCGCAGCAGACCGCCGGCGCTATCAACCAGCAGACTGCCTTTCACTTCCTTTGCTTTCGCCGAATGACAGCTGTAGCAGTGCTCGATCAACACCGGCCGGATTCGCGTTTCGAAAAACGCAATGCGATCCGCGTCGTCGGCGGAGCAGACAGGTGGACATGTGACGACGACGCAGATGACACCGAAGACCAGTGATTCGAGTTGTCGAAGTTTCTCACTCATAGTGCTTAATGCGAACATTCCTGAATTCAGCAAACATCGGTCTGCCGGCGTGCAGCTGCAGGGCCAGGATGCCTTCCCTCAGGACACGATCGTCACTGTCGGTGAAGTCCATGGTCAGTCGGCCGTTCATAAAATGCTGGATATGATTGCCTTTGGCGACAATGACGACGTCGTTCCAGTCGTCCAGCCTGAACAACTTTTCAAATTCGGTGTCAGTGATCAACGGCTCATCCGATATCTTCAATGACTTGCCTTCCCACACGCCCTTCTGACCGACCAGAATGATGCGTCCTCGTTTTCCGGTTGTGCCCCCCTCGTCGTAGATGAACCCAGAGACGCTCGGCAGCGTGACTTCATTGCGAATTTCGTGCTGGTAGCCGCGCACGATCCACTTATTATTGAGTTTGCCATCAGTGATGCGTTTCGATCGGTACTGTATTCCCGAGTTGTTGCTGGCGGAGCATCGAAACGACAGACGCAACTCAAAGTCTTTGGTCTTTCCACCCTCCCAGATCAGAAACGTATTGCCTTTGGCCGGAACTTCTTTGGTTGTTTCACCGTGGATGACGCCATCCTTGACGCTCCAAAGGCTGGTGTCACCGTCCCAGCCCGACAGGTCCTTGCCGTTAAAGATGCTGGTCATGCCGGATTCGCGTGGAGCACTTTGCGGCCCGTCGGCAACGGCGGATGCAAGGGTCAGGACAGAAAGAAACGCACAGGTGGCATAGCGAAACATGAGGTACTCCGGAAGTGGGACCAATATGGTGTGGACAGTCGGCGGGGCAGCAGGCGGGCATCGCAGGACAACAGGTAATTTTCGATACTGCGTCTGACTATGAAAATATAGACCTGCCTGACCGGGAAGAAAAACATGATATCACCGGTCACTGCAAAATAAACGGAGATCTGTCCGACTGACTCATGCAAATACGGCGAATTATCAAATATGTCAGCATGCCGCCCTGTATCAAGCGAAAAGCCCGTAACCACGACAAAGCCCAAACGGCTCATTGACTCAGTTATTCGGACAGCTTCCTTGTGGCGGTCTTACGGCCAATCTGTCACCTCGTTCGCCGCCTGATGCAGCAGGTGTTCGATGGCTTTGCCAAGATGTGATGCCGATGGACTCACACGCGAGTTCAATAGCGCCACAAAATTTCTGCCATCGTGCCGACGAATCATAATCGCCGACGTCCCCGACAATGAACCGGTGTGCCAGTGATTGATTTTCCCGCCGTCAACGACTCGGTTGATCCAGCCGAGCGAATAGAACACGTCCTTTTCTGAGCCATCCTCGTCGTGCCCTGCCAGTCCCGGCGGCCTTTGATGCATCAGTTCGATGCTCTCACGACTCAGCAGCGGACAATCATCGGGATCATCGAAGGCGGCCGCAAACTTCGCGAGATCAACGGCCGACGCGATCCACGCACCGTGGGAATCCATGGCCTCCAGATTCCAGCCTCCGTACGGCCATGGAACTTCCTGATCCAGATCGTCCTGAAAAACAGATTTTCCCGTGCCCGGGCGATAGTACCGCACTTCATTTTCTGAACGGCCGTCAAGTCGGCTGGCCCCGATCTTCATTGTCGTAATACCGATCGGGGCAAGCACTTTCTCTTTCACGTAGTCGTCGTATGGCTGACCAGTCAGCTTTTCGATAACCCGTCCCAGCAGACAATAGCCAAAGTTGGAATAGGCGTAACGTTCACCAGGATCGAAGTCGAGTTTCTGTGAAAACATGGCCTTGATGATGGCCGCCTGATCGGCCGGCGCTGCAACGCCGACCTGTTTGGAAAATCGCACGGACTGAAACATCGCATCAAATGACTTGTCACGATCCCAGCCGCCGCGATGTTCCAGCAGATGCCGAATCGTGATGTCGCGCAGACGTTCGTCGAACTCATCTCCCACCGCCTTGATGTCTTCCTCGTGGTCCAGCACGTCAAAGACTTTGGCACTCAGACTCAACTTTTCTTTTTCCATTAGCTGTAGAATGGCCACGGCTGTAATTGGCTTTGACAGACTGGCGATGCGGAACAGGCTGGTGGGCTGCACCTGTTCGCGCGATGCCACGTCCGCGTATCCGTAGCTGCGAGCAAACACAGTCCGCCCTCGATGAGTAACTGCCACCGACGCCCCCGGAACTCTGTGTTCCTTCATGAACTCGTGCATCATTCGGTCGTAGCTGGCAAAACGTTCGTCCTGTTCACCGGAAGACACGTTGCAGGAGGCAGTCTCCTCCCGGTATCCGGGTCCACGCAGAACACGGCCAGGCCTCGCTCCCGTGAAGTTGCTGTCTTTCAAAACGTGTCGACCGTTGACAATGACGTGCTTCATTCCCTCTGACAATGCGTGAGGATTGGCAAAGCCCGCGTGGTCCGTCAGGTTTTCATAGTCAAAGACAATGACGTCTGCTGCCATGCCGACTGCGATGCGGCCGCGATCGTAAGCCAGCACATCGTTGGCCGCGGCGGCGCTGGCCTGAGCGACCGCTCGTTCCAGTGAGATCGCTCCCAGATCGCGCACATAGCGCGACAGCATCCGGGGAAACGAACCGAACGCTCGAGGATGAGACGCCGACCGACTTCCTCCCGCCGGGCCCACATCTGTACAAAACGAAACAAAGTCCTGCTGCATCGCCAGAATCTTGTTCGCGTCAGTCATCGTTTCCGGCAGAGCAAACGCCGAGGATCGGACGAGGTTAAAAAACGTGTCCCACGGATCTTCGCCCTTCGCAGCGGCAATCGCAGCCACCGATTGCCCGTCAAGCCCCGCGTATTGCTGGCTGTTACTGCGACCAATAATGACACGATTCCAGTCCTTACTTGAGTGACGAAACCAATTCTCCCAACCGTCGGTCGTTTCCATCTCCCGGCGAATTTCAGTTCGCAGTTTCACATCGTCCAGCCGAGCACGGAGCTTGTCGTATCCTTCCGTAAAGTGCCGAGGATGAATCAACGCGGCAATGCCCAGCCCGTTGTTAACGTAGGGATAGATGTCAGCGGTCACCTGTTCTCCGGCGGCTCGGGCGGCCTTGATCTTTGCGATCGCCAGTTGCATCTTGCCCCAATTCTTTCGCCCGGCTGCTTTCAGATGAAAGATGTGAACGGGCGTTTTTCCTTCACGACCGATCTCAAGTGCCTCATCGATAGCCTCCAGTAACCTGTCGCCTTCATTCCGCATGTGCGTGTAATACCGACCGCCATACTCACCGGCGACCGCCGCCAGAGCAGCGATCTCTTCCGTTTCCGCGTATACGGCGGGAGGATAAATCAGAGCCGTGGAAACGCCGATGGCACCTGCCTCCATCGCTTCCCGTACAAGGCCTTGCATCCGTTGAAGCTCCTCCGCTGTCGGTCTGCGTTCCGCCTCACCCAGAACGATTCGTCGCACCTGAGTATGCCCGATCGTCTGCACAATGTTGACGGGAAGCCCTTTCGATTCGACCAGGGTGAAGTACTCGGACATTGTCGTCCAGCCTTTGCGGCGGCCATCCTGGTCGCTAAGCGGCGCAGCAGAGGCACCTTCTCCGGCGTTGATGGTGGTGATGCCCTGAGTCAGCAGGTTAATCGCGGTCTTCGGATCATCCACCATCGGTGACGCGGTTTGTCCCATCATGTCGATAAAGCCCGGAGCCACAACCAGGCCGCGGGCGTCAATCACCGTTTCAGCCGTATCGTTATCGATGCGGCCGATCTGTACGATGCGGCCATCGTCAATTCCGACATCTGCCACATACCATGGTGCACCACTACCATCGACTACGCGTCCGCCTTTGATCACTATGTCCAGCCTGGCATCGCTGGCCGCGGAGACCGCAGACATGCACAACACAGTGACAACGTAAACAAGCGGCGGAGACAGTTTCGGCTCAGTCACGACGGTGGTCCTCGGTTGATTTCCCTGGTTTCCTGATGAACACAGATCGCAGACATGTCAGGCTCAGCAATCAGCAAGCGCGAAAAGTCGGCTTTGAGCATTCGCTGGCATGGTCTGCGGCACAAGCCTCGTTCGAATCTTAATCCGTGCGAGGATCGACCAGGCTGCAGCGTACGAGAAGTCGACTCCCGGCACTACCGGACGGGGCTTGAATACTGAGCCGCCGGAGTGAGGCTCGGCGTAGTGCCGACGTGATGCGACAAAGCAGAGAGTCCCGGTCTTTTGAAAAGATCAGGACTCTGCTCGTTGCCTCAGCGATCGATTCGTTGAATCAGTGTTGCGACGCATCAAGCGCGCCCGTACATCGAATCCTGATCCTGTGCCACAAAAAAACCTGCCACAGAGATGATCTGTGGCAGGCTGTTCCGTTTTTTGTCTACGGTCGTGAGTCAGACCAGTCATCAGCCCGGGGTGTTGCCCGAACGACGATGCTGATGTTGAGTCACAGGCTGACATCCTGTGGGTCAGAACGACAACCAGCGGCTTCCGCGTTAGCTTCCGTCGCCATCTACTACAATTGGGATGATGATTGCCGCACCGACCAACAGTCCGAGACCGATTTTCTGATTCCTTGTCAGACTATTGACGCGGTCGGTGAGTGCATTTCCGCGAACAACTTCCTGGCCGTCAGCCTGTACCAATGCCACGGTGGAAATCGACTTTGGTGGCGCAGTGCCGTCTTTCCAGACTCGCATGGCATACGTTTCTTCGCCCGTCTGCAGAACCAGCGTACCAGTCTTCAGGCTGGTTGCCTGAAATCGACCGTCTTTGTCAGTCGTAAGCTGCTGGCTGATTTTCTGAGTGTCAGACTGAGACCGCACCATGATCTTCGCATTTGGCACGGCTTGACCAGCGTTCGTAACAAGCTGTCCCTGAAGACTTCCAGCAGAAGTCAATTGGACGTTTTGCAGTTGCAATTTGGTTGAAGCGGATGCTGAAGCTGCTCCGAAGCCCAGGGTCGGCGACGCCACCAGCGTCAGCGCCAGCACCCATGTGGCGTGATTTCGCATCTGGATCCTTTCGTACTGTGTGTGTATCTTTAGTCTGTAGATTTACAGAGGTCCGTTCTGAAGGTCGGCACGGATGAGCGGTCCCGTTGTCGGTGTATGTCCTAAGTTCTGAAGTACCGGAAGATTGCGTACGGTGTTGCGACGTGGATAGGCGTTGACGATTGTACGGACACGACGTCTGCTCCTGACGAGCGCCAAAACGGGTTTCAAACCGGTTTGGTCGGCGGTATCGGCATAAATTCGCGGTAGGGGTTTCGCCATGTGGACGATGTCGCCGCCGATTCGGTCACCTCAGCAGCGATCGGCGTGACGCTTGAAACTGAGTCCCCTGCCCCGCTGTTCGTTGAGCATGCGCGTCACGAACACGTTCACGCCGAGAAGGATTCTGCGCACGAAGCTGCAAACCTGGAAACAAGCGTTGAAAGCCACGCGTCGACAAAGAGTGTCAGGCCAGAATGTCTTCGACCACTGCGGCCGTGCGTCCTGCTGTCACGAGTTGTGGCTGGCCGCTGTGGTGATAGACCAGCTTGCTCCAGTCCAGGCCAAAGAGTTTGAACAGCGTCGCCTGATAGTCATTTGGCGTCACCACGTTTTCGACCGCGCGATGGCCAAATTCGTCGGTTGCCCCGTACACAGTACCCGGTTTGAAGCCGCCGCCGGCAAACCAGATACTGAAACCCTGGCCGTTGTGATCTCGACCATGTTTACTGGCATCGCCCTGATCCTGAGTCACTGGCAACCGTCCGATCTCACCTCCCCAGTGAACAATCGTTTCGTTCAGCATGCCACGCTGTTTCAGATCTTTCACCAGAGCGGCCGCTGGCTGATCTGTACGTCGGCAAACGGCCGGCAAAGAGGTTGCGATGCTGCTGTGGTTGTCCCACGGCTGACCTGCCAGAAACAGCTGCACGAAACGCACGCCTCGTTCAACCAATCGCCGAGCGATCAGGCAGCGTGTACCGTATTCGCGGGTGACGTCATTATTCAGACCATAAAGCGTGTGCGTAGCTTTGGTTTCCTTCGTGACGTCAAGTGCTTCAGTGGCTGCCGTCTGCATTCGAGCGGCCAATTCGTAGCTGGCGATTCTGGCATTCAGATCCGGCTCGCCGCGAAACCGATCAGCATGACGGCGATTCAACGCCTGCAGGAATTCGAGGTTCTGGCTCTGCGCTTCCCCCTTCAGGTATGCCGGGGCCTCAAGGTTCAGTATTCGCGGTTCTTTGGGTCGCAGCACTGTGCCCTGATACAGCGGTGGCAAAAAGCCGCTGGACCAGTTGTGCGTGCTGTCGACCGGATGACCTCCGGGATCTGTCAGCACCATGTACGACGGCAGATCCTGCGTCTCTGAACCAAGACCGTACAGCAGCCATGAGGCGTAGTGTGGGCGCCCCAGTACACCGGGAATGCCACCGTGAAAGTAGCGAATAGAAACTTCGTGCCCATTCGCCCCGGTGTGCATACTGCGAATCAGACACATGTCGTCGGCGATTTCGGCAGTGTGAGGCAACAGTTCCGACAACTCCATGCCGCACTGCCCATGTTTGCGAAACTTCCACCGCGTGCCCAACAGTTTTTTGCTGGCTGCGTTGACGAAACTGTAGGCAATATCGCCGTTGTAGTCGGTTCCATCATACTTCGTGAGCTCCGGCTTGGGATCCGTCAGATCCATATGCGCAGGACCACCATGCTGAAACAGCGAGATCATCGCCTTTGCACGAGGTTCAAAGTGCGCCTGCTTTGGCAGTAAATCGAAGGTCTGATCTTCAGCCGTAACACCGGGTGGCTTTGCCTGAACACTTTCGTGATTCAACAACCATGCAGCAGCGACGGCACCAATACCCAGCGACCCCTGTCGCAGAAACGCACGGCGGTTATGCTGGTCGTCAAATGTGGGTGGCGTCATGTTTTTCATTATTCGACGTACAAGAACTCGTTGGAACTGAAAAGTGTCTGACACAGACTCACCATTGCCTGCCGAACCGGTGTCCGTCCCGATGGCAGGGCGACAGAACTGTGCCTAAGCGTTGCATTCTGTGTCGCCGTAAATTCGATGGCCAGTCGCAATTCATCGTCGGTGGGAGTCCGACACAGAGCCAGTTCCCATGCTCGAACAATCTGCCCGACGATGACGGCTGGTGATTCACCGGGGCCACTGAAGGCTGCAGCAGAAGCGATGGACTGATCCGGCTGACCGGCTGACTGAACTGTGATCGACACCGGCCAGGTGAACGAATCGGACGTGTGGCTGCCATTGCCGTCCGTGACAAAGTCGATTGTGTCCCCGGACTGGACGACAAGACCCGTCACGTTCGTGTCTGCCGAACCGTTGAACGCAGTCCATTCGCCAGCTTTTCCGGATCTGCTGGAAACCACTCGGCTGCGTACGCCGTTGCCATTGGCAGAACCGTGACTCAGTTTTCCGGAAACCGACACGGTCCCGTGCGACGGCGCTGTCCAGCGACGAATGACGGCGCGGCCGGGAACGTCCGGATGTCCGCCGTTCGCGTGCAGCAGAACATAGCCCAGCTGAGGGTCAGGCAGTGTCGGCCCGGCCTGCCACTGCGAACCCGTCCAGTGAGTCAACACTGCAAAACCAGTGACACGACCGGCGGTTTCGTCGAAGTCGCCAAAGCCATACTTCCAAGCGCCCGCCGGAAACGTGGTCTTCGGCAGCGAAGCCAGCGCCGCAGCATCCAGCGGAGCTGCTTCTTTCGCGGCACGCTCCGCCAGTTTTGCGGCCTGTTCCAGCGTGAATTCCCCATTCATCAACATCAATGATTGCGTCGCAACGGTCGAGTTCTGCCGCACTTCGCAGTTTGTCTGCATCACGGGAGCATCAAACGCCTGCATCATTGCCACCGGTCGACTTCGTCGAGCCTTGATGTACAGACTGCGACGCGTCTGACTGCCGTCGACAATCACCTGCCCCGTATCATCTTCCTTAATCCCAATGGGTGCACCGAATGGTGTGCGGTCAAGTTGCCCCGACGCGGCCAGCATTCGATCGCGAATTGTTTCGGCATCCAGCCGGGTCAGTGTTCTGCGTGCGAACGGCACCACGGCGGACGACTGATCAGACTCTGCGGAAGCTTCCGCACTTTGCCGCCAGACGGTTGATGTCATAATTTGACGGTGCAGTTTTTTCAGACTCCATCCCTGGCTCATAAACTCGTCGGCCAGCCAGTCCAGTAATTCCGGATGAGAGGGACGGACGCCCAGCTTGCCAAAGTCAGCCGGTGTTTCGACAAGTCCTTTGCCAAAATGGTGCAGCCATGCACGATTCACAATCACACGAGCGACCAGCGGATGCCGACCATTAGTCAGCCATTGTGCAAAGGCCAGTCGCCGACCGGTGGATGGCAGTGCATCACTGTTCGCGGCGAACTCGGGACGCTCGCCTTCCAGAGCTGTCACCGTCAGTGATGCGGGCAGCACTGTCTGCTTCGGTTGCTGGTGGTCACCTCGAAAGAATAATTTCGTTTCCGGAATGCGATTCGGTGTTTCTCGCAGAACTCGCAGGAATTCTTCAACCGGTTTTCTTGCACGAATTTCGCTGATCCGTGCGTCAAATTTTGCCAGCTCCGGCTTCGATTCCGCGATGTATTGATACAGGTTTCCGGAATTGATGTTCACACTGGGATTCTGTGCCAGCAGCTTTTTCTGGTCTGCGGTCCGCTTGTCCCCGGCCGCTTCGTAGGCTCCACGCAGTTGCCCGCGTAATGGTTCCGGGAATTTCTTCAGCTCCGCGTCCAGCGCCTGCTGCATGTACACAGCAAGTTTCTTTGCCCGTTCATCGGCAACAACTTTGGTTTCGGCCTCGATCGCGGCGGCTTTCTCGCGGTCATCCTTCGTGTACAGGGAAACTCGGCGAGCATTCGGGACCTTCCATGCCTGCCAGTCCAGTGCCGGTTCAAAAACAGCCCGCAACGCAAAGTAGTCAGTATGCGGAATAGGGTCGTAGCGGTGATCGTGACATTGCGCACATTGAATGCTGAGCCCCAGCAGCGACGTGCCAATGATCTTTAACGTGTCCGCCATGACCATATTGCGTGCCACCGCATCGTTTGCTCCGCTGCCCGTGCCGTCAGCCGCCATTCGCAGAAATCCGGTCGCCGTCAGCAACGCGATCTGCTCGCTGGTGAGATCGCCGTTTTGCGGTCCTGCGAGTTCGTCACCCGCCAGTTGTTCGGTGATAAAGCGGTCGAACGGCTTATCTTCGTTCAAAGCGCGGATCACCCAGTCACGGTACTTCCACGCCCACAGGCGTTCGGCATCGCTGTTGGTGTAACCTTCGGAATCTGCATACCCCGCGATGTCCAGCCAATGTCGGCCCCAGCGTTCACCGTAATGTGGTGAATCCAGCAGCTCGGTCAGCAGTCGGTCATACCAATCATCAGCAGTGTCCTCGACCCATGTCTGCAATTCTTCCGGTGCCGGTGGCAGCCCGACCAGATCAAAGTAAGCGCGTTTGATCAACGTCCTGCGATCAACATCCAAAGAAAATCCGGTGTCTTGTGGCATGGATTTCAGAACCAACGCGTCGATCGGCGTCCGCACGCGCGCGTCTGTCGGGAAGGTCGCGATGTCAGGCACTGCCGGACGTTGAATTGGCAGAAATGACCAGAAGCTGCGTTCTTCCAGAGTCAGTCCCAGGCCTGACGGAATCGATTCCGGTTCCGGCCGAGCGGTCTTTGCTCCTGCTGCGATCCAGTGTTCGATGATCTGAATCTCAGCTTCGGGGACTGCATGTTCTCCAGGCGGCATTTCGCCGTTTCGAAGACGGTCCAGCAAATAGCTGTCTCCCGGAAGACCCGGAGCGATCGCAGCACCGCTTTCGCCACCCTGTTGTATGAAGCGCACGAGTCGCAGATCCAAACCGCCCTTCACATCATCCGTGGCTCCATGACAGTCATAACAGTGTGCCCGAAAGATGGGACGAACATCTTTCTCAAATGTCAGCGTCTGCGCATCATCTGTCGCCAGCAATGACGCTGGGGACAACGACAACACAATAAAGAAAAGATGCACAGCCATGGCCGCTTTTGGTGGGAACTGACACCTTCAGCCCGCACAGGTTATGGGGAGGGAACGGATCGGAGGGACGTCAGCATGCTGCCGACAGCCCTTAGATTAGCCGACTGCTTCCACTGCCGTCAAATGAATAAGTGTCGACAACAACGATATGAGTGCATTGA
>LWDU01040217.1_pt1 | contig 19243 bp, 16 predicted proteins | sample 727161 | NCBI WGS metagenome assembly LWDU01 (sample SAMN04566230, study PRJNA314399) | hydrothermal vent metagenome | isolation source: deep sea hydrothermal plume seawater | place: Mexico: Gulf of California, Guaymas Basin | collected 2004-07-11
GGCCCGTTGGATGTCAGCTTTGCCAATAAATATATCGAGCAGGCTTTGCATGACCCAGTAAGCGGCTATAGCGTGTCGCTGGAAAAGTCAGTTATGCACTGGCCAGACTTTAATCAGCCTTTATATCTGAGTGTTGAAAACATCACCTTGATCAAAGACGGCAAGGACGTTGTCGACATTGATAAGGTGGCGCTGGGGCTTGCTTCCAGTTCGCTGCTTGTGGGTAAGGTCGAGCCTGTCAGCATCGTTCTGACCAGCCCGTCACTTAATTTGGTGCGCACTGTCGATAATGAGGTGCTGCTTAGTTTTGATGACTGGGTGCAGGAAGAAAAGCCGTTACCAAAACGTCCTGAAGACAAGGAAGAAGCCAGCCCGATCATGATGGTGCTGCAAACTTTGGCGGCCCCTCAGGATGAGATTGATAATTCTTCTCCTCTTGGGAAGCTCGAAATTATCGAGATTAAAGAAGCGCGTCTTGTAATGGAAGATCATGCGATTGGTGTGACTTGGCTACTGGCGCCTCTGGACGTGTCATTTGTTCGTGATGATGAGGGGCTGGTGATTGCTTCAGCGTTGCAAATGCCTGGCACAAGCTCTGATAAGCCAGCTGATTTACATTTGAATGTTGTGTATCGCCGCGCCGAAGAAGATCTTTTGGCGAACGTGATTTTCACTGATCTGGATCCGCATATTATATCCGGCAAAGTGGAGGAGCTGGCCTTTTTGGATAGTCAGGATCTTATCCTTGATGGCGAAATAGAGCTTAGTTTTTCTGATAAGCTGGATATTCGCGAAGCGCAGATGGACTTGAAGGCCCACGCAGGATCGCTGCAGCTTGATGGTGTTTATGATCGTCCGCTTCCGTATGAGTCGATGCGCATCCATGCGTTTTATGACCGTGCGAACAAGATCCTGAATTTGCGCGAAGCCTCTATTGATACAGGTGAAGTGCAGATCAATGTTACCAGCCTTGCTACGATTACAGATGATGTGATTGATGCTCCGGCCTGACGCTCTACGCGGTGAGGGGGCCGAAGAGTGGCTCGTTCAGCGCCTTTCAAAAGGTAGCTTTGAAGACCTTTATCTGAGTTTTGATTTGCTGGCCTCTGCTGTGCCGCCGCCTGAAAATGCGGAAGATGATTTCGCGTATGAGCAGGAGTGGAGCGTTGATGTGCGTAATATCATGGCGGATTTTGATATCCATAGCATGGATATCGATTACCGTTCGCCGCTTGCGCCTGTCACGAAAGCTTCGGGTACCGGTCACTTTGAAAAAGATGTACTGGAGATTGCTATTAAGGAAGCCAACCTTCTTGATTTGGACGTGAAGAATGGTTTGGTCTCGCTCGATAAAATTATCGAGGGCGATGGTCATGCCAATATTGCGCTTGAGGTTGGTGGGTCTCTGCCAACTGTATTCAAGTATATTGCTTCCGAGCCGTTGGCGCTTGATGAAGAGAAAATCGGCCTTGATACTAAAGCAGTCAAAGGTCGTGCTGATCTAGGCATTAATATCTCTTTCCCGACGGTTAAAGACTTTCCTGAAGATCAGTTGAAAGTTGTGGTAGAGGGTAAGCTTTCCGAAGTGTCGCTGCCTGATGTTGTTAAAGACCTCGATCTGGCGGGTGGGCCGTTTAATGTCGATATTCGCAGCGGCAAAGTTACAATTGATGGTAATGGCAAGTTAGAAGGTCGTGATGTTAATTTCAAATGGTCACAATATTTTAATCCTGAAGATGGGCCATTTGCTTCGCAGGTGACTGCAAAGGCAACCATGGATAATGCTCTGCGTGCACGCTTGGGCGTTAATCTGGATGACTGGGTTGATGGTGCGATTGCTACGGACCTTACTTATACTGAATATCAGGATGGGCGCTCTGTGGCTGATATCAAAGGCGACTTGAAAAATGCGCGTCTTAAGATCGAGCCGCTGAATTATGTGGATCCTGTGAATACTCCGGGATCAGTGTCTTTGCAGGCTGTCTTCCGTAACGGTTATGTGGAAGAAGTCAGCAAGCTTCAGATTGATAGTGATGTAAAAGTCAGTAACGGCAAGTTCGTGTTCCGTGTGCAGAACGGAGAGAGTGATTTGCATCGAGGCAACATTCCGTCTTTTGCGCTGGGTGAAAATAAATTTTCGATTGAGTTCGAGATTGGTGCGAGCGACTTGGTCAAGCTCTCCATTGATGGTGCCTTTCTGGATGGTCGCCCGTTCCTTGGTGATGATGAAGGTGAAGATAAGAGCCAGCCCTATGATGGTCCGCCTGTGATGGCATCTGTAAATGTTAGCCAATTGCGCACGCGTGACACGCACACAATCCGTAATGCAAAGCTCTATGTTGATTTAAATCGTGAAGGATTTCTGGATCAGCTGGAGATGGATGCGGTTGCAGGTAAGGGGGCTATATATCTGCGTATGAAGCCGGATGATCGTGGTGTTCAGACTATGCGTTTAGAGGCTGATGATGCAGGTGCGACGTTGCAGGCGTTTGATATGTATGAAAACGTGCGCGGTGGTACGCTGGCGCTTTATGGGGCTGCTGAAAATCCGAATAGCAATCGTATCATTATCGGTACGGCACAGCTTAATAACTTCAAAGTTGTTGATGCGCCTGTTCTGGCGCGCCTGATTAACGCGATGAGTTTGTCGGGTATTCTGCAGCTCTTTAATGATGAGGGTATTACCTTTTCCAAGCTGGAGTCTAAGTTTACGTGGCAAATCAGACGTGGCGGTGATTTGTATTTGATGAAGGATGGCCGTACGTCAGGCGCCTCGATTGGTCTGACTTTTGACGGTAAGATCGATAAGGCGCAAGGCATCATTGATGTGTCCGGTACTATTGTACCGGTTTCCGGAATTAATAATATGGTCGGGAATATTCCGATTATTGGCGATATTTTGACAGGCGGCAGCGGCGCGTTGATTGCGGCGACTTACTCTATTGAAGGTCCTGTGAAAAAGCCGGAGGTGAGTGTTAACCCGCTTGCCGCGTTAACACCCGGTATTCTTCGGAAAATTCTGTTTGAGAATTAAAGCCGCGGTTCTATTTCGCTTTTACCAAAACATGACGTTTCTTGCCTGCGGACAGTTTGATATGCCCGTCTGCTGTCATGTCATTGGCGGCTACGTTGCAGGCAACATCGCTCACGGCTTCGTCGTTGCGCTTGATGCCGCCGCCTTGCACTAATCTGCGCGCTTCGCCCTTGGACTTAGCAAGGCCTGCTTCGACCAGCAATTCCAGCAGCTCTATACCTGCGGCCAGACGCGCTTGCTCAATCTCAATGACAGGCAGGTCATCGCCGACGCCGCCTTGTTCAAAGACTTTGAGGGCGGTTTCTTCTGCATCTTTGGCGGCTTGTTCGCCGTGACAGATTTTTGTCGCTTCGAACGCGAGGATCTTTTTCGCCTCGTTGATGTCTTGGCCTTCCAGGGCTTCCAGTTTTTCAATCTCGCTGATCGGCAGGATTGTGAAACGGCGCAGCAACGTGCCGACCATCACATCATCCACGTTACGCCAGTACTGGTAGTAATCGTAAGGGCTGAGCATATTGGCGTTTAGCCATACCGCGCCGTTCAGGGTCTTGCCCATCTTCTTGCCGTCAGGTGTTGTCAGCAGCGGCGCTGTTAGCGCAAAGAGCTGTACACGGTCTGCTTTGTGGCCAAGGTCGACACCATTAATGATGTTACCCCATTGATCAGAGCCGCCCATTTGAATAAGCGTGCCGTAACGGCGGTTAAGCTCAAGGAAGTCGTAGCCCTGCATGACCATGTAGTTGAATTCCAGCAATGAGAGCGGGCTTTCGCGCTCAAGGCGCTGCTTGACGCTATCAAAGGATAGCATACGGTTGACCGTGAAGTAGCGGCCATAATCGCGCAGGAATTCAAGGTACTTTAGACCATCCAGCCAGTCATTGTTATTGACCATCAACGCATCTGTTTCGCCGTCACCATATTTCAGGAACTGTTTGAAACATGTGGCTTTGATGTTTTCGATGTTATCGTTGATTGTGTCATCGTCCATCAATTGGCGCTGCTCGTCTTTAAAAGACGGATCACCGATTTTCGAAGTGCCGCCGCCCATCAATGTGATCGGCTTGTGACCTGTCTGCTGGAACCAGTACAGCATCATGATGCCTGTCAAATTGCCGACATGCAGGCTTTTGGCTGTCGCGTCAAAGCCGATATAGGCTGACTGCGGTCCTTCACAAAGTTTAGCGTCTAACGCCTCCAGATCACTACACTGGTGGATAAAGCCGCGTTCTTGCAGTATATTCAGAAAATCAGATTTGTATTTTGTCATAGGATATTTATTAGCATGAATAGCGAGAAAGTCTACACCGTTATTGGCCTTATGTCTGGCACGTCGCTGGACGGGATTGATGCCGCGCTTATCAGAACGGATGGCCGTGAATTTTCCGAACCGCTGGAGTTTATCTCTGTGCCTTATGAGCCTGAGATGCGGGATGCTTTGCGCAGCTGTTTAGGGCTGTCTGATGATATAGACGGACGCGTAAGAATTACCGAGAATGAAATGACGGTTGCGCATGCGGCGGCGGTTGACTGGCTTTTGGGTAAGGCAGGCAAAGACCCTGTCGATATCGATTTGATCGGTTTTCACGGTCAGACAATTTTCCATGATCCTGACCATAAATTTACATGGCAGATCGGTAACGGGCCGATGCTGGCGCGTTTGACGGGCATTGATGTCGTGAATGATTTCCGCAGCGCCGATGTTGAAGCGGGCGGGCAGGGCGCTCCGTTCCTACCGCTTTATCATCAGGCCAAGGCGGCGGAGCTTGATAAGCCGCTGGCGATTTTGAATTTAGGCGGCGTTGGTAATGTGACGTATCTTGGCGCGCAAGGCGAAATTCTGGCGTTTGATACGGGGCCGGCGAACGCGCTGATTGATGACTGGGTCAAGCAATCCCTTGGCCGCGATTATGATGAGGGCGGGCTGCTCGCGCAGAACGGTCAGGTGCATGACGATGTGGTCAAAGGCTGGATGGGCAATGCGTATTTTGATGTGAAGCCGCCGAAATCGCTTGATCGTGATCACTGGAAAGTTGATGAGATTAAAGGCATGAGCGCCCAAGACGGCGCGGCGACCTTAACGCAGTTTACCGTGCAGTCTGTTGTGCGTGCGTTTGAAAGCTTGCCGCAAAAACCGCAAGCGTGCTATGTCACGGGCGGCGGCCGCAAGAATGCCGTGATGATGGCATGGCTGAATGATCAGCTGGGGCTGACGGGCGGTGTTCGTTCTGTTGATGCGCTGGGCTGGGATGGTGATGCGCTGGAGGCAGAAGGCTTTGCCTATCTGGCAGTGCGCAGCCGTTTGGGATTGCCCTTAAGCGTGCCGACAACGACGGGCGTGCCGCAGGATGTAACAGGCGGGCGGTTTTATTCTGCCGTGCAGGACTAATTACAAGGATTTAGTGTCATGCGGATGGTGAGTGCCTCCGAAGATTCCATAAAACAGGCCGCTGCGTATTTGAAAGATGGCAAGCTGGTCGCCATTCCGACCGAGACTGTTTACGGCCTTGGCGCGAATGCGCTGGACGGCGAAGCGGTGGCGCGCATCTTTGCGGCCAAAGGGCGCCCGCAGTTTAACCCGCTGATTGTTCATGTGCCTGATGTGGCGGCGGCGGAGAAGCTTGTGGTTCTCAATGATCATGCCAAAGCCGTGGCCTCGCAATTCTGGCCCGGACCTTTAACGATGATTTTGCCACGCCGCGAGGATTGCCCTGTATCGGAGCTGTGTTCTGCGGGGCTGCCGACATTGGCGGTGCGTGTGCCTGCGCATAAAGTCGCACAAACGCTTTTGAAAGAGGCGGGCGTGCCTGTGGCTGCGCCGAGTGCAAATCGCAGCGGGCATATATCGCCGACCACGCCGCAGCACGTGCATGACAGTTTAGGTGATAACGTTGATATGATTTTGGCGGCAGGGGCGTGCCAGAACGGACTTGAGTCAACGGTTCTCGATTTATCGGGCTATGTGCCTGTTGTCCTGCGGGCAGGTCATGTCAGCGCAGAGGAGATTTCAGATGTGCTGGGTGTTGATGTGGCTTATGAGCTTGAAGCCAGCGAGACACCGAAATCACCGGGACAGTTGCTGCGCCATTATGCGCCGCGCGTGCCTGTGCGTTTGAATGCTGTGGAAGTGCTGGACGGTGAAGCGCTGCTCGCCTTTGGCTCGATCAAATTTATGGGGCGCAAGAGCGGCGGGGCGGCATCTGATGAAAGCGCCGATTTGCACGAGGCGGCGGCAAATTTGTTCCGTATGATGCATGACCTTGATCGCCCTGAACATAAGGCGATTGCGGTGATGAATATTCCTGATCAAGGGCTGGGCATTGCCATTAACGACCGCCTGAAACGGGCAGCGGCTGCTCATAAGTAATTATCATTAGGCGGTATAGAAGCGGTCACCATCAGATACGATTGTTGCCGATACGCCGTCATCATCATTAACGACTACGAAGTCCAGATAATGGCCTTGCGGGATATGTGGCTGTGCGGCACTGCCGGCGATTTTGAATATTTCCGGATATTCCTGACCTTCGGCAAAATCAACAGCGATGACGATGCTTTTTTCCTGTGTCTTTTCGTTTACCAGTAGAGCTAAGTGCGCTGTTTTAACGCGAGGATCACGTGCAAAAACCTCTTTAACAACATTCTTAAGCTCCGTAGGGTCTTCGGCCATACGGCCGATTAATACGGGTGTTTCTTCTTCTACTGTGAATTGGCTGGCACCGAAAAACTGTATGATTTCAGCGATATTTTCCGGGGTTAGGTGAATGCCGTATTCACTGTTCGGATTGATGACGACATTCGTGTCCTTGACCATATGAAGCATATTCCAGCCTTCCATGCCGATATAGTTCATTTCTTCATTGATAGATTTTTGTAATTCTTCGAGCGAGGTAAAGATAGGGACGAAGTTTGTGCCGTCATCCATTTCGCCATTCACCAGCTGTATTTCCGTTTCGGCATCCAGAATTTTGCGTTGTCCGCCGTCGATGGGTTCGTCACCTGACAGGGCAAAGACTTCTGATGATAAAAGTACAGCGTAAAATTGTTCTCCGCTTGTGCCTTCTTTGACGAAGTCTTCCAATAATTTTTCTAGGGTGCTCATGATGTGATCCTTGTTACGTGGGCGGTCTGAATTTCAAAGATAACTTTAAACATACTGGGCTCAAAAAGATACATGACAATCCTTTAAAAAGCGTACGGCCGTCCCGGTAAAGACGGCCGCTGCTGGTAAGGGCTGCACCCTGTAGAGGTGTGTGTGCTTAGTGAGGGTGTGGCTCAGGGTGGCAGTCCGGTATAAGGTGTGTTAGGCGTTCTGAAACATGAACACCGAAATATAGTAGCCCCATATCAGCTTCCGATTTGCGGGAAGATAATCTGGATTCGGGCTTCAGGAACGGTGTTTGTTGCGCATTGAAAATATAGCCTTCAGCTGCGTGCATAAACGCAGGAGGTAATACGCCAATCAATCTTGTGAGGACTTTATCTCGCGCTGTGGCGTTAACAACGAGTACACCTCGTTTAGCCAGGTCAAAAGCGGATTCAGTAGTGGTATCTGTATGTTTTTTCATTTTTTATCTCCTTACCTATTTACGAATAAGAAAAGAGATATCGTTAATTCCAACCTACAGATCGGGGATGTAATTGTCAACTAAAATCGGAAAAAACCGTAATAACAAGCCTTTGAAAAGCTTGTATTTTTACTGTCGTTGTTAAAGTAATTGGTGTTTTAATTACTGTTATTATTTTACCAATTAGTTTTATTTTTGCGTTAGTTCTGGATTTGGTTCTTGTCAGTATTATCGGCTTAACTGTGCCATCAGAAGTAATTGCATATGATCGGCGGAGGCTTCTATCTGGTTGTTGATGCCTGATGCTTCGGCCAGTTTATGAAACAGATTCGATTTTTTGCGCATAAAGAACGTATCCGCTTTGTCAGATTCGTTCGATGTCAGGCGTTGCCACAATCCTTCATTCAGGCTGCGTGGCATTGTTTTTATGCCGAGTTCTGGGTTTTGCGCCAATAGCTGTTCGTAAGATACGCCGCCCCGATTAGGAGATACGCGCATCGGGGCTTTATCCGTGGCGTTATCGCTGCCCGCTCCGAATTTTTTGTCAAAGAACTCGTATACGCCCGCCAATGTGCGGGCTTCGCCTGTTTTGCTATCGTAAAATACATTGTAATTGGCGCGTGCCGCTTTGGGGAAGATGTCTGCGGCGGTCTGCATAGGGTTTTCTTTCATGGCGTTCAGGAAACCTGCAGCGCCTGATGCGCCCATGAAATGCGCGAAGTAAAGTTCAGTGGCGCCGATATCACCGCCGACACGGCGCTCCAGATATGACTGGTTCTCCGCAGCTAGCTCGGCGGCCATGAAGGCTGCTTTTTCAGGATCGTTACGCTGCGCCAGTATTTCCGCGCGGCTTGCTGTCTTGTCGATACCGTATTTGTCACCATGCTTTTCGACCATATTCATCCATGTGCTTTCGATGAATTGGTATAGGCCTGATGCGCTACTGGTCTTGGCTTTGGCATCGGCGCGGAAGCTGCTCTCGGCGCTGGCTTGCTGCATCAGGTAGGCAAAATCGACCCCTGTTTTACGACTGGCATTTTTTACCGCGCTTGTGATTTGGCTACCGGCGCGTTGTGTGAGTGCTGCTAACACGTTGTTATTTATAATATTTTCCATTTATTTGTCTCATTCCCACAATGAAGGCAAAAGTTTCTTTCGGTATATGTATCGCAAGCCCTGTGCCAAAAAGGCCTGATGGTCTATACTTTTGCGCAAATAAGGAGATCACCATGACATTTACACCGCCTACAGATGAGATGATGTTTATTTTGCGCGATGTTCTGGATATAGGACAGCTCGCGAGTTTTAAGGATGATACGCTGGATATGGAGATGACAGCGGCTATTCTGGAAGAGGGCGGTAAGCTGGCAGCAGATGTTCTTGCACCGCTTAACCATAGTGGTGATCAGCAAGGGTGTACGCTGTCTAATGGTGAGGTGACAACACCTAAAGGTTTTAAAGAGGCTTATAATACCTTCATTGAAAATGGCTGGAATGGCGTGCCGTTCGAACCTGAATATGGCGGGCAGGGTTTGCCGTGGGCGCTGACTTTTGCGCTGTATGATATGTGGCAGGCGGGCAATATGGCATTTTGTTTATGTCCGATGTTAACGCAGGCAGGTGTTGAAGCACTGCAGGTTTACGGAACAGACCACCAGAAAACAACATATCTTGAGAAGCTTGTCAGCGGTGAGTGGACAGGCACGATGCAGCTGACAGAACCGCAGGCGGGTACGGATTTGGGTGCGCTGCGTACGAAGGCCGAACCGCAAGGCGATGGAACATACAAGATCTTCGGTCAGAAAATATACATTACATATGGGGAGCATGACTGGACTGAAAATATCATTCATATGGTGCTGGCAAAATTGCCTGATGCGCCCGAAGGATCGCGCGGCATTTCTATGTTCCTTGTGCCGAAGTTTTTAGAAGACGGCACGCGCAATGATGCCTATGCGGTCGGGCTGGAACATAAGCTCGGCATCCATGCGTCTCCGACTTGTACGATGCAATATGGCGATAATGGCGGGGCGGTCGGTTATCTGATCGGCGCAGAAAATGAAGGCCTGAAGAATATGTTCGTTATGATGAATAATGCGCGCCTGGCTGTCGGGTTGCAGGGTGTGGCGCTGGGTGAACGCGCGTATCAGCATGCTAAAGCTTACGCGGCAGACCGTATTCAAAGTGCGCATATTGCTGATCGTGACGGCGGCGCTGTGGCTATTGAAAAGCATCCTGATGTGCGCCGTATGCTGCTGTCTATGCAGGCCAAAGTTTGCGCAGGTCGATTGCTTGCACTTGATGCCGGCATCGCTCTTGATAAAGCCAAAGAAGGTGATGCGGCGGCGCTCGCCAAGGTGAATTTGCTGACGCCGATTGTGAAGGCGTGGTGTACGGATATGGCCAATGATGTCGCCGGAACAGGGGTTCAGGTACATGGCGGTATGGGCTTTATCGAAGAAACGGGTGCTGCTCAATTTGTTCGCGATGCCCGCATTCTCACGATTTACGAAGGCACAAACGGTATTCAGGCGCAGGATTTATACGGCCAGAAAACCGTTCGTGATAAAGGCGCAGCGACGCAGGCATGGCTTGCCGAAGCGCGTAAACAGCTGGATGTCCTGCAAAGTAATGCGCATAAAGCAACGCTTTCCGATGGTCTGGATACGCTTGATAATTTGATGCAGGCGATGCTGTCTTATGCACCTGCCGAAGGGGCGGCGGTGAGCGTTCCTTATCTGCAATATTTCGGCACGATTGCAGGTGCTGTATTGTTGGGGCAGGCTGCTCATGCACAAACTGAGGATACTGTGATGACCGCGCAATTTGCCAAGCTGTTTGATTTTTACATGCTGCATGTATTTCCTGTTTGCAAAGGTCTGTCTGAAACCGTTATAAACGGCGCATCTATCGTTAATCAGGATTAAGAGCCTTTGTTTACGCTTGTTCATATTACCGACCTGCACTTGGCGCCGCTGCCTATTCCGACAGCGGATGAAATGTCCTTCAAACGTCGTCTGGCGTATATCTCCTGGACGAAAAACCGTCATCGTATTCATCACCCTGATGTTATTGCAGCGATTGCAGCCGATATTAAAACGGTAGCGCCTGATCATATTGCGGTGAGCGGTGATCTTACGAATATGGCGCTTGACCGTGAATTTGAAAACGCTACGCGCTGGCTTGAGCAGTTTGGTGATGACAGTAAAATCAGCGTTGTTCCCGGCAATCATGATGCGTATCGATCTGATTATAAAGAGGCGATTGAGAAACATTGGTCGCGTTTTACAACAGGTGATGGTTTTCCGTTTATGCGCGAGTTTGATGACTTTGCGCTGATCGGTGTTTCGAGCGGCGTCAAAACACAGCCCTTCATGGCCAATGGTGTGGTGAGTGATGAGCAGCTTGCAAAGCTTGAGGCAATGCTTACAGACGCTGCTGATAAAGGCCTGCCCAGAGTTGTTATGATCCATCATCCTGTGCACTCAGGTGCGACAAAAGTGCGCAAAAAACTGACGAATAGTAGAGAGTTTCGCGCTGTTATAGATAAGGCAGGAGCGGAGCTGATTTTGTATGGCCATCTGCATAAGCCTTTGCGTACATCTATTCCTGCCAATGGCGGGCTAGCGGCGATCCGGGGTGCTGGATCGGCTTCGGCCTCAGGTTTTGATGGGACGCGGCCCGCGCATTACCATGTGATCCGTGTGACGGATAAGAATACGTTTGAGATTGAGCACCGTGCCTATGATCCTGCCAGCCGCGCGTTTTATAAAACTGATACAGAAATATTACCGATTACATTGAATATATGCCCGAACTAACTGAGTACAATCCACCAACGGACCCTTTGCGCATTATCCATCAGGATGATGATTTACTTGTGATGTCCAAGCCTTCTGGACTGTTGAGTGTGCCTGGACGAGGCGAACATTTAAGTGATTGTCTTGTTGCGCGGGCGCAGGCCTTATTTCCGCAGGCGCTTCTGGTACATCGTCTGGATAGGGACACGTCCGGACTTCTGGTTATGGGGATGAACCCGCGGGCGCAGAAGCTTTTAGGGCAGCAATTCGAGCGTCGTCACATTAAGAAAACATATATTGCGCGCGTTGATGGCATCGTCAAAGACGATAGTGGACACGTTGATTTGCCGATTATTTGTGACTGGCCGAACCGTCCGTTGCAGAAGGTCTGTTTCGAGCAGGGCAGGTCTGCGCAGACCGATTGGCAAGTGATGGAACGAAATGAGGAGTCTAACTCAACCCTTATGCGTTTATTTCCGCTAACCGGTAGATCGCATCAGCTGCGGGTTCATATGCGTGAAATAGGCCATCCTATTTTGGGCGATGCTTTTTACGCTTCACCCGAAGCTTTTGCAGCGGCACCCCGTTTAATGCTTCATGCTTTAGAGCTGTTTTTACGTCATCCGACCACGCAGGAAGACATTTCTTTTATAGATGAAATAGAAAACTTCTAAATTCTGTTTCGTTAATAATGTGATTACGATTATCCTGTATACATTAAGAGTATGTAATTCCTATACTTTTTAACTGATCGGTCACAATGAAAGTACTTACAGCGGATAATAATCCCGAAACACTGGATTTCTTAGGTGAAATTCTTCGTAAGGAAGGATTCACAATACTTACAGCTGAGAGCGGTTCTGAAGCTCTGGCGGTGTATGAAGCGGAAAGCCCTGATTTCATCTGTCTGGATATTATGATGCCGGATCAGAATGGTTATGATGTGTGCCGCGAAATTCGCCGTAGCAATACAGAAATTCCGATTATCTTTATCAGTTCTAAGTCTGAGCCCGTTGATAAAATACTGGGGCTGGAGCTGGGTGCGGATGATTATATCACCAAGCCGTTTGATATTGGTGAGGTAATGGCGCGCATTCGTGCTGTGGCAAGGCGCTGTATTTCTCGCAAAAAGCCTGAAACGGTGAATGAGAGTTTCAAGATGGGGCCGATTGAAGTGTTTCCTAACCAGTTGCGCGCGTATAAGGGCGAGCAAGTGATTGATCTGAGCTTACGTGAAGTTAAAATCCTGACTATCTTGTATGACAAGAAGAATAATGTGGTTTCGCGTGACGACCTGCTCGATTACTGCTGGGGCGCTCATATTATGGCGGAAAGCCGTACAGTTGACTGGCACATTTCCCAGTTACGCAAGAGCATTGAAGATGATCCTAAAAACCCGCTCTTGATCAAAACGGTTCATGGCGTGGGTTATAAGTATGAAGAAGATGCGGCCTAGAAAGGGCTTTAAGGCAACCGTATGCAGTCAGAGCTGATAAAATTATACATACGCAATCATCTGATTAGCCCGATTTTCTTTATGTTCTACCTGCTGATATGCGGGACGGCGAAATATTATCTTTATGGCTGGGGTGATGAGTCCTCGCGTCTTCTAGATTTCTTTTTGTTCTTAGGCTCGGCTGTCCTGTTTGTTAGTCAGCAGTCATTTTACAAGAATTTATTAAAGCAAAAAGTATTGAAGAATAAGGATGCGATGCAGATTGGGGCTCGCAAGCTTGTTTATGCTGTGCCGCTTCTGTACGTCATGTTTGGCGGGCTGCATCAGGATTATATCTATTTCAGTGTTCTTGGCTATTTGTATGTGGCTATTGCGCTCGCGATTTTTACATCGGCGAGTTCTGTATATTGGCCGCTTTTTGTTTTTGATGTCTCTGTGCATGGCTTGTTTGCTTTCTTGGTCATTCTGAGTAATTTGGGCATTCAGGAAACACCCTATGTAGGTGCGCTGCTTGGAACGTTATTAATCTTTACCTTTGCCGTGGGGCAGCGATTGAATCGCTCGGCGCGCGAGCTTATGAGTAAAACAGGTCAGCTGCGCCGTGCTGTGATGATGGCGAATAAAGCCAATCAAGCTAAATCAGATTTTCTGGCAATTATGTCGCATGAAATCAGAACACCTATGAACGGTATTCTGGGTATGGTTGACATTCTGAATGATACTAATCTTTCTAAAGAGCAGCGCGAGGCGGTTGATACCATTTTGGGCTGTTCAGATACCTTGCTCAGTACGCTTAATGATATTCTTGATATTTCGAAAATCGAGGCGGGTAAGTTCTCGGTTGATCGTATTCCTCTGAACTTAAATGATCTGGTGAATACGACGGGCAAGATGTTTGCGATTAATGCGGAGGCAAAAGGCATTAAGTTCGAGATTAAAGCCGTCGAGACGATGCCTAAGATGATTTTGGGTGATCCTGCGCGTTTACAGCAAATCCTGACGAACCTTTTGAATAACGCTCTGAAGTTTACTTCGGCAGGCTCTATTACTTTGAATGTGCGCTATTCGGATGTGAAGGGTAATGATGTCCTGCGTTTTGAAGTGATAGATACAGGTATTGGCATTAGTGACGATAACCAGAAGAAGCTATTCAAGAAATTCTCACAGGTCGAGCAATCTGTGTCGCGTGAATATGGCGGAACTGGCTTGGGACTTTCTATTGTGAAGCAGCTTGTTGGCCTGATGGAAGGCACAATCGGAGTGCGCAGTAAGGAAGGGCAAGGTAGTACGTTCTGGTTTGAAATTCCTTGTAACCTTCCGAGTGAAGAAGATCTGGCGAGCCTGTCATCTAATGCCATAGACGTTGCGGCTGAAATTGAGCCGATGAATATTCTTGTTGTTGATGATAACGAGCTTAACCGCGTAATCATGAAACGTTTGCTCGGTGATAAAGGTCACTTGATTGATACGGCGGTTAACGGTGAGGATGCGTTGAATGCTATGAAGGTTAAGCGTTATGAGCTTGTTCTTATGGATGTGAATATGCCTGTCATGGATGGTATTGAAGCCACGCTGGAGATTAAGAAGCCAAGCTCGGGGTTTGCAAGCACGCCTGTTGTCGCGTTAACAGCTACTACGCAGAAAACCATATTGGATAAGTGCGAGCAGGCAGGTATGGATGGTCATGTTCTAAAGCCGATCGATAAAAGTGCGCTGTTCAAGGTGCTAGCGAAATACGGCACGGCGAAGCCGCCTTCAGACAAAATTCCTGATCCTGTCAAACCGAGTACACAAGATGATGCATCGCAGATTAAGGGTGGGCATGAACGCCTGACGGATCTGATTGACCAGCTTGGCCCTGATTATGCGATTAGCATGGTTGAGAAGTTCTTGGTGGCAATCGATGAGTCATTTGTGAAGCTAAAGCCTGCTGTGCAGCAGGAAGATTATGCTGTTTCGTTTCAGGTTATACATGATCTGACGGGGATGGCCGGTAATGTCGGACTTGATAAAACCTACCGTTTCCTGCGCGAGATGGAAGAGGTGGCGCTACGCAAAAGTGGTCCGCTGGAGAGTATGTATGAGTTGGTGATGGATATCTACGCCGATGAGAAGGAGCAGGTAGAGCTGTTCTTAGAAACATACGAAGCATAATTATTTTACAAACATCTTACATTTTCCTAACAGAGTTCCAACACATATTTGTCATAACTATGATCTAATGGGATTATAGAGTGAATTAATAAGTGTGTGTGCGGGAGGCTGTTATGGATGAAAACAGCATAGAAAAAAATCTACTTTTGGCGTCTGAGAAGCAGGACTATTTCGAGGTTGTCACAATTTTGAATGTCATACGTGGCATTCAGGATTTTGATATTGCGGGGGCAATCTGTGACGCAGTCTTTTTAAATACTGTTTTTTCGGATGCCAAAGATAGAGAGAAATCGTTAGGTGTGTTGAATGTATTGATGGATGTGGTGGGTAGTAAAATTTCCTTGAGATCCATTCAATGCGCTTATCGATTTTATGTGACTTGCAATTGTAAATTAGGGGCGTTCATTTTGTCTCAGTATTACGATTGCGAAATACTGGCCAAGGCGACTGATGTGTTAAGTACTGATAATCTCAAGTTCTTTCCTCTGGGTGGTGTGGACGCTTTGGGTGTGTAAAAGAAAGGCCGGCATATCACTATGTCGGCCTTTTTTATTCTTAAGTTTTGTGGCGGTCTGATTAGGCCGCTTTCTTTTTCGGCTTGTCGGTCTCGATAGCCACAGGAACGTTTTCTACAATATGCAGATCGCGCTGTGGGAACGGAATTGAAATGCCTTCTTTATCAAATGTTGTTTTGATTTTTTCAGTCAGGTCAAAACGTGTCGGCCAGTACTCGCTAGAGTTAACCCATGGGCGCACTACCAGATTAACGGAGCTGTCAGCCAGTTCTGAAACGGCAATCTGAGGTGCAGGTTCTGGTAGAATGCGTGGCTCGTCTTCCAGAATTTTGGCAAGTACCTTTTTCACTTTTGAAAGATCATCGCCATAGCCTACACCGACAACCATATCGATACGACGTGTCAGTTTGGCTGATACATTTACGATGTTGTCTGATGTGATGTTGTTATTCGGGATGATGATTTCGCGGTTATCAGGTGTTTTGAATTTTGTTGTGAAGATTGAAATGTCTTCAACTGTACCAGCTGTACCTGCGGCTTCGATGTAGTCGCCGATTTTGAAAGGACGGAACAGAATGATCATTACGCCTGCTGCAAGGTTAGATAATGAACCTTGCAGTGCTAGGCCAATAGCCAAACCGGCAGCGGCAATAACAGCGGCCAATGATGTTGTTTCAACACCTAGTTGGCTCAATGCTGCGATAACAACAAATGCCAGCGCCAGGCCGTACATTACGTTGCCAGCGAAAGAGATCAACGTCGCGTCGACTTTTGCTTTTTCCATCAGTTTCTTTGTGATGTTTACAACACGGCGGGCAACCCATTTACCAATGAAGAAGATGGCGAGGGCGGCCAGAACTTTCAGACCGTAAAGGCTGATATATTCCATGATTGTGGTGGTCAGCTCTGTTTGATTCAGGTTTTCCATGACTACGTCCTTTTAAAATTTAAGAAATATGCCTTGTTTGTAACGTTTTTGACTGATGATGTTAAGTCTTTTATGACGGCATGAATCTTCTGATGTATGATAGTAGTCATGTACGGAATTGAACCTCTTGTCCACGCGATCTACCTTTTGGCGACCGGCTTCGTTGTGATGCTGGCATGCCGGTATATTCGTATCAGTCCTATTGTAGGATTTTTAATTGCAGGTGTTGTTATTGGTCCTTATGGATTGGCGCTCCTGCAAGATAGCGACACGATCAAGCTTTTGGCTAAACTAGGCGTTGTGTTTCTTCTGTTTGATATCGGGTTACACTTTTCGTTCAAATCCGCATGGACGTTGCGGCGTGACTTATTCGGTCTTGCGCCGATGCAGGTGCTTTTATGTAGCCTGATCTTCTCCGCGATTGCCTATTTCATGTTTGGTGCCAATGCCAATGTGGCTTTGATTATCGGCGTATCATTGGCTCTATCTTCAACGGCTGTTGTTGTGCAGATCCTTGCTGACTTGCGCCAATCAGGTTCGCCGCTCGGTAATACGGCCAAAGCTGTTTTGGTGTTTCAGGATATTGCCGCCGTGTTCTTGCTGATCTTTGCGGCAACCATTAATGAAGGCGGAAATCTGGGAGCAGAGCTATATGACGCTGTTATGAAGACCTTCTTTGCTGTGGCAGCTGTCATGGTGATTGGTCACTTCTTATTGGCGCCTTTAATGAAGAGCATGGCGCGCTTTAATGACCCGGAGCTTTTCACGTTATTTGGTTTGCTGATTGTGTTGGTTACGGCAGTAGCGACGGAGCAGGCGGGTTTGTCGCTTACGCTGGGTGCGTTTTTGGCAGGTATGGTGATGGGTGAGACGCCTTACCGTGTGCTGCTTCAAACAGAGCTGCGTCCGTTCCGTAGTCTTTTGCTCGCGCTGTTCTTTGTAACGGTGGGGGCGATGCTGAACCCCGTGGCACTGGCAGGTGAAGCGGGCACCATCTTATTAATGATGGTTGTTTTGATTACGGTTAAGGTTGCCGTATTTGCGCTGGTGCTCAAACTTTATGGCCGCGCGCCGCACCAGATCGTTGAGCTGACATTCTTGTTGGCGCAGGGGAGTGAGTTTGCGTTTGTTGTGCTGGGTATGCCTGTAATTACGCAAGCTGTGCAGGCGGAGCTATTGTCACAACTGATTGCCGCGATTGCGCTGAGTATGCTTGCTACACCGTTCCTGATGATTATGGCGCGCCGTTGGAGCGTTGATTTGTGCCGCAAGCTTGAGGATACGGTTTGTAACTCTGAGCGTCAGACGCTTGTTGGGGCAAAGTTTAAACCTGTGTTTATTGTCGGGATGAACGATGTAGGTCGCACGATTGCCCGCGCATTGCGTACGCATGACATTCCTTATATTGCTGTTGAACGTGATCGTGAGCGTTTCCTTGATGCTACGGCTGCAGGTTACACCGTTGCTTACGGTGAGGCTTCTGATTTGCGGTTCTGGAAGGCGCTGGGTGTTGATATGGCGCAAGCCATGGTTTTGGCAACGCCACGTTACGAGATCTCTGTGCAGTTAAATCCGATTGTGAATAAACTTTATCCTGATATGCCGCGCTACGCTGCTGTACAGGATACGGCGGAGGCCAAGCAATATGCCGAGCTTGGCGTTCTTACCTACACAGCGAATGGTGTGCCGCGCGGGCTTGAGATTGCCGTAGCGCTTCTTAATGATTTCGGCATTTCTGAAGAACGTATTCAGGATTGGATGGATGATGAGCATGCCGCCACGATAGAAGCGTTGGCGCCAGTGGCTGTAGAAGAGTTAGAGGCAGCCGCCGCAACGGAAGCTGCCTAATCGCAATTATTAGGCGCGTTTTTCCAGACGGAACAGCATCATATATTCTGTCATGAATTGGACCAGCTCCATCGGGGACAGAAGGTACTTCTTATCTGTGTAATCATATGGCAGGAAGCCATCGCATACCAAGCGGCGCACGGAGACATCAAAACCACTTTCACCGAATGCTTCAGCCATGTCTTGTAAGCTATAGTTTTGCGGTGCTACAGGAGAAAATTCGGATACAGTCTTGTACCAGCGTTCCCACAATGGGTTGTCTGTATATTCACCGATGGCAACGTAATAAACGCCGCCGGGTTTCAGGGCATCATAGATTTCTTGCGCATGCGCTTTCAGGTCAGGGATCAGATATACGACCTCGTGTGAAAATGCGAAATCAAATGCGCCTTTGTAATCAGCTAACGCATCATTGTGTTTGTATTCGGCAGGAATATTGCCTTTGCGCGCTTCTGCGTCTTGTACGGAATCCAGTGCAATATCAACGCCAAGGGCTTTGGCAAATGGTTTGCGCTTATAAAGTGCGCGCAGGAACCCGCCGCGGTTGCATCCGAAATCAAGCAGGCTTTTGCCTTCGAAGCTGTCTTCTGCGAGATGGTTGATGAAGGCTTCCCATGACGGGCCGTGGCCTTCTTCCATGCTCATTTCGCCTTCGCAGTCATCCCATGTTTCTACTTGTACAGCTGTCATTGATTTGTCCTCTTAAAAGAATGTCTAGAATCTCTGACCCGGTGGAGTCATTGAGATACGCTTATATGTACCCGGTGTGATTTTCTTCGGCAAGCTGCCGTAAGATACTTGAGGGGTTAAAATGTGCTCAGGCAGAATACGGTCAGGGTCGATGCTGATGCCGTCTTCGTCCTGCTGGATGGCTTGTTTGATCAGGCGCTCCAATGTTGCACGATCAAAACCGCCGAGCAGTGTGTCTTTAATATGTGTAGGC
>LWDU01033473.1_pt1 | contig 19236 bp, 17 predicted proteins | sample 727161 | NCBI WGS metagenome assembly LWDU01 (sample SAMN04566230, study PRJNA314399) | hydrothermal vent metagenome | isolation source: deep sea hydrothermal plume seawater | place: Mexico: Gulf of California, Guaymas Basin | collected 2004-07-11
TCTGCTAGGTGGCTAATGATGGCTTCGATACTACGTAGTCCATCATCATTACCTGGAATTGGTAGATCGACGATGTCAGGATCACAATCGGTATCAGTTAGAGCGATCGTGGCGATTCCCATCTTGGTTGCTTCTCGGATGGCATTGCGTTCTTTGTTGGGATCAACAACGACGACGCATTCAGGAAGTCGGTTCATATTGCGGATACCGTTAAGGTTACGATACATTTTTCGGTATTCACGATTCAGCGACGACTGCATTTTCTTGGAGTAGGAATTGATGTCGTCACTACTACGCAATGCTTCTAGTTCTTCAAGTCGAGTGAGGCGATCGCGGATCGTACGGAAGTTTGTGAGTGTACCACCGAGCCAGCGTTCAGTAATGAAAGACATGCCAGCACGTAATGCTTCACGTTCAACAATACCACTTGCTTGTCGTTTTGTTCCGACGAATAGGATGAGGCTGCCACCTTCGGCGACCTGTTTCAAGTATTTTTTAGCTCGCAGCAAGCCACGTACAGTTTCGCGGATGTCCACGATATGGACTTGGTTTTTTCGAGCGTAGATATAAGGGGCCATCTTTGGGTTCCAGCGACTCGCGCGGTGACCAAAATGGACTCCAGATTCGATAAGTTCTTTTACAATATCAGCCATCATTCAATCCTTTCCCTCGCAAAACTCGTTGGCGATAACGTATAGAGTGAATTGGCTCATTCACTGTTATTACGATGAAAACGAATTATATTCGGTATTCAACGCTCTACGTTACAGGGGATCCCTTTGCCTAGTCAGTTAAAAGGAGGTTATAAATATTATCTGTGATAGTTTTGCCAACTAGCGTGGAAAAAACAACGACCACAGAACTACTCAATCTACCTAGATAGGCATTTAAGGTCAATCGCCGAACTATTTATTTGTCATGAGATATTCTTAGAGTTTAGTTTTTGTATTTGAGGGTTTTATTTACCAGCAACTGGTATGGAACTTATGAGAATTGAGAGTTGATAAAAGGTGTTATTACATTTGCGTCTGGATACTTGACCTGACGTTCAAAGACATTCAGAATGACATGTTTGTGCAAAATCGTGAACTTGATTGAAAGGAGCGCATTGTGCCAGGCACATGTGTTATAGGATTGCAGTGGGGAGACGAAGCGAAGGGCAAATTAGTCGATTTGCTAACTCCCAATTTTGATATTGTTTGCCGATTTCTAGGTGGGTCTAATGCGGGGCACACAGTAGTTACTGGCGACACAACATATAAACTACACTTGATTCCCAGTGGAATCTTGAACGCAGAGACGAAAAACGTCATCGCTCCCGGTGTTGTGTTAAATCCAGGAACAATCATTGAAGAACTCAACGGCTTAAATGCTCAGGGTTTGACTACTGACAACCTACTGATCAGCGAGCGAGTCCATGTTGTTTTTCCGTGGCACATTGCTGAAGATAAGCTCTTAAATGCGAAGAAGATTAAAGGCGAGTCGATTGGCACAACGCTCCGTGGTATTGGTCCATGTTATCGCGACAAAGTGGGTCGTTCTTTTGCTATTCGTCTAGGCGATATGTACCGTGCTGATTTTGCAGACAGAGTACGTTCTATAGTGGAATCAAAAAATGCGATTTTGATTGGCATCGGTGGTGACGATGTTGAAACTCTTGAAGCCGAAGCAATTATTGCTGAGTATAGTGGTTATGCTGAAACGCTAAAGCGTTACGTTCACGATACAACTCACTTTATGCTCGACGCAGTGGATGATGGTTGCAGCATTTTGTTCGAAGGTGCTCAGGGAGCATTGTTGGATATCGACCATGGCACGTTTCCATTTGTAACAAGCAGTAACAGTTCTGGAGTAGGCGTTTCCGGTGGTTCTGGGATTCCCGCTAGACACATCAACAAAGTCATTGGTGTCATCAAAGCCTACAGCACTCGAGTAGGCGGAGGTCCGTTTCCGACGGAGCAGGATAACGAAGATGGCCAGCGTTTACGTGAGCTTGGTAACGAGTACGGTACGACAACGGGTCGACCTCGTCGCTGTGGTTGGTTTGACGCGGTCGCCGTGCGATACACTTCTCGGTTAAGTGGAGCGACGGCTTTATCGTTAATGATGATGGACGTGATTTCGCAAATTCCTGAAGTCAAGATTTGTGTCGCTTATGAATTAGACGGTGAGCGGATCACGAATTTCCCATGTGATGCGGACGACTTACGTCGAGTCAAACCGATCTATGAGACTTATGCCGGTTGGGATACGGATTTAACAAATGCGACTAACTACGATGAATTCCCACAAGCAGCTAAAGATTACGTTGCGAGAATTGCTGAGTTGGTTGGTGTACCAGTCGAAGTTGTATCGGTTGGACCAGACAGAGCACAAACTATTGTGTTGGTCGATGGCGTTACAGCCTTGGCTGGGCTAAATAGTTAGTCGGGTTTTCGGTAATACCTAGCGTAACCGTTCTTAATTGTGAAAGCGGTTGTCGTTGGTGTAATCCACGCATCATAATCTAGTCAGCTTGCTATACTAACAAACATGATGATAGAAGCCGAACAACCTTTGCCCGCTGATGAGCCCAGCATACCCAATCACATTGCGATCATTATGGATGGCAATGGACGCTGGGCAACGGCTCGGAATCTACCGCGTATCGAGGGGCATCGTCAGGGAGTGGCTAGTGTCCGCCGCACGGTTGAGGAATGTGCTCGATTAGGCATTGGTCAACTGACTCTGTATTGTCTGTCGAGTGAGAATTGGAAACGGCCCTCACATGAGCTGGATTTCCTGATGCATTTGTTGGAACAGTACATGATCGAGGAACGTAGTTTGTTGATGGAGCAGGGCATTCGAGTGCAAATGATTGGCCGTCGTGATGGTATTCCTGAGCGAGTGCTAAACGAGATCGACAAGACGATTGAACTGACGGCGTCCAACATCGGTACCTGTTTGTGCTTGGCAATCAATTATGGATCACGGGGTGAGATTGTAGATGCGGTAAAAAAAATTACCGCTGAAATTACAGCAGGGTCAATCAAGGCCGAGGAAATTGACGAGCAGTTAATTGCTGACCATTTATATACGGCTGGCATGCTCGACCCGGATTTGTTGATTCGGACCAGTGGTGAAATGCGATTGAGTAATTATTTGTTATGGCAAATCAGTTATTCAGAAATATGGGTCACTGCCAAATGCTGGCCGGATTTCTTGGAATCTGATTTGCATGAGGCGATGGAAGTGTTTTCAAAACGAGAACGCCGCTTTGGTGGCTTGTCCTGACCAGCGCTGGCGGGCATTAAAGCAGCGAGTCCTTTTGGAATATATTTTTTAAATATTGGGATTATGAAAAATGATCAAGCAACGTTTACTTTCCTCGGCTGTGATTATAAGTCTGTTGGCCGGTGTTTTGTATTTAGATATGCGTGAACCGCTGATGAAGGTCGGTGGACTGTGGTTGATGCCGTTGTTGCTGGGACTGGCGCTGCTTGCCACAGCTGAATTAGTGGACATGCTCATCGCGGGAGGCATGTGGATTCGTAAATGCCACGTTATGTTGGCCGTGGCACTCGTGCACGTACTCACCTTCGTTCCTGCATTATTCGATGCTATTCTGATCGACGGCTATCCTGCTGAGTGTCCGGTGGGGCGATTAGGATGGGCTCCGATCGGTGCCGTCTTAGGGATTAGTTGGTTGTGGGTTGTCGAGATGAAACATTATGAAGAGCCGGGCGGAGTCGTCACTCGATTGGGTGCGAGTTCGTTGGTCATTCTTTATACCGGTGTTGCCTTGAGTTTTCTGACTAGTCTACGGACGTTTCCATTTCCTGGAGAAGCTAGCAGTGCTTGGGGGATGGTGGCGCTGCTATCGATTGTGGTTGTGACTAAGTGTGGTGATAGCGGCGCATATTTTATGGGTAAGACATTTGGTAAGCACAAGATGGCGCCTCGATTGAGCCCGGGGAAAACCATGGAAGGCGCGTGTGGTGCATTTTTAGCAGGCATGGCCGCGGCGGTATTTGTAGGGCTATGGCTAGCACCGGCACTTGTGCAAATGGGTCAGGGTGACATAGTGGTTGCGACAGGGCCCATCTGGGCTTGGGCAATCTACGGAGCGTTGATTACTGCAACAGGAATGTTTGGCGATCTGGCAGAGTCGTTGATCAAGCGCGACATGCAACAAAAAGATTCTAGTAGTTGGTTGCCAGGACTGGGCGGCGTGCTAGACATTCTTGATTCAATTACGTTGTCTGTTGTACCGGCCTATTTGTTTTGGGCGTCAGGTTTGATTGGGCCTCTTAAGTAGGAACCGCTCATTACCACTCGCCTGCGCCTGCGGAACGTATAAACGCCACCCACTAATTACCACGAATACTACTAATAATAGCTATAGTAGGTATAATAGCGCATATTGAAATTGTGAATGTCACTCAAATGATAGCTTTGTGCTGAATGCAAACTGACATTCTCGCTAGGTTTAAACTATAGTTACGTTTGGTAGCAAATTCTTTTTCTTATCTTAGTTTTAATGTTCTTCGCTGTTTATGTTCGAAGCAACTCTTCTGCGTTGTTTGGTGTCCAAGATCAGAACCTCCGATTAATGCGTGAGCACTTGGAGGTATCGATATCGCTGCGCGACGGTTTGTTGCATGTTAGTGGTGATGAGTCGATCGTCGCGGATGCGACTAAGGTCCTAGAACGGATGAAAGACGTATTGCAACATCGGGGTGTTTTGACTCTCGAGGGCACACAGCAGGTCATGACAGCGGTCTTGGGGAATCAGCCAAAGTTGATGGACATCGAGATTGATGTCATGGATTCATCTTGTCGTATCGCGCCACGAACCGCTGGCCAGGCATTGTATGTTCAAGCGATACGCGATAGTGATTTGGTGTTTGCAGTTGGACCGGCTGGCACAGGAAAAACGTTTTTAGCGGTAGCCATGGCAGTGGAAGCGTTGAAGCATCAGGATGTTCGTCGCATTGTGCTTGTCCGTCCTGCGGTTGAGGCGGGTGAGAGTTTGGGATATTTGCCTGGCGATTTACATGCCAAGATTAATCCGTATCTACGGCCTCTATTTGATGCACTGCAGTCGTTGATCGGACTTGACACGATGAAGCAGTTTATGGAACAGGATATTATCGAAGTGGTTCCGCTGGCTTACATGCGTGGGCGAACATTGGACCAAGCGTTTATTATTTTGGATGAAGCACAAAACACGACCGTTTCACAAATGAAAATGTTTTTGACTCGCATGGGTGCAGATTCAAAAATTGTCGTTTCCGGCGACACCACTCAAATCGATCTACCGTTAAACACATCGAGTGGTCTAATTGATGCGACAAGACGCTTAGCTCAAATCCAAGGTGTGTCTAGTTTGGAATTAACAGCCGCTGATATTGTTCGTCATCCATTGGTACAGCAGATTGTATCTGCGTATGAAACGCACCCCGAAAAATCAGCGAACAATCGCAATAAGAAACGCTCTTGATTAACCATTTATTGCTGAACTTTGAATTGATTTCATTTATTGCGAAACTATGAAAACCAACAGCGGATCTAATAAAAAACGACATGCTCGTACGCTCACGATTGAAGTGTCGAAAAAATCGCTACGCAAAACGTTTACTGCAGTGTTCAGTCGCGGCAAAACATGGTCGCATTTGATACTGTGCCTGCTAGCCGCGGCGATCATGTGGGGAATTACGTTTGGTTGGATGCCGCCGTTTTCGTATCGTATCGGCATGATTCCGGAGCGAGATATTGTCGCGGCGATTGCGTTTCAGGTAGAAGATCCGGTGGAGACCGAAACACGTCAGCGACGTGCTGTGGCTGAAGCTATCTGTGTTTATGATCATGACCCACGCGCTGTGGTTGATCAGTTGCAGTTATTGCAACAGGCGATAGCCGCGGTAGGTCGCAGTGCTTCCTTTAAGGACCTAGATCAAGCGATATGGCGATCGTTGTATCATGATTTAGGTGCAACTGAGAAAAGGGAAGAGAATCAGGGCGACACGGAAACCGATGCGGGTGTGGATACAGATGACGCAGACAGTGATAGCTCGACGGCAGTGACGATGAGCGAGCAAGAAGAGCAGCAGGCCTATGATCAATTAAAGCTGTTGTTGTCGAACGAGCAAGGGCAGAGCAGTTTTAATGCAGTGCTTGCACTTATTTTTGAACCATGGATTGCTAACGGAGTGTTGCTCGAACTTGAGCATGAGATCGACGAAGGTAGTCAATATATGGTTCAAGTGTTAACGCAGGCTCAAGCAGGAGAGCAGCAGAATGTTGAGTTGCATAGCGTAGCGGTGTTACATCGAGATTCGATGTTAGCTGGCTTGTCGGTTCACATTGCTCAGGCCCTTGAAGAAGGCATGTTTGCTCAAGCAGACACTCCAGTTGTACAAGAAATGCTACTCACTTGGATTCGCGGTAATGGGATCTCGATGACGTTGACGTATAACGTTACCTTATCAAATCAACAGCGAGAATCTCAACGTTCTCAAGTAGCGACTCAGTTCAAACTCTATCACCCTGGCCAGATGCTTGCTCCGGCAACACAATCACTTGGGGTGAGCGATATTAAGCTATTACGGCAAGAGTACGACCAGCTTGTCAGCAGTCGTTCTACGCATTATGAGCAGGCGTTGGGCTATGGCTTGGCAAATTTTGGGATGTACTTGGCTTTGTTTACATTGTGCGGGGCATACCTTGCGGTGTATGAATCATCGTTGGTCAACCAAACGAAGAGTTTGGTTCGGTTGTTGGCATTGGTCATTATCGTTGTATTATTGTCAACGGCGACTTCCAACGATACTTGGCGAGCCGAATTGATACCGTTGGTTATGTTTACGATGGTTATGACTATTTGTTACCGTCGCGATTCCGCCTTGTTACTGTCGAGCACAGTAGCCTTGATTGTTGCGGTGGCGACTGGGAGTACATTGGCAGAGTATATCATCGTAATATCAGCCATCACTTCGACTACATTGCTGCTGGGTCGTTTGCGATCACGGTTACGATTGATCGTGATTGGTTTTGGTGGGGGATTGATTACACTGGCTACGACACTAGGTGTAAGTATTCTCGCAGGGCAGACGTTTGGCTCGACGGGGTTGGATTTTTGGGATCAGTTGTTAGGCAGTTCAGCTGTCGAAGCGAATTACATTACCAACCTGTTCCAAGGTGCGGCTTGGTATGGATTTTGCGTTTGCTTGGCTGGATTCTTTATGACCGGATTGTTGCCCATTATTGAGTGGGTTTTTGGTGTGCAGACCGACATCAGCTTGATGGAATTGGGTGATCCGGCACACCCATTATTAACTGAGTTGCAGCGTCGCGCTCCGGGGACATTTATGCATTCGTTAAATGTGGCGACGTTAAGTGAGCCTGCCGCAGAGGCGATTGGCGCTAACGGGTTGTTGTGTCGTGTAGGCGCTTATTTTCACGACATTGGCAAGATGATCAAGCCTGAGTATTTTGCCGAGAACCAAGATGGTGCTTCAGGTAATCGCCACGAATCGTTGTTGCCATCGATGAGTCGATTGGTGATTACATCGCATGTTAAAGATGGTGCTGATTTAGGTCGTAAGCATCATTTGCCGGAGTCGATTATTGACTTTGTTATGCAACACCATGGGACAACGTTGGTTGAGTATTTTTATCATCAGGCCAAAACATCGGAAAACGGGCAAGCTGAAGAAGTTGATGAAGCAGATTACAGATACGATGGACCGCGACCGCAGACGCGCGAGGCGGCCGTGATGATGCTCGCAGATGCAGTTGAAAGCGCATGTCGCTCGCTGGATGATCCTGCACCGGCTAGGATCGAGCACCTAGTGCGTGAATTAGCGATGAAACGATTGTTAGATGGTCAGTTTGATGAATGTGGTTTGACGCTGAGAGAATTAAGCATTATTCAAACGAGTTTGATTAAGACTGAAACAGCATTGTTGCACAATCGAGTGAAATACCCAGATCAGGCTACTGCTTGATAGGATTCGAAAACGGAAAGTGATTAGCGGCTACAAATAACGAACCATGATCAAAGTACTCATTACCAATGAACAGTCACAGCATGAGTTTGACTGTGAGCAGTTACGAGCAGCGGTGCTGGGCGTTGTTGATGAGGCGGAGATTGGGAAAGGGGAAGTTAGCCTAGCGATCGTTGATGATGAAACAATTCATGCACTGAATGTTCAGTATTTGCAGCATGATTACCCGACCGATGTAATAAGTTTTGTGCTAGAACAAGCTGCGGGGCATTTGGAAGGGGAAGTGATCGTGAGCGCTGAAATGGCAGCGACGGTTGCCCAAGAGTATGGTTGGTCAACACAGCATGAATTGTTGTTATACGTTATTCACGGAACGTTGCATTTGGTGGGGTATGACGACAAAGATCCCCAGAAAAAAATTGAGATGCAAGCGGCAGAGCGGCGTCATTTGCGACAGTTTTCGATTGAGCATCGAACATAACGGGGGCCACTAAATAACACGGATTAGTATAATTGTCGTAAAATGGTAAGTTGTATTTGTTTTAATGTTTTATGAGGTGAGATTATAGTGCTGTCTCAGGGCACCTTAATGACATGTGCGATTCTCGGCGCCGTTTTATTGGCGATCGGAGCAATCGGTACTAAAATGTTTGATGATTTCTCGCGGTCGGATCTTAAAAACTATTGCCGTCGCCGAGGGAATATTGCTTTCTTTAATACCGTTCGCGATCGCTATCAAGCGATTTCATTAGCGTCGGAAACGTTGTGTGCCTTAGCGGGGTCGGTGGTGTTTATCTGTTTAGCTTTGGCGGTAATCGTTGCTCCGGCTGCGAGTGTTGCATCATCCCAAAGCAGCGTTGTTCAACAGAATCCGTTTGGGTTGCTGAAATTGATACAAATTCCGCCGGCAGATGAGAATGGTGCGGTTGCCTTCAGCCAATGGTGGGTGTCTTTGGCATCCATTTCCTTGGTGTTGTTGACGATTGGAGTGTGGATCCCTCGAGCGCTGGTGTCCGTATGGTCGTCGCCGATCATCTATCATACATGGTTTTTCTGGAAGGGGCTGACATGGTTGATGAGTCCGTTTACGTTGGGCGTGCATGCTGTGGCGGCATTGGCGTGGCGTTTGTCGGGTCGTGAGCAGCCAGCCGTAGACGACGAAGAGGCATTAGAAGACGAGATTCGCTCGATTGTAACAGCGGGCGTCCGAGATGGACTCGTGGAAGAAGACGAGTGGGATATGATTGAAGGTGTTATGGAACTGGGTGACGTTGACGTTAAGGATGTGATGACTTCTAGGTCGCAGATTGATGCATTACAAGTCGATACGTCATGGGACGCAGTTTTGAAGTTTTTTAACCAAGTGAGGCGAACTCGCTTGCCAGTGTATGAAAAAAATCTTGATAACGTAATCGGCACATTGTACGTAAAGGATTTATTAACATTTTTAGCGGATACCGGAGAGAAAGACCTACCTGAATTGCGAGATATTCTGAGGCCGATGGAATTTGTACCGAGTACCAAAGCGGTAGATGATTTATTGCGGGATTTTCAAAAGACGCGTACACACTTGGCGATGGTCATTGATGAATACAACACGGTTATTGGTTTGGTCACGCTGGAGGATGCGATTGAAGAAATTGTGGGGGAAATTATTGATGAAGATGACGATGAACCACAGGAAATCTTCATGATAACTGACTCAGTTGCTGAGGTTTTAGGCCGCACTCATATTGATGAGGTGAATGTTGCTTTGTCGGTGCAGTTGCCGGAACCGGACGAAGTCGATACGGTGGGGGGCTTAGTGGTACATCACTTAGGGTATATTCCAAGTGTGAATGAACAAATTACGTTAGATCAAATTCGTATCACGGTAGTTGCGGCTACTAAACGTCGTATCGAACGATTGCGATTGGAATTTGGCAATAACGCGTCTTGATTTCAACAAAGTCCGAGTGCCCGCTGAGGATTTGAGGGCTCTAATAGGGGTGTAGTGTGCGATTGGGCTCTGAGGGCTTGTAAAGGGTTCTGTTAGATATGGCAATTGAAAAAACAGATGCAATTGTGATTCGCGTGGTCGAATTTAGCGAATCGAGCTGTGTGGTGACTATGTTCACGCGAGATTTCGGAAAAATTGCTGCGATGGCCAAAGGTGCGCGGCGGCCGAAAAGCGCATTTGAGTCTGCTATTGACCTGTTAACGACATCTCGCATACTCTTTCTTCACAAATCCTCCGATTCGTTGGATTTACTGACTGAGGCTAAGGTGCAGCGGCGTTTTCGAGCGTCGGATAGTAGCTTACCTCACCTTTATGCAGGGTATTATGTTGCCGAATTGTTGGCATCGTTGACTGATTTAGGGGATCCACATACGGATCTTTATGATTTAGCTCAAGACACGATCTGTCGATTAGATGACATGCAAAACCCAGCGACAGTGATTGCTCGATTCGAGCTCAACGCATTGCGTTTTCTTGGATTATTGCCAACGCTGGATCACTGCAGCAGTTGTGGATTAAAGGTGTCAGAGAATCGACGAATACCGTTTGGACAGATAACTGGTGGCATACTTTGTCAAGGTTGTCGCCGAGGTCAGGCACAGGTAGTTAGTGTGACGTGGCCCGTGATTGTTGGTATGCGACAATTGGTGGCAGCGGACGTTGGCTTGAGTGCTGATTTACCAGAGATTTCAACAACGGTTAATGGTGAATTGCGAGGGTTGATGAATAACTATATGTCACATTTACTTGGTAAGCGTCCGCGGATGATTCCCTTTTTAGGCATGTTAGTTCAACCGAGTGTATGCTCGTAAAACATAAATAACTTACATTTTACGTATGACTTGTATGTATCAATTGATGCCTACAGTTGCTGGACAAGGAAGTCCAAAATGACCGACGAACGATTGTGGAATAGATTTGCTACATTAACGCCTTATTCGTGGCGCTTGGGTTTATGTGTAGCAGTTGTTATGTGCAGCGGTGCAGGTTGCAGTTCGCTGATGACTCGGAATGCGAATTCATTGTTGGTTCCGAGCAGCGAATACGGAGCAACGTGGGAATCTCCCGTGGCACAATACGCTCGAGTTCGACATGTGCAACCAGGTACCGTAGCTTCTGAAGCGCCGCCGGAACAGGCACCAGAGAATATAGAGAGTGTCATTGCACGAGCGATCGGTGTTGGTGAGCAGACAGAGGAGGCTCGTAAGGTATTTGCTACTGCAGAACGAACGTACCAAGACGCTCGAGGATTACGTGAAGCCGCTGGACACGATGAAAAAGAACTACGACGGGCGGGAAATTTGTTTGTGAAAGCGAGCAAGCAGTATTTAGAGGCGGCTGGCCATTGGGAAGATTCGGCACTCGAGGAAGATGCGTTGTTTATGGCATCTGAAGGGTATTATGCTGTTAAGTATTATTCACGAGTTTCCGAGTTGTACCGAGAGTTGCTCAAAAAGTACGAGCACACTCGACATCTAGTCACAATTCAGCGTAATCGATTTGCAATCGCCCAGATGTGGTTGCAAGCAGACAAACAGCGATCGCAGGGGTTTTGGGCGTTTAATTTAACAGATGAGTCGATGCCGTTTAACAATCGATTTGATAAGGCGTTGGCGATTCTGAATAGCATCCGAGATGATGATCCCACGAGCGATTTTGCTGATGACGCGACGATGTTAATGGCACATTCCTATTTGCAGATTAATAAACCGGAAAAGGCTCATGAAGCGTTAACGGACTTGGTTAAGTTATTTCCGAGCAGCGAGCATCAATTTGTGGCGCACATGTTGTTGCTGCAGACAAAGGTTGTTTTGTATCGTGGCCCAGAATATTCTGGTGTGTACTTGGATGAAGGCGAGAAGTTGATACGTGCGATACGCCGGCAATTCCCCGACAAGGCGCCTCAAGAGTCAGGCACCTGGGATAAATTTGCCAAAGAGATTCGCTATTTAAAGGCAGAACGCGAATGGTGGGTGGCGAAATTTTATGAACGCAAAGACGAGGTAGGCGCGGCTCGAGTGTATTATCGCGAGATTGCTCAAAATTATTACGACACGCCATTTGCCGATCGAGCCTTCGCTCGGCTAAATGAACTCAAGCATCGGCCAGCGAAACCAACTCAACCGATTCAGTGGCTTGTTGATTTGTTTCCGGACGATGATCCGGTGAAGCCATTGATCGCAACGAGTCCTGATAGTGTGATTCGTTAGTTCTGGGGTATGTGATGACATTAGCACAGATGATTTCCGTTTGCCGTCGTAGTTTACTGCTGGGTATTTGTTTGTGGCTTTGTGGTTGTGCGGGATATAAGCTTGGCAATCAGAATCTATTCCGACCGGATGTGCGTACGGTGCACGTACCAATCATCGAATCTGAGAGTTTTCGTCAGGGATTAGGAGAGCGGTTGACTGAGGCGGTTGTCAAAGAAATCGAAGTTCGCACGCCGTATAAGGTGGTTTCGCGGGAGCAGGCGGACAGTGTATTTCGGGCCCAGATTGTCGATGAAGATAAGCGAGTGATTACCGAAAACACCTTTGATGATGCACGCGATATTGAAGTACAGATGGTTGTCGAGATTTCATGGATCGACCGCCGTGGACAGCAGTTGATTCAGCGGAGCGAGATTCCGTTGGATGAGAGCATTTATATTAGCCAAGCGGCAAATTTTTTACCTGAGGGCGGTCAATCTCTAGTGACGGCTCAGCAGGAAGTCATTCGTAAACTGGCCTCACAAATCGTTTCGCAAATGGAACTGCCGTGGTAAGTGCTGGGGGGCTTCTGATTTAGAAACCCCTCTAGGTAACCTGGTCGCCGACATTGATCGTTCCGCCGTGGCAATCGGTGGCGATTATAGTATTGGTTGCGAGCCGAAAAAAATGATCGAACTGCGAGCGATCGGACCACGCGGGTAGGGTTTGTTCGCGGCGCGTACGGACGGTTTTTGCAAAATCCGTGGTGGGTTCGCCGCTATCAGGGTCTCGTGTTGGGACGACACACCGCTGGGAAGAAGTGGTGCCCAGAAACTGTAACTCGCCGATATGTAATACTTGTTTCCCGTTGAGGAACCTGTCTTCCCAAAATGCCGGGACGCCATCGACTTCAATGTTACAGCGCAATCGGCGACGGACGCTGTCGACAGTGATATCGTCGAACCACGAGGCGATGGTTTTTAGAGTGGCAGTGGAAATAATTGTTGGCCCAGGTGCATCACGATCGTCAGTTATTCCACAATTAGTGGATTCTTCAATGTCGTCTATCGCGGGTTCGATTTGTTGAATCCATTTCAGCATAGGTTGTTGATCTGTTATTAAGTCAAAATACTCGCGCTGGTTGGCATGTTTGTCTACTAATACGATGTTGTGCCACGTATTGATGAAATGCGTTTCAAAGCGGTGGATTTGTGTGTAGTTTTTACCGTTAAAGTAATTGCCATCTGTGTCGGTGAATGCGAATAGCCTATCGTGTTGGATACCACCGGAGGGAAGGATGGTCACTTGTTCGAGGTCCACACCATCGAACGATTTGATTGGGTAAGCTGTGAGTTTTTGGATTGTTGCAGACATGATTTTCACATTATATCATGCTACAGCCTGCGAATACTATTGTACGGGCAGCGGTAGTTTTTCCGATAAAATTTGGTTGCCGCAATAAATACATAATAATATTGCTGAAATTACAAAGAAACGGTATAGACATATCGTAATATGACGATATAATGATATATAGAAAGGAGAGATCAAATGTCCAACAGTAAAACGAAAACAACCAAGATAGATCGAGAACGCAATATGGAAGGCTTGGCTGCTGCTGCTGAGTGTTTGAAGATTTTAGCTCATCCAGTCCGATTACGAATTGTGCAACTGTTGCTACACGATCGCTACACAGTAGGTGAAATCGCTAAAGATTGTGATGTTCCTGATAATGTGGCATCGGAGCACCTACGGTTGATGCAACGATGTGGGTTTTTTACCAGTGAACGGGAAGGTCGCCGAGTGTATTATCAAGTGGTTGAACCCCACCTAGAAAGGATATTGGATTGTGTCGAAAGTCGATTTTTGTCCTAGAAAAAAAATTTATATAAAATATCGGAATATCGCGAGATAACAATATATAGAAATAGAGGTAATGATGTCAAATTCAAAACAACAACTGAAAACAATCAATGTCGACCAACTGGCTATCTGCCAGGCCGACGACGGATTTCAATTGATAGATGTGCGAACACCAGTGGAGTATCGTGAGGTGCATGCTGTTAAGGCAAAAAATATACCGCTAAGTTCGCTAGATCCGGATGCGGTTATCAATCAATCTTACGAGGAAGAACCACTATATGTGATTTGCCAAAAAGGTGGCCGTAGCCAACAAGCATGCCAGCTGTTTCTTGATGCTGGTCACACCAACGTTGTCAGTGTGACCGGCGGCACAGCGGCTTGGGTAGACGCTGAATTGCCTGTTGCCCGTGGTAAGAACGCTATTTCATTGGAACGTCAAGTCCGTATCGCGGCTGGACTGCTGGTTCTTGCGGGCAGTCTCTTGGGTATGTTCGTTAGCCCTTGGTTTATGGGGCTCCCCGCGTTTGTCGGGGCAGGTCTGACCTTTGCTGGGATCACCGATACCTGTGGTATGGCGATGATTTTAGCGCGTATGCCATGGAATCAAGTGAAATCTCCGTCAACCGACTAACTTACTCAACAGACAAAGACGGTGGGTAATCAATTCACCGTCTTACAACCATTTCAGAATTTTAAAGAGGAACCTTATCATGTACGTTCAACGATACTACTTAGAATGCCTTTCACATGCTTCGTATTTAATTGCAGACGAAGTATCCAAAGAAGCAGTGGTGATTGATCCACAACGCGATATTGAAATATACGTTGCGGATGCACAACAACACGGATTTGAGATCAAACACGTAATCTTGACACACTTTCATGCGGATTTTGTTGCCGGGCACATTGAAATCCGAGATCGATTTGGTGCAAAGATTTATCTCGGCCAACATGCAGAAGCCGATTTTGAATTTGAATCATTATCAGATGGTTCTGTGATTGAGCTGAGTACGGGAAGACTCGAAGCGTTGGAAACCCCCGGTCATACGCCTGAGGGAATTTCGATTTTGCTTTTTGACGACGAGCACGACGGTGCCGAACCGCGAATAATCTTTACTGGAGACACGTTGTTTGTTGGAGATGTTGGACGCCCAGACCTAATGGCATCGATCGGGTTCACCGCTCAGGAATTAGCCGAAAGCCTCTATGATTCGCTGCACACCAAGGTTATGCAATTACCGGATGAGACGATTGTCTACCCAGCACATGGGGCAGGGTCCATGTGTGGAAAGAATTTGGGAGATGAAGCGTTTTCAACAATTGGTGAACAGCGACAATACAACTATGCGTTGCAGCCCATGGACCGTGATGAATTTGTAGAAATGGTGACGATGAATTTACCACCGGCACCAGCATATTTTGGACATGACGCCATGTTAAATCGACAAGAGCGTTCTTCACTCGATAAGTCGATGCAGCGAGCACTTCGAAAACTAGATCGCGAACAGTTTTTGGAATTACGGGACAATGGCGCGCAAGTGCTAGACGTAAGATCTGTGATTGATTTCGCGGGTCGACATTTGACGGGAGCAATCAATGTTGACATTGATGGTCGATTTGCAAGTTGGGTTGGAACTATCCTAAACCCAGACCAAACAATTATTGTCGTCGCTGATGATGACCGAGTAGACGAAGCGATTATGCGACTTGGTCGAATTGGTTTTGACAATGTCCAAGGATATCTTGAACAGGGGATGGAGGCATTTCGTGATACTCCGCAGTTGTTGTCGAGCATTCAGCGGATATCTGCGCCGGCTTTGTGTGAACTCGATGGTAATTCGAGTGATGTGCATATTCTAGATGTGCGAAATCTGCCAGAACGGGAAGCTGGTTATCTCGAAGGCAGCCAACATATTCCGCTTGGAGAACTGCGTCAACGGCTTGCGGAGGTTCCTGACAGTGGCACATTGGTTGTGCATTGTCAGGGTGGTTATCGATCTTCTATTGCAGCAAGTTTGTTGCAACGGGATGGGAGAGACAATGTCATCGATCTAGTTGGCGGCTTTCAGGCATGGAGTGTTTCTAAGTTGCCAATCGCCACTGCGTCAAAAAACAATTAGTTGTAGAGGAGTGTAGGGATGATGGTTTTTTTGACATTGATTTTCGGAGCATTCGTAGGATATGCCTTGGGTTTGACAGGTGGCGGTGGGTCACTACTAGCGGTTCCACTGTTGGTTTACGGATTAGGTGTATCCCCGCGAACCGCGATTGGAGTTTCATTAGCGACTGTCGCAGTGATGGCAGCGAGTGGCTTGTGGGGAAAATATCGACGAGGTGAGGTGGAGGTGAAAACAGGCCTCATCTTCGCTGTCGCTGGAATGCTGTCAGCACCGTTAGGCACTTGGGTGTCAGGTAATCTCAGCGAAACCGTCTTACTTACATCATTTTCGATGTTAATGATGTTGATTGCGGTGCGCATGTGGTTGGTTGCTGGTGCGGCCAAAAAGAAGGCCGTTGAACAGGAAAACGGAGCATCGTGTCGGCGCGATGTGGCGGGACAATTGTCATTGACATCACGCTGTGCGGTATTGTTGATAATTGTGGGATTGCTGACAGGATTTCTGTCAGGTTTGTTTGGGATAGGCGGTGGTTTTGTCATCGTCCCTGCCTTGGTGCTATTTACGAAGATGCCGATTCATCGAGCGGTGGGGACTTCGTTGTTAGTGATTGTGCTTATCGGTGCATCCGGTGTAGTTGCTCAATTTCAAGCTGGGAGCGGTGTATCACTTGCCTTGATTGCTTGGTTCGCCGGGGGTGGATTAATCGGTATGCAGATTGGCTTTAAGAGTGCAACCAAGATATCTGGCGAGCGTCTGCAACGTGGTTTTTCCATGGGGATTATCGTTGTTGCGATTTGGATCGTTTCAAAAACGCTGTTGCCGTAACTTACTGAAAAATAGCCCAGCTCGCGTGCAGCGGAGTTGACGTCTCAACCAAGGATACCTGCAAATCGCGTCATGCTAGTGTGGGGAGATTACACTCCATTTTTTGACAGGCCTGACGCAAGTCTAGGTAATCAACCCTTTATATTGCTACAATTACTTACAGTCAATCATGTTTCAATGAAGCCGTAAGCGTCCAATTGATGTTACTGCAATACGAACATTCTTCTAGAAGGAGCAATCCCATGCACCGCCCGTATCTACCGGCACTTGCGCTCACGGTAACAATTTGTTTGCCAGGCTTCATTTCGCTCAGTTCCGCGGAGGAAGTTCTCACAGAGCAGCGTTTTCACCAGTTGCACAAACAATTGCAGCCGGCTGTCGACGAACTGTGGCGCACGATTCCATGGCGGACGTCATTGCTTGATGCCCAGCGGCGGGCGATTACCGAAAAGAAACCAATCTTCATCTGGGCAATGGACGGACACCCACTGGGCTGCACGTGAAACAACGGTGTCCTCGACCGTGCGTCGACATTTGCCCACCCCAAGATTGTCACCATGCTCCGTACGCAGTTTATCGCTGTCGCTATCGACCAGGCCTATCAGCGTCGCCAGCAGGATGCGGAGGGAGAATTCTATCGCAAGATTGCAGGGCAGGGGCCTCGCAGTAACTTTCAGTCGACCACTCAGGGATTCTACATTGCCTCAGCGGACGGTACGCTCTTACTTTATAACAACAATCGCGATCCAGAGAAGCTCAATCGCCTGATGCAGCAGCGTCTACAGGAATTCAAGGTACCTTCTGCTGTGACGCCGATTTCTCCCGGTACGCTGGACGCTCGTTACAATCCTAGCCCGCCTAAAGGGGGCTGTGTCGTCCGTGTCCAGGCACGCGTGCTCGGGGGTTACCTACCAACAACTGACCGCTGGAAAAAAATATTTCAATCTTCACTTTCGCGTGACAATCTGTGGATTTCTGCGGCCGAGCAGCAGGCCCTCACCAAGGGGCAAGTGACGCAGAGTTTACAGCAGCGCATTGTCCGTTTTCACTTAGTCGACAACACCCGTGGCGAACCACCGATGTGGAAGAAGGAGGAGATACGTCAATTGAAGATCACTTTTGACGGTACGACACTACGAGGTACGGTCCACCTAGAAACCGCCGACGGCAAACGAGGATACGAGGCCCAGTTGCTGGGAAAGATAGAAGTCCGCGGCGGCAAGGTTGTCCTCTTCGACATGGTGGCTGACGGCAGCTTTTGGGGTCAGGGTCCCTATAGCGGTAAGGCTCCCACAGGTCGCTTTCCGTTGGCGGTTGGTTTTCGCCTAGCAGATGGCACCGATGCTGCTGACCAAGTTCCCCCTCAGGCTTCCCGAGGATGGGTACAGGGCTACATTCGCTAGGATACCCTTAAATTGAAACGAACGACGGTCGTTTCGGTAGCGGAAGTACGAGCTCAGTATGCAAGAAGCTCATCTAGCTGCCACCGTGAGCATGGTATAATCCCGATCAGCAAATTCTCTTATCTGTCGAAACCGAGAGTTCTCGGAAAGTTTGGCGAGAATAATTTAATATGGAGTAATAAATGAAGCCGACTAACTCATTATTGACGTACCTACTATTTTTGGCGGCATTCACATCCATAGGCAATATTAACACGTTTGCTGCTGATCGCCAGCCGAATGTCGTCCTGCTCTTAGCCGATGATTTAGGCTACGGAGAACTTGGCTGCCAGGGCAACAGAGAAATTCCAACACCCCATATCGATTCGATTGCCGCCGGCGGAGTTCGCTTTACCAATGGTTATGTGACGGCTGCCTTCTGCAGCGCGTCACGTGCCGGGCTGCTAACCGGTCGCTATCAAACCCGATTTGGATATGAATTCAATCCGATTGGTCATCGAAACGAAGACCCTGCTGCTGGGCTGCCGGCCAGTCAGAAAACGATTGCCGATCAGCTGCAGTCTATTGGCTATACAACCGCCCTGTTCGGTAAATGGCACCTTGGGGGCACCGCTGCTTATCATCCATATCGCAGAGGATTTGACGAGTTTTTCGGCTTTATGCATGAAGGACACTATTTCGTTGCTCCGCCCTATAAGGGCGTGACCACGATGCTGCGACGTAAAAGTTTACCCAACGGCCAGACAGGACGCTGGCACAGCAAAAATGAAAAACTAATCTACTCCGATCACATGGGTGGCAACGAACCGGATTATGATGCGGACAACCCGATTATCCGTGGTGGTCAGC
>LWDU01043943.1_pt1 | contig 19231 bp, 16 predicted proteins | sample 727161 | NCBI WGS metagenome assembly LWDU01 (sample SAMN04566230, study PRJNA314399) | hydrothermal vent metagenome | isolation source: deep sea hydrothermal plume seawater | place: Mexico: Gulf of California, Guaymas Basin | collected 2004-07-11
CATGGAAACGACGAGTTATTTTGCAAAACCCTCGGTCACTTCGTCTGCGCCAGTTGGCGGCCCCCGGGCTGGTTTTAGGACTCTTGGGGTCCGTTCCTTGTTTATTCTTTGAATACCGCTTAAGCCTATTCATTCCCTCCCTCTATTTAGTCGCTCTACTCGCTGGTTCGATCGAAGAAAGAGGACTTAGCGAACCAAAGGAAAAACTCGCCCTCGTAGCTACTTTTGCTGTCATGCACTTAGCTTGGGGATGGGGTTTCTTGACGAGGCGGCTTGATTAAAATTCGCCCTTTGGCGCAACAGGAACTGGCCGCACTTTAATCTCGGTGTTTCGTATCAACCATTGCTTATTCACTTTGCCGAAAGAGTTCAATTTCCTTTTCTACTGTGGCTGCTGGACCACACTGCTCAACAACACGATTATGTGCCGCATGTGACATCTCAAGGAACTCTTTCGGGTTCTCCACGAGATCTGCGATTCCCTCCGCTAACTCTAAATAACTTTCACTTTTTGCCAATTTGCCTTCGGTAGGACTTATAAATTCCGGGATAGCGGTCACCCCATTCACCACTGGGACTAGGCCAGATGCCATGGCTTCTCCAGTCACCATGCCTTGGCTATCCCACCGAGTTGGCATAAGGGCAATGCCAGACTCTTCAAAAACAGTTTTTAGTGCGCCAGGCCCAACAAATTTTTTAGTTACTTTCACATTTTGGAATGAAGAGATCAGCTTTGTGTCAAGATCGAAAAAATGACCATCACCGATAATTTGGAACTGCATTTTAGAGAACCACGGCATCTTAGATAATTCAAAAATTGCCTTACCCATTAGATCCGTTGCATAGTTTCTTTTCGCGAAACTTCTCACCGAACAAACACTCATCCTCATAGCCTCCGGTTTCGGCATGAAGGGAAAAATGTTTGTGTCAATTACGTTATGAATAACTTGCCCGTTGTTGATAGTGGTTCCTGTAAAATCTTCAGCCACAGAGCGCATGAACTCAGAAACGAAAACCTTATTAACTGCAGGATTGCTAAATAATTCAGCTAAGGCCCAACGTCTCTCGACGTTAATAATATCTAGCTTCAAACCATTAAGAGCAATATCTTCATCGCTAAAATCAAACTGTAATTCACGCCAATTTCGTGCCTCAAAACCATGGATCCATACGGAGGTGGGTAGGTCCAGCATGAGATTTTTAGTGGCAACAAAAGAGTCAGGTGTTGGAGAATGGACGACTAATTGGCTAGCTCCCACTCTTTTTGCCACTTTTTCAAGTTCTTTCAATGGCGCCGAAAAAATTTCAGTTCCCATTTGATCAACCAGGGACTTAGTTGACCTTCCTGTCCCCGGAACGAGAACGGTTACTTTAAATCCCGCTGCTTGGTAGAAAGGCACTCTGCGGGCTAACGGCATCCCTTGGTAGTGGCCATCACGTCGTGGGTAGCCGTGGGCTAGGATAAGGAGCGATTTTTTCTCCCTCCTATGTAGATGTTTAACCCCACTATTTACATTTTTTGCGCTTCTCACCTTAGGTCTAAAATCTCTCCACCATCGAATAAAGAGCTTTATTTTATTCTTTACTCGCGGAGAGGCATACTTAGTTAGACGCTTCTTAAGCACACGCAGTACCCACCGCGGAAAATCTCTAAGTTGTCGGTCAAGACGCATTCCAGATATTTGGACGCGTAGTTCCGAAATCTCATTGCTCATCCTGAAAGCAAACTCTTCAAGAAGGGTTTGCTCAATATCCGAAAATTCTGATTTTTTAGTCATCTAGGATCAATTCTAAAAGAAGGGAGGTTTGATGCCTTCTGCTAAAACTCTCTCGCTCCGGCCTGCTTTTTCTTCTGGGACTATAAGTATTCATAAACTCTTTGAGAACCTTTGGGTCATTCGGCAACCAATAGACCCCATCTAGGCCTGCGGTCATTTCATGAACAGCGCCGCTCTGCGCTTTTCCATCAGTGATGATAATGATGTCAAGATCGCACGCTATGTAATCAAATATCTTTGTAGTGGATGTCGTAGATTCCCCTCCCAATCGTAAAATCCCGGCATCGCAAGATTGCAATTCATGGACTAACTGAGATTTGTCCGCTATGAACCCTTTGCTCTCAAGCATTTCGGAGTTGACGCTTTTATTAGCTGTTTGGTCTCGGCCGAAATGGAGCAATTGATGCTTCTCTGGATTCAATGCCTCAAGTAGATTTTCTAGCCCGAGATCACGAAATATTGTTCCGCAATACACAAGTTTTATACTTTTATTACCTTTTCCTAAACTCGCGTTTGAGCGATAGGCACGGTCAACCACTGAGTCGTCATAGCCGTTATTCACAATAATTCGTTTGGTTTCAACTTCTGGGGCAATCAATTCTAGACATTGGCTATTGACTGAAACGATCGCTTCAACACACGCAACGCTTCTCTTTTCATGCCCTTCAAGCCACTCTCTTTGCTGTCGAGAGAACACCATCCTTGGGTCCCTGGAGTAAGGGTCGCGGAAGTCGATAATGATTTGGCAGTCCCATAATTCTTTGAAAAATTCGCCGAGTTCAAGGTACCCAAAAGGACCAACAGAAATAATTACTGTGTCAAAACTGTCTTCCCAATGCTGGACCTCTTTTTTAACAAAGTCCTGCCAACTCATGCCAAGTGTGGGAACCCCAGTGGCGACTGCTTGAGCTAATGTTTGACGGAAATCAGGTGATACAAGGTGGTTGCCGCGATCTTTAACAACACGGTTCCGTGGTAAATGCGCAGCCCGAGATGTCGCACTCAACCAAACAACTTCAAGAGGCTTATCATCTTCCTCTGCCATTTTGCTCAGAAATTGATGCCAATAGTTGAGGCGTTGTGTTGACACCAAACTCGTTGGTAAAGAAAAGTAAGAAACAAGGAGAACACGGTGGTCAAAGTCAGTAGATTGCGCAGTTGTCTGATCGTCAACGATTGCCCTCTCAAGATTTAACTTAACTTCTCCTACCACTAACCCCACTTCATTCATCTCGAGCACCTGAGCCCCAATTACATGCGCTCGGTTCCACTCGGCAAGAGACCCTTGATCAGGGACAAAGCATTTTTCGGCAGCATTTTCGAGACGAAGCACTGATTGATTGTAAATAATGGTTTTGAAAAAAAGAAAGAATGGGCAACCAAGTGCGCCAGTGATTGTTTCTACGAAAAGTGAGTTGACCTCTGGTCTATTGATAATGACAAAACTGTCAAGATCACTCCCTGTCGTGCTTGTTCTCAGGAAGTGACTAGACGAAGCAGCGAGCAAAGAAGGGTCTTTTATTGTGTGGTGGGAAGATTTTTGATCAGAAATTTGCCCATCTATATACAAACTGTAACGAATCTTATAGCCGGCATCTGGAACTATTTCAAGCACATCAACCTGTTCAACGTACAGCGATAAGAGTTCGGGAGTTAAATCAGTAACCTCCTCTAGCGAAATAACTACGACTCGTATATTTAGTTTTTGCTTTCCTTCCTCAAAGAAAGTTTTGACGATGCTTAACGCATCCACTGTTGAGTCGTTGTCTTCCATACGAGACATATAGGACTTGAACACATTCATTAAAACGTCGGATTCATTCTTCGTAACCTGACTTGGCACTTCGGTGCCATCAACATCATTAGTCACGATCGTTCACATATGTCATCCAGTCGCCCCCATTTCCAAAGTGTACTTACGTCCAGTGACAAAGCAAAGACTCAGCATATCAACGGACTAGATAGCAAATCTTAAAATCGGTCGAGCTATTTTTCGTAGAAAAATGACGAAAGCGACCCAACTCAATGTAGTCGCCAATGCCGCCCCTCTGACCCCCATAGGAGGGATTAGTGCTAAATTAAGAATCAGATTTGTTCCTGCAGTGGAAGCCAGAAGCATTGATTGCCGGCCTGGGAACCCAACCTGTTGGAGAATACCAACAAATGGCAAATAGCCGACACTAGCCGCTATTCCTAAAGTCAAAATCAGAAAAACCGCCTGGCTCTCAGTTGCCAACTCGTCGCCAAACAATACTTTCACAACTATTGGATAAAGAATATTCGCGAGAAGCAACACAGGCAATCCGACCATATACAACCGCCGTTTTGCGGCACTAACTACATTCTGTAATTCTTTGTATTGAGACTCAACGAACAATCGTGTAACAACAGGATCGTAGTTAAAGCGTGGAACTGTTCCGGCCTGGTAAAGGCCTTCAGCGAACAAACTAGCAATACTGTATATCCCTACCGAACGAGAGCCAGCAATCGCACCCAAGAGCAGTACATCAATACGAGTATTCAAATCAAGAAGCGTGCTGCCAAGGAACCCTTTGAAACCAAACTCCAAGTGTGCCCTAAAAGGAATTCTTAACTCTTCCCAGTTCCTTAAAAATTTTATTTCACGCTTCAAAGAAAGCGTTAAAAAAAATGCCATCAATAACTCTGTGAGACTAATAGTCCATATCAAGTAGTCGCCGCTATTGTCCGTTAAGGCAACAACCAACGCTAAAGCGGCAAGGAAAACGAATCTCGATGCAAAAAACACTGAGAATAATGGCACTCGTTGAAGGGCATTGATGTAAGCCAGCATTGTTTTGTTCATTGGATAAAGAAATAAGCCTAAGGCAATTGCGCGTAACCCCCCAAGGAAAAATTGGTTATCAAGTGATCGAAAAATAATTTCTCCACCAACAAGTATTGCACTTGTCGCTACTGCAGATGTTAAAAAAGTGGCCAGCAACCCGGCACTCAAAAGAGGTGACGTCGGCCTCCCCTCTGTGGATGCTTTTGGTGTATGAAAAAGCACCGATCCTTGGATGCCCATCGTTCCTATTTGTCCGCCAATGATGACGACTGACAAAAGAAGGGTGTAACGGCCCAAAGCAGCGACCCCAAATTTAGTGGAAACCACTTGATTCAAGATGAGGCCGGCCAGTCCGACAGTAGCAAAAGCACCAAACGTCCAATGGAAGTCTTTTCTTTCAACGGTACGAACTGCCATTAAATCATCTCGTCTTCTTAGAGCCTAATGAGCCACTACTGGCAGCTTTTCGCAAAACTGCCTACGCGATCAGCCGCCCATTCTAAATCGACTCCTACCGTCGCAAAATATGAAGCGAGACCCAAGACGTTAAAACTATTATCTTCTGCCGCCTGGCGAAGAGCCACAGAACGTTCCATTAGCCCAAATCGAATCTGATTTGATCTAAGCGTGTCATGCTCCGTCAGGCCCAAACCGAGAAGATACATCAGATTATAGAACGGGGCAGTTCCGTCGCCCATTCGCCAAGAAGTGACTGACCGATCCTCACCAGAGCTCCATCCATAAATAGAACGCAGTGTTGAATCTATTTTTTCTTCTTCCCATGGAATGTAAGAAAACGGTCGAACAAAGTTGTGCTCCCTCAAATAATAGTCAACAAAGCCAGTGAGACCTTCTTTCAAGAGCGACGGCAACATACCAGGTGATTGCAAACCGTGGGTTCCATAGGCAAACACCATTCGAGCCATGCCGGCAAGATCCAACCGGTAAGAAGCCCCCTGAGAGTCATCTGGTGAAAACTTCACTCCAGCGAGCACTGCTTTGAATCCCGTTGTTTCCATCTGGTGGTCGGCTAATAAAGCAGGAATATTTCCCCGCTCTTTTCCTATTTCGCGCGCCCACCGAAAATAGGGTTTATCCCCCGCCATAAGAATAGGTATGGTTTCCAATTTTGGATTTTTTAACCATGCTTTTAAAGCCCTGTTGATTCGGACCCTGTTCTGGCGAATGTTTGGTGACACGACTATGTGCTCTACTCCAAGGTCTCCACACATTTTTGACATGTTTTCCCGCGCCGCAGTGGTCACCATTCCCCAGTCGTAAGTGTAAGCAAGCGCTTTAAACCCTAATTCATTAACGAGATGCAAAATATAGGAACTATCTCGGCCTCCACTCAAGCAAACTAATACTTCTCGGCTCGGCGGAAGAACCTTCTCGAGATCAGCAACAAACTGATCAAGCCCTAAATACTCAGGCATCACAAAAGACCGACAAACCGAACAAACCCCGTCATCATCAAAATCTATACCGGGAAAAGTAACCGGCAAGATACACGAAGTACACCGCTCCAAACTGGCCGCTCGCTCCTGCGCTTGTTCCGCCACTCGTTCCATGCTTTTTATAAAACCTGCATCAAGTTGACTCAACTGAAGATGCAGACCCTCTGCTCCTTCCATGCCAACTTCTTTACGGCTCGCATCAACTACCGATATGGCGCCTTGACCATTGTTGGAATCACCAAAAATTACCGTTGTATTTAATTTAACTTTTTCACAAGTGTGCCTGAACTCCTGCGGAAACTGCCTCGGCTCGCTAGCAATTAAAATCTGTCCAGCGCCCCCCACTGCGGTGTATAGATTTCCGACGTTTGTTCGACAGAAAACCTCGCCAGAAAGCGATGCGGCGATAATGCTGTACTCTCCTTGGAGTTTCTTAAAAACCTCATCAGAACTAACAGTCCGTCCGCTCTCATCCCACTCTTGTAAAAGAAGAGCGATAGCCACCGTGTCCGTCTCAATTCCATCGTCACTTGTGTCTATTGACGACCGCAATTCTTCAGCATTCGTTATTACTCCATTGTGGACTACTACCCAATTCCCAATAACAACGGGTTGGTTGTTGACCACAGACCCAGAATAGCCATGAGTTTCCAAACGGCTATGGCCAAAAATGCCAGTTGCCTGGCCCGACCCTGCATTTTTTAAGAGAGTTTTTGCTTCCCGGGTACGAACCATTGTTCCAAAACCATGATTCGCTTTCACGATTTCGATGTTTTGGTTGCCTTTAAGCAGGACTAAACCGCTCGCATCAACACCTCTCCGTTGAGCCAACTCACCCATAGACACTAATTCTTTGATGTCGTCCCTTTGCAGGAACGCTCCAGGCCTCATCATCACTCCAAAAAGTCCACACATTAGTTATGCCTCCTCGCTCCACAACGTTATAACTTGCATTTCAGTCGTATCGCCTATCCGTCTTTAACAATGTGACAGGTCCAAAACACTTTTTACCTGACTTCCTACGCCCCAACAAGCACTTCCTCATCATTTGGGTGGGTTACTTTCAAAATGATTCCCCACCCAAGTCTTTTCACAAAAGGAACTTTTGACACTGCATCATCAAAGGCGACAAGCAATCGATACAGACGCTTTAAAGGGAGCCATTTTAGGCGTAAAATATCAGGGAAGCCAAGCAACGGGTAGGCAAGGTACCCCCAAAACTTTAGCGACTCAACGCTAAGAGAACCGTCAATGATGCTCTTGATTTCTCGCAGAGAGAAATTCTTATGATCTGAATCAAAATGAGAAGTACCTTTAGCAAGAAATCGAGGAATCGTAGAAACAATATTACGATTGGGATCCACTATTACAGCGGTGCCTCCAGGGCGTAACACCCTTGCGATCTCTTGTGCTCCGATTTGGGGGTTTGGTAAGTGGTGAAGCAGGCCTCGAGCCACGACATAATCAAACGATGCGTCTTCAAACGGTAACCGTTCTGCATCAGCAAGGCTAATACGCCAAGGGAGCGCTGGGTTCGCCGCTGCTAACCGAGCATTTGCGTATTTGAGCATTCCGGAGGATAGATCAATGGCCGACAACGTCTGCACATCTTCGCTGGCGCAAAGAAGAGCAAGAAACGTGCCGCTACCACAACCAATTTCAAGCACATCACCTTGCGGAGGAGCAAAATTAATAATATCAACGAGGCAATGGTGATGATATTTTTTTGATGTTTCCACGGTGTATCTGACGGTCTCGTAGAGATCGCTCACCTCATCTTGAATCATCAACTCTGATAAATTTATTTCACTCTTTGATCCCACCAATTGGTCGGACCCGTCCTGTTTCGCATACACGAGATCGCATCTCTCGCAGCGCAACTCAGCTCGATCAGTTCGCTCCAACAAGGTAAGACAGTCGGGGCAAATCAGCGGTGGCAATGCTGCTCTCTCCATAGTTGTCACTCTTAATCCCTCAACCCTTGGAATTCGCGTCGACGCGAGCCGTACTCCATGTCCATCCAAACTGCAAAAAGAAGCGACTGGATAGCCGCCATAATAGACACTGCAAAAAGAATCGCTGTTGTACGGGGGACTTCACCGACTCGAACAAATATGTAACCAAACCTTATGGCGAGTGGCACATTTACAAAAGCCAGTACGGACACCCCAAATGCGTAAAAAAAGATAAGCGGGTGAAAATCAAGAATCACATGCCTCCACCAAAGTCTGCGGATGAAAAGCTTCGTCAGCAATACGACAATTTTTGGGATATAGCTCCAAACTTTGATATTGCTTTTTTCCTCCCCGTAAACCGGTCGCACCTCACAATCTGCAACAGCGAATTGCTGAATATTCAGCATGGTAAGAATGTCAGCGTTGTAACCGTAACCTTGCGTCATTTTTTCAATTGGAATCTTCGCTAAGGCATTATTTCGAATTGCTGTATACCCGCATTGTGGATCCATTAGGGCGTAATAACCAGTAGCGAATTTCGTCAATAGAGTAAGCAGAGAATTTCCTAGATAGCGGTACCGCGGCATACTGCTGACGTTGGCATGAAGAAGTCGGTTCCCTTTTACGTAATCGTATTTGCCATTAATCAACGTATCTAGCATGCCTGGCAAGTCATTTGGATCCATCTGATCATCGCCAGCCATCACGACAGTAATCTCTGCATCCGTTTCCAAACTGGCGAGGTATCCGTCTATTAGCGTTTGACCCAATCCTAAGTTTTTTGAGTGAGTCAGTAACCGAATCCTCGAGTCTTTCGCGAGCGCCTCTGTAACTAATTCATTGGTGTCATCGGTGCTGCAGTCATCAATGACAATGATCTGATCAATAAAATCTGGCATGCCATTAAGAACGCCAAGAATTAGGGCTTCTTCATTGAATGCAGGGACCACCACATTGACGCGCAGTTCCTTATACAAAACAGCCGCCTCCGGCAAAAAACAAGCGTCTCATCAAGCCGACCTACTTAAAAACCATTCCCAATTCTTTTCCAGGCCGCGGTAAAAATCCTTCTCAAACTCCATGTCAAGGTCTTCGCGAATTTTGCTGTTGTCAATATCAAATTTTCGAATATCGCCTGGTGTCCAGTCGTCGAACTCAACCACTGGAGCCTCTGCGCCAGCAATTTCTGCCACTTGAACAGCGAGTTCTCCGATAGTGACACTTATCCCAGATGCGCAATTGTACGTTTGCCCTGAAGATTTGGAAGAACTTGCTGCTTTAAGATTAGCCGTAACAACATCGTCAACGCTGGTAAACGAACGTTCTTGCGTACCGTCACCAAAAATTAGTAACGGTTCCCCAGCGAGAATTTTTCGCATGAATATCGCTACCACTCCGCCAAACTCACCATCTTCCTGACGCGATCCATAGACATGGAAGTAGCGCAACACGGTTGTGTCTAAGCCATGGAGTCCTTGGAATGCTCGGACATAACTCTCGCCGGCCAGTTTGCTCACCCCGTAATAAGAAGTGGGGCCAATTGGGTGGTCTTCATCTTGGGGAAAATACTGTGGTTCGCCGTACACCGAGCCAGTGGAGGCATGCACAAACTTTTTGACCCCCCTCTGACGAGAAAGCTCCAAGAGGTTGTAAGTGCCTTCGGCATTTACTTGGAGATCGCGACGAGGGTCGCGCAAACAAACAGTTTTCTTTGATGCGGCTTGGTGGAATACCACGTCTATGTCGTTAAAGACTTCGCTAAGCGAATCCATGTCAGTTACATCACAATTAACCTCTGAAAAATTTTCGTATTCTTTGAGGTGGGCAAGATTTTCCGCCTTTCCTGCGGCATAGTCATCAACGCTTATTGTCCGTACCCCGTTTTTTACCAAAGCCTCGCAAATATGACTCCCAATAAAGCCCGCTCCGCCCGTCACCACCGCTGATTTGTGTGGGAAATCAATTTCTGAAAAATCATTACTCATAGATGACATTACTTTTCCTCAATTTCTTATTTGATGAGTTGACTTCACTGAACTCCAAGAAGCCATAGAGTGGGCAATTTTTGCGCAAACGTACAACACAGTTAGGGGAGCAATGTGCACCAACATGCGGTTACCAGAATCGCCCCATCCTAACCGATAAGGAGTGCTTCGCACCGTGCCCAAAAGAAGGATCAGAAGTAAAGCTCCGCCAAGCAATTCAATCCAAATGGTTTCATCCTTTAGCCGGGGGCCAAAAATTGCTAGAGCGACAGCCAGCGGCCCAAATGTCCACCAAAACGAACCCCAGAGGCCGGTGGCCGCGGCGTTAGAAAGCAAATTCATACTGCTCTCCACTCCGGAGTCACTGATAAACATCGCCACCCAAAATACCCCCAAAAGCCCCATCACTACCACCAGCGGAAGGCGTTGGCGGAATGGTTTCATCAACTCAACTTTATTCAGCAATAAAGGTCCGGCAATGATTGCCATCATTATGACGATGGTTTTTGAAGTCAAAATTGCGTCATCGGACTCCCCCGCGATAGCAAGCCTTGCATACCAAAGTCCAGGAATGCCCACCGTCACAAACCCGACTTGTAAGAGTTCGCGCCAAGAAAACGTTTTTCTAGATAAGTAAGCAGAAAGAAGAAGGGCTTCAAAGAGCATCCCCTCCACTCGAGTTATCGAAACTACTCCAATGATCAAAGCTGTGAGCAAGTACCCCCTATTTTCTTTCAGTTCGTGGCGCGGGAAAAGAATGAAGATTGAACCTAAGGCAAAAAAACCGGCCGTCAACAAATGGCTATTCAAATAAACCAACTGGCTCCTCAACATATAGGTCTCGCCGCCAAAAATGCCCAAAATAAAACACGCTCCTAAAACTGCCCAAGCACACGTTGATTTTTTATGCCAGAAACTTTGGCAAAGGAGCAGCACCGAGGCGAAAATGGCCAACAATCCAGCAACTGTTGAAGTAAAAATCACATAATCAATCTCAAAGAGTGATCCACCTGCTTGGAGATTTAAAACTGTTAAGGGGTAATTGGTATAGCCAGTCGCCCCGATCAAAAATGAATCAGAGCCAATTGAATTACCGAGAAGAAGAATTTTGTAAGAATCAAAAGTCATAATCGGCGAAAGAGCGAAGCGTACCATGTAAAGAAGCGCGCCAACAATAAGAAGGGCTGCTACCAAAAGACTTAAACTTCTCTTTAGCACAAGTTTTTTTTGAGATTCAGATAAAAAACCTAAACAGGCAAGGCCACACGTCGCGAGAAAAGGAACCGTTGGGTCGTCGAGAGCAACGCTGTAAGCCGCCGCCGCCATAAGGGCATTAACCGCAACTCCGACAGGTAAGGAAAGGATCACCGAAAGTTCTGGCCTTGTTTTCACTATCCCCAAGAACAAAAGAGAACCAAACCCGCCAAAAGTGAGAACCGCGGCAAAGAACAGTTCGCTAATCATTGGCTCACCACCAAATAATCAGCTTCTGGGGAGGTGTAGTAATGGTAAGAATCTCCAAAGCCAACGAGAAAGATTTTTCTCTCTTTATATAAGACACCCTCAAAAATAACTTCCAAATCATTCATCTCACGAAAGGGGACGGCCAACCAATCGTACATTGGGTCAATGGACAGATCAGCATCGGAAAAAACCTCTAACCGTTGCCAATACGCATCTGGTTTAGAAACCTTTACTTCTTTGCCCGAGAGATAATCGCGCAAACTCAAATAGGAAAACCAGGTTTCTCTTGCCACGATTTGCGGGCTTACTGCACTAATCTCAACGAGGTCCGTTGGGCCATTTCGCTGTGTTGCGTATCGGTGATCATTCTGGGCTTCCGTCATCGTTCCGCCGAGCAACGCCCCCACCAAGAGCATCAACCCTATAGAAAGGGCAGGGAATGCCGTGTTGCGGCGCCGGCTAAAACAGGAGGAAAGCAACACAATCGCTAAACAAGGCAGAATAAAAATTAAAATCTTCGCTCTATACGGTTCTACACTCGCGTGGAATTCGCTGAATTGGCCAGAACCTGCCAACCAGAACGATCCTGCGAACAACCCAACGCCGACCAACTGCAGCGTCGAAACCCACGAAACCTTAAGAATGAATTTCCGACCCCTTGGTTTATCTTGCACTACCAATCCTTCCACACCCCAAAGATTCCCATTTACTTACCGTAAAATGTATGATGCACCCAGTTTTTTCTTTTCTCTCAATGGGGAGACTACCGTATGCCACAATCTGAAGTCCTCATCGTTACAACCGGTCACGACTTAAACGATGGGCGGTTGGTTCGACATAAAAACGCCCTAGAGCGAGGTGGTCTATCTGTTGAAATCATCTCCGTTGGTTCCACCAACAGAATTAAGCGGTTCTTGGTCGGCCCCTTCAAATCTTTCGCAATAATTAAGCGTCTACAACCACGGTGCGTAATTTTTCCTGACCCAGAACTCCACCTGTTTCTCTCTCCATTCATTAGCCGCCACATTGCCGTTGTCGTTGACATACATGAGGCATACAAGTTAGTAATTTTTGACAGAGCATGGATCAGCAGGTGGTGTCGTCCAGTTTTCGGACCCATTCTGTGGCTTCTCTCTTGGGTCCAACGAAACTGCTCTCAAGTGGTACTCATTGCTGACCCCACTCTTGGCGACGATTCAGATGTGTTCGTAAGCAACCGCCCGAACCCAACTGACCTGCCTCCTGTCCAAGAGCCAGATTCCCCACCTCGGTTTGTTTACATAGGAGATATTCGTGCAAGTCGCGGTATCGACGAAATGTTGGCCCTTACTGAGATGGTCCCTGAAATCCATTTAGACCTTATCGGACCTTGCGAAAACCCTAAAAGTTTATCTAATGACATCGCTCAACGAGGGATAGCCCAACGAGTTACTTGGCATGGGCGACTCCCCTACCATCTGTCATGGGCAATAGCAGCACAGGCCACTGCAGGACTCTGCATGCTCCATCCAACAGCCGCATTTAAAACAGCAATCCCCACCAAACTGTGGGAATACTGGGCGGTAGGGATCCCGGTTCTTGCCTCAGATTTACCAAGCCAATCCGCATTAATTAAAAAATCTGGCGGAGGTTACGTAGGGCAAGTTTCAGAACTCTCAAGCGCTGCTTCTCGACTGGCAAAAGACCCGCTTTTTGCCCGGCAGATGGGAGCCACCGGTCGGTCGTTCTATGAAACAAACGCTGATGGTAGTGAGGAAAGATTGTTAAAGGCGATAAAAGCCGCCATTCTCATCAAGGCAAGAGATCAAAAGAACTAGACGCTCACTTCACTCCGTGCCGTAGGCTCTGTCACGTGGCCCGGAAGGATGCAAAACAACCTTCCCAAGTAAGGCTAAAATACCTTCTTACGTCTCAACCTTCGGAGAAAGTTTGTCAACCCAAACACCACCTATGATCACTCGGAAAGCAACGAGATCTGGACTTCCCGACCTCCGTGACTATTTTCGCGAGACATGGCGTTTTCGAACCTTCGCCTTGAGGTGGTCTGCCGCCGACGTAAAAGCTCGAAATTTTGAAACAGCTTTTGGTCGCGCTTGGCATGTCATCAACCCTCTCTTATTTGGATTGATCTACTTCATTTTTGTAGGAATTCTTTCTGGAGGCGGCTTAGATAGCATCTCGATGCTTGCCGCAATTATCGGTAACCTCTATCTCTGGCTTTTCTTTTCTTCCATCATAAATTCCAGCATTGGGGCAATCCAATCTGGTGCAGGTGGCATCCTCATCCAATCAGCGATTCCTCGTATTGTCATACCTATTGCCTCTACAATTACTTCAACAAACCTTTTTATGCGGTCATTAATTGCTTATGTCCCCATCCATTTGGTTTCCGAGCGAGGTCTTCATATTGAAATGCTCTATATCCCGTTGATAGTTGTACTGACCGGATTATTTGGATTTGGCCTCTCACTTTTGTTGGCCACATTGAACGTCTACGCCCGTGACGTTTCACGGCTAGTCCCACACGTGTTAAGACTCTGGCTCTATTTGTCGCCCGTAATTTGGCTATACACAAGAGTGCTCGGCGAATCTTCGTTGGACCAATTCGCTAGGCTAAATCCCCTTTACCCAGCGATGACCGCATGGACTATTGCTTTGGGCGGCCACATTGACCCTTCTGGCCCGAGAATACTGGAACAAATTGGAATCTTTTCTCTGTGGACATTTGCTGTCTTAGTCCCCAGTGTCCTTATCTTTATTTCGAAGGAAGATGAATTTGCAATCAGAAACTGAAGCCATACGAGTAAGCAATCTTTCTGTGAGTTATTCCATTGTCGCAGAACCCCAAGGGGCCATCAAGCGGACTGGGTGGAGGACAAAAACTCAAAAAACCACGATAACAGCATTAAACAACGTCTCTTTCACTATTCCATCTGGTCGGGTAACCGGTCTGATCGGGGGCAATGGCGCAGGTAAATCAACCTTGCTTAAAGCTATAACTGGGATTCTAAAACCCTCGAGCGGAAGAATCGATCTTTGGGGACGACCCCACCTCCTCTCACCAGGAATGGGATTCAATAGAAGCCTTTCAGGGCGAGAGAACGTCATCTTGGGTGGTCTAGCCGCAGGTATGTCACTGGCTGAAGTTAAATCAAACCAAGCTGCAATTATTGGATTTGCAGACATAGGAGGTTTCATTGACCTACCAATGACCACCTATTCATCTGGGATGTATAGCCGGTTGGCCTTCGCTGTGGCCACTCATGTCAAGCCAGAAATTCTCCTAATTGACGAGGCCCTATCTGCTGGCGACGCCGCTTTTCGAGAACTTGCCGTCAAACAAATAACTGCTATGTGCGAGGCAGCGAAATCAATTGTTGTCGTTTCGCATTCATCAACCCTGATCGCTGAAATGGCCACTGAAGTAGTTTGGTTACACCAAGGGCAAGTAAAAATGCAGGGAGAAGCGGGTGCGGTAACTGACCAATACCTCCAATTTCAATCCAAAAGCAAAGAGAGAGCTCAGATGGATCAGCGGTGATTTTTTTTCACCGAATAGCAGCTGCTAGAGTCTCTTACCGTTGTAGTTACTGATGAAAGTCCAAGTGGTTTCCTCATGGTACCCAAGCAAATACAACCCGTATTCTGGAAATTTTGTTCGAAGCCAGGTACGAGCATTGCTCCAAGAGGGCGTTCATGCAACAGTTGAAGTCCCCATGGGGTTCGCTACTTCACCTAAAGCAAACCCTCTAATCACTTGGCAGAGTCTTCGTGCTGTTGCTGAGAAAAACATTGAAAACTGTTTCCGCACGGAAGGCGAAGCAACCTATATTCCTTGCCCCATACCAGCAAACCCCAGCTCTCTTGAAAAAGCAAAAAGTTTCGCAAAAGGAATTCATTTCAAACGAGAATTTTTACCAACCGAAGCAGATGTCATTCATGCGCATCTTGGCCTGCCGACTGGTTTAGCCTTAACTGGAATATCCCAGCAGCCTTTGATTGTCACTGAACATCAATCCAACCTTAGAATGCTTCTCGCCCATCGAGAGACAAGAGAGTCCTACAAACAAGTCATTCATGAATCGGCGGCTTTCTTGTGCGTTTCTGAATTTCTTAAAAAGCAAATAACAAGCGTACTTGATGACCCCATAACTAAGTCCATCCAGGTTGTCCCCAACGTCCTTGATTTTTCTGAACTTGAATTTATTCGCCGCGAAGCATTTCAATCCTTGTCATGGATTTATGTGGGCAACCTAACTTTTCAAAAAGGCGTGAGTAAATTATTAAAAACGTTCGCTCTCTATAAGAAAAAAGTGGAGCCAACGGCGACTCTAACCCTTATCGGAAACGGCCCTCTTCACCAATGGATAAAAAAATTCGCGCAAAACCATGACCTTGAAGATTCAATAAACCTCTGCGGTGCTCAGCCACACTCAACACTCAAAAAATACTTCTCTGAAGCAGACCTGATGGTTCATCTTAGCGAATACGAGACTTTTGGGATCGCTCCCTTAGAAGCAATCGTTAGTGGTATTCCGGTCATCACACTTAACAATGGGGGGAGCGATGACACCTTGGGCGACCTCAAGAACAAGTGTGTCGAAATTATTGAAAAACCCTCATCCGAAAAAGCAATAGTGGAAAGAATTATTCATCTAACCGCCCGATCGGACAAACTGGACTTAGCCGGAGCATGCCAAATTGTAAAATCTAGATATTCGGCAGAAATCATCGCCAAACAACTCCTATCCATATATCAGGATTGTCTGTCATGACGTTGATTGCTGTGCTCTCACACCCCGCACGTGTAACTGACTGTGCTACATATCTCACAAACCGAGCATTAACAGAGGCAAGCATTTTGATCTGCCCAGATTCACCTGATTTTAGAAACCTCTCTCTACTTCCAAACTGTGAATTGCATTTTATTAAAAAGCATCAAACAAAAAAATCCATTGACCGTTATCTTCGCTTTCATTTTGGTTCTCAGTTAAGAACTCTACTTAGAAACGGGTCTAGGTCTGGATTGCTCGTTGAACGCTTTTTGTCAAAGGTGGTAACGATCCCAAGAATTTACTCCCTCCGCCAATACTGCACTCAGCAGATGCGTCCCTCTAAATTTTCCCAAGAGCCAGCAGTAAACAATGGTCTTTTAAGCGAGTTAACAAGCCTTCACGCCCAGCACCTTGTTTCTGAGATAGTGACGTTCGACGTCATAGATTTGCCAACTCTGCTAAAATTTGTGGATGTTGGGAATATTCCATTAAAAATTCGATGACCCTTAAGTTGCAACGCCCTAGCCCCCGCAAGGGCTTGACATGATCACAAGAAACCGCTTGAAGGTAGCCGTAAAAACTCTTCTCTTTGCTTCTGCTATTATCTTGTGGTTTGCCTATATGAGAGCAAACCACCCGCTCTATTGGAAAAGCATCCACTCACAAGTGCTCGCCCCATTTAAGAGATGGCCAAGAGAACTCACTAATTTTCGAACAATAGGCGCATACGTTTATAGCATGAGTGCTGTTCTTGCACTTGATTGGTTGATTCTTCGAAAAAAAAGTGCCCTAGCAAAAATTTCTAAAATAACTTCAAGTGTTCGGCTGGACTTAGCTCTTGCCGGTCTATCCATTCTTGGCTTTGCTTGGGTGCTCCCTGCGCTCATCTCTGGAGGTTTTACGGCAATTCTTCCTCGATTTTTCTCAACGTATAAAATAAACTTGATCAGCGATATCCAACCGACGATTCTTAAACTTTTTATATATTTTTTAATTACAGATTTTTTAATTTATTGGCATCATCGTACTTTTCATAAATTTGAAACTCTGTGGAAATTTCATACACTCCATCACTCAGCCACCTCTTTTACGGTGTTCACTGGAAACCGAGTTCATCCAGTGGAATTTGTTTTAAAAATTCCTTTTGTAGTCATACCTATGCTCTTTATTGGCATTGCTCCAACAGGATTAGTGGGCATTTGGTACTTGCGAAGAATCTTTGACCTTCTTCAACATTCATTTGTCCCTTTTACTTACGGGAAATTCGGCAAATGGGTGATTTTTTCACCAGTTGGACACCAAATTCATCATTCAGTAGAAAAAGAGCATTTTGATTCCAACTATGGAGACATCTTTACAATTTGGGATCATTTATTCGATACTTGGTACTCGGGTGGCGAGACGGTTGAAAAAATCGGAATACCGAATAATAAATTCAATAGTGGTAACATATTTCAGGACTTGGCGAGGCCCTTCATGAAAGACACTGTAACTACTGATACTTAATAGTTTCTGCGCAAAAGGTCGCTTTACCGCAACTGCTATGTAGCTATCGCCGTGCCACCGAACTCGGTAATCAAAGAGCGAGTCTATGGGCTGGTCAATTCTTGGGAGCAGTCATCGGTTAGTGTGTTGCTTTGCGCTATCAATAGCGACTGCTACGGTAACTGAAGGATTGCCTTCACTGCTTCTCATCCTCCGATACCCTAGTTATTTAAAACGAATTGAGGGAACGAATGATCCATGCTGCTAGACCGTTAATCGGTAAAGAAGAGCGTGAAGCCGTAGATCGTGTCATGGCTTCTGGAATGATCGCCCAAGGTCCTGAAGTTGAGGCCTTTGAAAATGAATTCTCAAAGATCGTTGACAACCGGCGATGCATTGCCGTCAACTCCGGCACTTCTGGAGTCAATCCTGGTGATGAAGTGATCGTTCCCTCGTTTACTTTTGCCGCAACCGGAAACTCTGTTGCTCTTGTGGGTGCTACACCGGTATTCGTTGATATTGAACCCAATTATTTCTGCATTGACCCCCTAGCCGTTGAGTCGGCAATTGGTCCTAGAACTACGGCCATCATGCCCGTTCACCTTTACGGGCATCCGGCAGCAATGGTTCAAATCCAACAAATTGCTGACCAACACGGCCTCATCATTATCGAAGACGCCGCCCAAGCCCACGCCTCTTCGCTTAATGGCCAACCCGTTGGCGCAATGGGTACGGTCGCTGCCTTCAGTTTCTATCCGACCAAAAATATGACCTCTGGAGAGGGCGGCATGATCGTCACCGACGACCCAGAGATTGAACGACGAGCGCGACTTCTTCGGAACCAAGGCATGGAACGCCGCTACGAAAACGAGTTAGTCGGTTTCAACATGCGAATGACTGATATTCATGCAGCAATTGGTCGCGTGCAACTAACTAAACTCCCTGAATGGACTAAAGCCCGTCAACGAAACGCTGCTTATCTGGACTCTGCCTTAACTGGAGTGATCATCCCAAAAGTAGCTGACCACGCAAACCACGTTTATCACCAGTACACCATTAAGTCTGATGACCGCGACAGCCTTGCGGCGCGACTTCTTGACCGCGGGGTGGGCAGTGGCATTTACTACCCCACACCAACACATCGCTTACCAAGTTTCGCCTCTGGCCTTCATCTGCCGGAAACTGAAGCCGCCGCCCAAACTGTTTTGTCCCTCCCCATACATCCTTCACTAACCAGCCAAGATCTAGAAACGATTGCCGAGGCCTGTCAATGAACACACCAGTAACCGAACTCCGTATCGGCATTGTCGGTTTAGGGATGATGGGACGAAACCACGCACGAGTGGCCAACGAAACTGAAGGCCTCACTTTGGTGGGAGTTGTTGACCCAATGGGCGATCGATTTAACGCCTCACAAGGTTCGACTGTTTTTGATGACCTTCAACCCTTACTCGACCTCGGCCTCGACATGGCTGTGGTAGCCGCACCAACAGGAGATCATTTAGAAGTCGGCCTTGCTCTCGCCG
>LWDU01038960.1_pt1 | contig 19230 bp, 20 predicted proteins | sample 727161 | NCBI WGS metagenome assembly LWDU01 (sample SAMN04566230, study PRJNA314399) | hydrothermal vent metagenome | isolation source: deep sea hydrothermal plume seawater | place: Mexico: Gulf of California, Guaymas Basin | collected 2004-07-11
CGGGAATGTCCTCACGTTCTAGAAGCTATGCGGTTCCACGCACAAGCCTCTAGCTCTTCGTGTCTCGATCTCGACTCGTCCCGGGAAGCGCTGGGGGGCGCTTGCCGGGACATCCCCGTTTTCAACCCGCGTGCATGCGCGGGACCTCGCGATCGCCTCCAGGGGACAACGGAGTCGGCCTGAAGAGATTGGCATCCGCACGAGTCGTGGAGGATCGCCCCCGCCCGCCCGAATCGCGCTCAGTTCGGATCGAACATACTCCTCCCCGCAGCCTTCGGCGTGGCCTCGGGATAGACAACCGCGAGCTCCCCGGGGAGGGTGGGATCCCGAATAGTCGCCAAGTCCACGCGCAGGGTCGCGCCGCGGGTCGCGAGGTCCTCGTTGAAGATCCGGCAGACATCGGCGAGGGAGAGAAGATCCGGAGCCACTTCTCGACGCTCGGCCTCGCTCGCATAGACATCCGCTTTCCACAGCACGCTCGCTCGGTACGCCGAAAAGGGAGCCCTGAACAGTTCGCTGCCCTCGTGGGTCACCGCCCAGTCGCCGCTCCCATCGTCCACCGGGCCCAGCTCCGCGCTCCCCGGCACGCGAAGAGTCCCGCCGCCGAAGGGACCCACCGGCTCGACTTGGTGAAACATCCCGTGGTTATCACCGACGAGGGCCGTGTTCGCCATGGATTCGTGGTGCCGACGGGGCGGTTGGTCGGGCCCGTCGGACCAGTAGCAAAGGCCGCCGCCCTGGACCTCATTCATCCACCAGATCGAAGTCGCCTGACGAACGTACCAACGCTCAAAGAGTCCCGACCAGAGCATCGATCGAAGCAGCATCATCGGGGTGTTCGTCCTGTCGCGGCCACGAAAAGTGGGGTTATCGGTATGAGCGGGGCCGCACTCGGCGATGGCCGCCATCAAGTTCACGTAGATCGTTCGGGGGACAACGACTTCCGCCGCGTAGAATTCCTGGGCCGCCGCGATCAACCGGGGATTGCGAAAAAAGAGATCAGCCCCCTGCACTGAGAAGTCCGCATGAACCCAATCGTTCTGAAACCACATGGGGCTACTGGCTTCATCACCCGGGAGGTCGGGCCGAAACCAACCCCCCAACGGAGTGTAGGGAGCGGCGCGGGCGAAAATCCCGGCTACCTCCGCCCTGTCTTCGATCAGCGCCTCCAGAAGAATCGGCGGCTTGGACTGCAATTCCATTCGGTAAAAATAGACGCAACCGGACGCGGCGTAAAGTACGGCGAAGTCTTGGGAGTCCCGCCCCCCGCCTCGACGAGAGGGTCTGAGGGTCCTTCGTTCGCGACGCCGATGGCCGCTGGTTCTAGTGGTTCCACCAGGCCAGATCGGAAAATGCTCTCAGGTCCATCTCGTGGGTCCAGGCCGATCGGTGCTGCTGAGCCAGGTGATAATAACTGTCAGCAATTTTCTCCGGGAGCATGAGCCCGTCGTGTTCCATCCCCCGGGTTTCCCTAAGCTTCGCGAAAGCCTCGGGCCCCAACATCTTGCCCAGGGTATCGGGGGCGTCGACTGCGCCATCGATGATCACGTGGGCCACGTGGACGCCCTTGGCCGCGAACTCGGCGTTCAGCGACTGGCACAGCATCCGTCGGCCCCCCATCGCCGAAGCATGCGAGTGCTGCCCCGCGTTGCCCCGAACCGCCGAAGTTGCCGAAGTCACCAGCAGAGTGCCCCGGCCTCGCTCTTCCATTCGCGGAAAGAGCGCCGACGCCAATCGGAACAGACCCAAGGTCCCCATCCGCCAGCCGAGTTCGAAGGCCTTGTAACTCGTGTTCGCCAAGGAGCGATCGCCGATTTGCGCACCGAGGTTGTAGAGAGCGACCTCGATGGGCCCGACCTCGGCCTCCACCCGGCCCACGGTATCCTCGATGGCATCGGGCTCGACAGCATTGAGCAGGAATCCAGAGGCCTGCCCCCCGCTCTCCTTTATTTGCGCCACTAGGGCATCGAGACCCGCCTGATCGCTGCGTCGACAGAGGACCGCGTGGTACCCCTCGCGGGCAAAACGCCGCGCCACATGCCCCCCGATTCCGGCTCCCGCACCGACCACAAGACAGACAGGTTTCATGGATGCTCTCTCCTTCTATTGATTCTTGGATCATAATATGAAGTGGCCCGGCAAACTATAGAGCCGAAGGAATCCATTCAGTAGAAGGAGGGGCAACAATCTCCAGCGAACCTTCTCCGCATAGGCGACATAGGCGAGGTAGGCGACGTAGGCGAGGTCCTGGAAGAGCATCCACTCCTCCACCAAGATTCGCGCCCCCCCAAACTCTCCACCCTCGCGTTGGCAACGGTGTTCCAGAGCGACGGAGAACGAAGTAACTTCCCGGAGAGCAAGCGAACCGCGCTCGATCCGCCCACTTGGCCGACTCGCGGCCGAAGGATTTCTGATTGACCTTTTCGCCCGATGCTGAATCGGCACTCGCCTCCCTGAACCCCGGCGCCCGGCAGGTCGCTCCCGATGCCGCCGGCGCCCGTCAGCTGGGCAGGAGCTATCGGGGACTCCTCAAGCAAGAGTTGATCCGAGCAATCGAGCACGCGGAGGCAGGACTTGAAGCCCAAGTGCCCCTTCTGCACGAGCGAATTGAATCTCTGGATCCATCCAAACGCTTCTCACCGGCGCTTTTTTCCGGCCTTTCGCGCATCGCCAATGCCTTTCGCTCCGAATCCTCTGATTCGGTATTGGACGCGCTTCAGTGGCTTTGCAGCATGAGCCGGAAAGATCTTCTCGACTCTCGCTTTCGTCTTGGCTCAATTCTCGAAGAGCATTGGGAAGAGCCGTTCGTCGCCGAAATCCGCAAGCCGCCCACGGACCGGCATCGGGAAGGCGACACACAGGTGCAGCCGCTGCTGGAGACCGATCTCTCCATCGTGGATACCGTCTATTCGAACGCTCTCCAACTCATCGAGGAGGCGGACGCCGATATGTATGCCGAGGTCATCGAGCATGTCACCCGCTGCAAATTGTTCCAGGGCGGCGGAATCGCCGCATTGAGTTCTCCCCGTGTTTTCGGAGCGATTTATGTTCGACTGCCCGAGGACGGGGTCGCCCTCGGGCCCTACCTGATCGAGCACATCATCCACGAGACTTCCCACTTGGCCCTGAATGCCCTGATGGCCCACGACCCCCCTGCTGGAAAACCCTCAGGCGATTCACTCGGCGCCGATTCGACCCGACCCGCGCCCTCTGTACCAGGTGCTTCACGGCACGTTCGTGCTCCCGGCCGCAAGAGTTCCCCCTCGCCGAAGGCTTCGCGCGCTCGGGCGAGGCCTACGCGCGGGGACTGGACACCCTGGGCCAACAGGCCGCGTGGACCCCATTCGGTTCGGACTTTGACTCAACGTGAACCGAGCTCCCCTACAATTTCCTGGACCACAATGGAAGATTAGGGGATGTCTTTACCGTCAATGGGACGGTACAGCCCTACTTCGAGGTTGAACGCCGAAAATACCGACTGCGCTTCCTCAACGCTTCAAATGCACGGATCTACCATCTCCGCTTGAGCCACGGGGGCTTCATCCAACTCGGCCAGGACTCCTGGGAATTTCCTGAAGCCATCGCGACCCGAGAGTTCACCCTTGCCATGGCCCAGCGCGTGGATGCAGTGGTTGATTTCAGCGACGCCCCCGACGAAGTCTTTTTGGAAAACCTGATGGTTCAAAAGGACGGACGCGGGCCCAAGGGCATCAGTCGCCGGAATCGGACCCCGCTCATGAAATTCGTCGTCAAAGGGCCTCGACGGAACAGCGATGTCACTGTTGACGTCGGCACCCCCCTGCGACCCTTCGATCGAATCCAGGAAAGCGAGGTCAGAGCGACTCGGTATTTCAAGTTCGTCCGCAGAAATGGAGCATGGCAAATCAACAATCACTTCTTCAGTCCTCGGACGACCAATGCATCTCCGGTCCTCAATAGCGCCGAACGATGGATCTTCGAAAATAGCTCGGGGGGGGTGGTGGCATCCCGTTCATATTCATCTGGAGGCTCATGAAATCATCAAGTACAACGGAAAGCGCCCGCCCCCCCAGTATCGATATAACGTCGATGTGTCGGTCCTGGAACCCAATGGGACCAGTGAGTTCCTGATGAAGTTCAGAACGTTCACTGGGCCCTTCGTTTTCCACTGCCACAATCTCGAGCATGAAGACATCCGAATGATGAATGTATTCGACCCGAGACCCGAAGGACACGAGAGCCTGAATGACGGCACTCGGCCCCACAATGACGACACGTTTCAGGACGCCTACGGATCGACCTACCGCGATCATTCGGGAATGGTGGAGAACGAAGAGGACTGGGATAAGAACGACGGACTCTTTTTCGATACGGAAGGAGATGTCGAAATCCTCGAGGATCGGGAAGTGGGTTTCCCGTCCGATGATTTCGTTCCGAGCGGACAAATCAATCCTGGGCCTCCCGGGCCGGATGCACCAGACAATCACGAAGACTGAGAAGGAACGGCGAACCCGAGGTGAACTGCTGCCTCGGAAACTTCATCAGTGATGGGAAAATACTGTGACAGAGAAAACCCAAGCCCCGGTCTCCGTGGTCGAAGCAAAAATGGCCCGGATCGAAGAATTGTCGCGTCAGATCGCGAGATCGGCCGCTGACCTCGAAACGTTCTGGCACAACCTCAGCGATCGACTGGCCGCTGTGGCCGTCGAGGCCTGGGCCGATGAGTTCCTCGAGGGTTCGATTCGGCTGACTTTCCCGAACCCAGATCCGGCGAAAAAGCCGAGAGACGAACCCGAAGACGAGCATGGCTTCAGCTCGGTTTTTATAATTTCGGCGATCCCGAGCTCGGTTCGACGTCCACTCCCTCATGGCAATTCGCGGTTCGGCCCGCCCTCCTGGTCCAAGGAGCCACTCTTTACTCCACTTTGGATCACCCTGAACCCCGAGGCGAAGCTCGCCCTCTGGAAGGCGAGCCTTCCTGGCTCAAGCTGGCTGCCCTACACCAGGTTCCTGATCTCTTGAACACGATCGTGGGTGCCCAAAATGATACCCTGGCGGTGGTCCGCTGCGCGCTGGGCGAATCCCTAGAAGCCCATGCTCTGGTGACATCGCCCTTTTCGCGGACTGAACCAGAGGGTGATTCGACGACCGTGGCCCCCCAAGCCCGCGCCAAGTCCGCCAGCGGACGCTGAGCCGAAACGAGGCGGGCAGCCAACCCAACAGTTTGTCCGTTGAATGACGCGGCGCGCGCGTTCGGTGCGGAGCTACAGCCCCGAATCTTTCAGAATTGCAGCTGTCGCCTTTTGGATAACACCGGTGGCTCTCTTGACAGACAAACGTTGATCCCGACGTAGCCGGATCCATATTTCCGAACTCAACATTGCTTCCACTGCGGAAAAAGCCTCGACATCGGCCACGAAATGGCCGGGAAGCGTCCTGCGCAGGCTTTGTCGCATCCGCTTCGCGTATTTCTGCACATCAGTATCAACAACTTCGGACTTGTAGCGCGACGACTGGGTCCACAGTATTTGCGACATCAATTTTTCAAAAATACCGGTGCGCCTCAAGACCAACTCGTCAAACTGCGGTCTCCAATCCCTATCCGGGTCAAATGGCACTCGGAGAGCCTCGGTCTGGGTCTCGATATCCACAATAATTTCGCGGTACAGAGAGTCCATATCCTCAAAGTGGCGAAAGACCGTGCGCATGGTGACGCCGGCGATCCTGGCGACGTTCTCGGCGGTGGGATCATGCTTGCCATCAGTAACGAGTTCCACCATCGCGTCAATGATCTGCTGGCGGCTCTTCTCACGCCGGGCGGTACGTCCATCAACTGCTTCTGGATTCATGCTGCCACCAGTCGGGTCGGGCGAGTACCTGGCAACGCCGCAACAACCGCCGATCGTTGGGATCGATATCGTCCCGCCTATGCAACACACAGCGGTTGTCCCAGATGATCAGGTCACCCACTCGCCAATACTGCTTAACAACATTTTCTTCGAGGGTCGCGTACTGCCAGAGTTCGTCCAAAAGCATCTCGCTCTCAGCCAATTCGAGCCCAACCACATAAGCCCATTCGCGCCGACCGAGATATAGACACTTTCTGCCCGTCTCAGAATGTGTACTGATAATGGGATGCACTGCACCGGGTGCACTCTGTGGACTATCAATAGGTTCAAAACCAGGGCGTAGCTCGCCAACACTGTTGTGCGCTGCATCGTGCTTGATCGCGAGGTTTCCTATCCGTTTCTGGAGAGACTCCGGAAGCGCATCGTATGCTGCGTACTGATCGGCGAACCAGGTATCCCCACCTTTGGCAGGGATTTCCTCGGCGAGTAAAAGGCTGGCGGGGGGTGGGGTATCGACGTAAGTCATATCGGAATGCCACATGGACTCCCCGCTGCCAAGCCCGCCTAGCGGCCTACCTTCTACAACGATATTGGAAATCACAGTGACATAGATATTCTTGATCAACTTCTTGAGTTCTTCGGGCAAGCGCCCGTAGGGCATTTCCTCAAGCGGACCAAACCTCTGACTGAACAGCTGCAAGCCGTTCTCATCCAGCTCCTGACCCCGAAACCGCAGTACACCGTAATCCAGCCATGCCCGGTAGATGGAGTCAAAGTCATCATCTGAACAGCCGGCCAGGTCGACACCGACAATGTCAGCGCCGAATTTTTCTTTCATCGGAATAATTTCAATCATGGGTCTCTCTCATCCAATTTCCGTTTTCCATCGATTTGTGAATGGTGTTGTCGCTGCCAGTTGAGCCCCCTATAGCCTCCCGGGTAGCTATCAAGCGGGCATAGACATCCAACTTGGGACTACTCACGCAGTATTCATAGAATTCCTTGAGCCCCTCACCCAGTACCGTCTGTCCCCAGAACTGCTGCTGAATCTGACCGGCGGGATAATCTCCAGGCTGCGCGATCAACGACTCGCTGTAGTAGGCCTTGGCATCTTCAATGGCATGCTTGAGCCACTTCAAATTCGGCAGCGGCGCATCCGGATCATCGAGCCACTGGGCTAGACGCTCCAGAATTTCATCGATGCTGGATTCTGATACGCCCACGGTTGTCCGTCCCCGGCGTCGCCTACTAACGTCATACCACGGTCTGAACAACAGCAATTCATTGGCCAATTTCGCTTGCCAGGTGCTTTCGTCGATCTTGGGTCGGGCAAAGCTAATTGGGCAGGCAGGCGCATGATCGACTTCGACGTGAGGTACATCCAGCGGAAAATCTTCCAGCACGGGCCCAACCGGGCGCTCGAGTAAATCCAGTGCATGACGTATGACCTGGTGTTGAAAAAGGGAATCGCCAGGCTTACCCAGCGGATGTCCCAGGGGAAAAGACACCCACAGCGAGCGTGGCGGCTGCATGGACTCGGTGTTCTCGCGAACCAGGCTGATGCCCGTCGTCATGATCCCCTCGGATTCGAGGTAGTAAGAAATCGCACTCACGGTGCGAGTGCAGTTGGGTCAAACCGGGGTGAGAAAGACCGCGTCAATTTTGTCCCTTTTCAACATACCGGCCAGCGATCGAACGGTCTTTTCGTAAACTTCAGGCAGTAGGCCAGCACCCATAAAACTGTAGTGAATACTGGCCAGCGAACCGATCACTTTGTTCGCTACAAGCTCTTTGAAGCGATCAATGGGGAAGACCAGATTCACGTCCTCCTGAAAGCCGCTCCGATCAAAATTCGCCGAACTGTGAGACATGACGAGATTGCCCGCGTCTTCATCCCCCGAAATCGCCCGGAAGCTCGCATCGGCGAACTCGAACGCTTCATCGTCGCGAAAATGGAGGCCCGCGGTGGTAATCAGAGCAATTCGGCTGTCCTTCAATGGCTTAGCTTTTTCCACCCAGGCAGGCGGCCCGAGCGGCGGCACGCACTTGACCAGCAGATGCTCGCGCTCGTACTCCGGCAGATCAGAAAGTCGAACCATCTCAGAGCCTTTTCTTTTGTGTCCTTGGTAAGGACATAATAATATGTCTCGAATAGTGACATTTGTTTTCAGCCTCGTCAACAGCAAGGCAAACCCCACAGCCCCCCGCCCCACGCGGCCTTCAGTGTCATCAGGATGGATCCCGTCGGAATCGCAACTTCAGGGTCAAGAAAGTGTTTCCGCGAGAGATTGAGAGAGCCAGCCCCGCCCCAGTGCCCCCATCGCGCACAGCCCCAACTCTGAACACGCGGCCTTCCTGAAACACATCCGGAGAGGGGCTTCTTGGACCCCGACGATCTCTCCGTGCTTCCAGAGGCCCACTGCCGTTCGAAAGCAATCGCGCGAGAGCGTGACGTTCAGTGTCCTTTCCGTGATCCTCGCCGGGGCGTATCTCGGCCCGAGCAGCCTCGCCAAGAGAGGAGGCAAAACCATCCTCCCGCTTGAGATCCCGGTCGAAGTTGTCGGCGCCCGCCTATCCGGCATGATGGCCGCGCAGTTTCCCGAGCGAACGGGGATCGAGTCGGTCGTCGGTCTCGCCCCCGTAGATGGGCGCGCCGGGCTAGAGTTTGCGACGAGGTGCCCACCGAGGAGGAGAGGCAGTGAAAGCATCAAATGAAAAGAGGCTCGTTGCTTTTGTGACCGGGGCCAGCCGGGGTATCGGACGAGCCTCGGCTATCGCCTTGGCCGAAGCGGGCTTCGATGTTGTGGTGACTGCGCGCACGCTCCGCGAAGGCGAGACCGCGGACGGGCGACCTCTACCCGGAAGCGTCGAAACTACCGCTGCCAGGGTTGAGGCTGCGGGCCAGCGGGCCCTGCCCTTGCACCTGGATTTGCTCGACGAGGCCTCGATGCAGAACGCTGTCGAGGCGACCCTAGATCGCTGGGGACGGATCGATGTCCTGCTCAATAATGCCATCTATATCGGACCCGCGAATATGAGCCCCTTTCTCGAACTCGATCTCACAGATGCCCGCGCGCTGCTGCAAGCAAACCTGCTGGCCCAGGTTTACCTCACTCAGAAAGTGCTTCCGCATATGCTCGGGCGCGGCCGGGGACTCGTCGTCAACATGATCTCCAACGCCGCCTTGAGCGACCCACCCGCGCCCACTGGAAGCGGCGGCTGGGGTTTTGCCTATGGCGCCAGCAAGGCAGCCTTGCTCCGTATGGCGGGCGTGCTCGCCATCGAGCACGCTGGCGCCGGGGTCAACTTCGTGAACCTCGAGCCGGGCTTCGTCCTGACCGAAGCCATGAAACTCAACGATCCCGATGGGGAACTCTCCAAGTACGCGGTGGGGGCGCCGGTGGAAGTCCCCGGCCGGGTCATTGCCTGGCTAGCCAGCAATGACCATGCGGCAAAATACAACGGCAAAATTGTTCTGGCCCAGCCCCTTTGCCTTGAGTTGGGGCTGCACCCGGATTGGCGAAACGGATAACGGGAACGACACCCAGGACCGCCGGGCGCGGGATAGCCGAAATCTACAGTATCGTTTGCATTACCGTCCGCGATCTGCGGGCGAAATTATCTAGAAAGGGGATTCCAGCCCCATGAAAACCAGTGTCGACCAGTACTGCATCAACGTCAGCAATCTCGAGAAGTCCGTTGAGTTTTACGAAACTGTACTTGGGCTCGAGATCACCCACCGCGTGGAGATCCCGAACGTCAGCGAGGTCGTGTTGTCGGGCGATGATGGCAACCGGATCCAGCTGGCCTGGCACCACGACCACGAGGGCCCTATCGACCACGGCAACGCCTTCTGGAAGCTCTACCTCAGCACCGACGATTGCGAGGGCCTCTACAAGCGTTGTATCGATGCGGGCGCAGAATCGATCTCGGCGCCCGAACGCCTTGCAGACTGGCCAGTCACCGCCGCCTTCGTCAGCGACCCCGATGGATACCAGGTCGAAATCCTTCAGCACCACCAGGCAACCCCAGAAGGGCTAAGCGGCCCGAACGCCAAGTAGCCAGGCTATCACTGTCCCGCGATCGACATCCCCGGGCTCGCATCGGTTTTCAACGTTCGCTTTGATTCGATACGCCAAGTCATGTCCTGTGCTCGGCTACTTTGAACTCGGCACCAGACGAACGCGGCCCCACGGCGTTCCGTAATGGATTTGCCCGGCGTCATCGATTTCCGTTCCCGAGAACAGCGGGTTGTAGCGCTGGCCTCCGATTTCAGTGTGAAAAGCGCTTCGGCCGTTGCCCCATTCCAAAGCTTCGAGGGTCCACTTGTTGTTGCGCGCGCCGATCAAGTAGACGCGACCGCTCGGATAACTCACGACAGGAACGCAGCTCGGAGAGCTCACTTCCTTGTTCACCCAGGCGTGGCGTAGCTCCTTCTGCTCCGGATCCCACGCGAACTTCTGCACGCCGTAGGGTTGGTATCGCGGATTGCTCCCCAGGTAGCTCACCAGCAAGCTCTGAGCACGCGCGGGCAAATACCAGGGCGGGTTGCGCGGAACGTTATTGACCACCAGTGCTCCGTAGTCCGCCACGACAACGGACTGCTCCGACTGAATTTTCTCCAGATCCGGGTCGCCCATATGGGCAGGAAGCATGCCGGCGATCCGTCGGTCCGGAGCGCCTTCGGGTGCTGACCAACCTTCCGGGATGCCGTCGCGCCAGAAAAGCACGACGTTCATCAGGGGCTCGCCGTCGGTAATGACAACAAAGCGGTCTTCGTCACCGAACCCCATCAAGCTCGGAGTGGCGCCCGAGCCATGGGTCCAACTGTTGAGGTAGCGCGCGGTCCAGGCGCCGTCGGCGGAGTCCGTCGACAAGCGCGAACCCGTCCACACCGCTTTGTGCATGTGATTCTGAGATGCGATGTAGAGACCGCCGGCATCGTCGATCGCCACGCCGTTGCGTACCCACCCATAGCCCGTTTTTCGTGTTGCCTTTTCTTCGGCGCCTTCGCTGTGAAGGAGCCGCACAACATGATGCGTCTTGAAATCTCGCGAGACTGCCACGACGTATCCATGCTCGGTCGGGATGATGATCCAGCCGTCGAAGGTCATGTTCATCCCGACGGTCAAGCCAGTCACTTCAGGCGGAAGTTGGAAGGTGGCCTTCTCTATGATGTCGGATGCGGGGTCGTTCGGGTCGGCGTCGGTGTAGGCGGTGATCAGCCCCGTCTTATTTCCCACGTAATAGGTATTGTCGATATCAACGACCGTGTAGACACTCGATATATCGCGCAACTTCGACGCCTGCCGAAAAGCCTGGAAGATCGACGTGATGCCTTCGTTCGATTCGTCAAATCTCGCGATCGCAGGCTCGGCATCTTCTTCGGTCCAACGACGCGCACCTTCGACCCAGTAGGTCGCAAGCGTGTCGAAGCTATCGAAATCGACCTTCACGATCCGGTCGAGTCCGTTGCTCCAAATCACCCGCCGACCATCGGGGTAGGGGCTCGACGTGTACGCGCCAAATTGCCCGGGACCCGTGTGGTTGTACTGAATTTCGCTTGAGTCGAGAGACGCGCCCGGATACTCGGGACCCGCGACCGGGAGCGCGTCTTGTTGTCCCGAATCGCCGTGCCCGAGAGGATATACGGAGTCCGCCAGAAACGGGTTTCGGGGGGGCATGTTCCCGGCGTCCGCCGCCGCTCCAAGTGCCAATATCGCAATTGCTGCGATGACGAGGGTAGTGAGATGAAAGTCGAGCTTCGAGTGCCGGGGCATAATGAACTCCTTGGTCGGAGAAGGACCTTCGCGAAGGTCACCGAAAATGGCTAACTGATTCTCGCTTGATCGCGGAGAGATCATCGAGGACTTCTATTTACAGAGACCACCGCCCAGTATCGAGTAGGGCTCGCAGTCATAGATCAAGCGCCCGGCCTCGCCGTGCTGGTAGTCGAGAATCGGAAGTGCGAACGAGGGCGCCATGCCTGGGGCCGAGTGATCCTGCAGCTGAGCGAGCGGCACGGGAAACGTGCTCCAGTCATGGGGTGCGCGCCATCCAGGCGGTGGAACCAGCTCGTGACGGATGCCCGAAACCGGGTGCAGCGTCCTCCAGTCGTGGATCGCGTCGGACATATCGGCCACGATATCGGGGTGCGCGCTTGCGAGATTGTTGCGTTCGTTGGGATCTTCATTGACCTTGAACAGGTGAGTCGTCACATCAGCCGACAGGAGCCCCTGGTTAATTTCCTGGATCAATTTCCATTCATCGTTGAACGCGGTGATGTTGAATCGGTTTCGGATCGGAGTTTCCGAAGCGAAAAAAAGATACTCGCTTCGGGACTGGCGCTTGCCCGCTTCAAGTGCCGGCCAAAGGTCGCGCCCGTTCAGCTTGAATGGTGATTTCACCGGGACGCCGGCGGCACTGGCAAGGGTCGGCAATACGTCCATGACAGATATGATGCTTGTATTGATCGATCCCGCCTTCAGCTTAGCGGGGTAGCGCATGACCGACACAACGCGGATCCCGCCCTCGAATGTGTCGCCCTTTCCTCCGCGCAGCGGCACGTTGTCTGCGCCTCCCGTCGCGTAGGCCGCGCCGCCGTTGTCGCTAAAGAACAGCACAATCGTGTCGTTGGCCACGCCCTCGTCGTCGAGCGCTTGGAGTACGGTTCCGACGGCCTGGTCCATTGCGTCGACCACCGCTGCATAGACCGGCCGCGAATCGTCTTGTCCCATCAACCCGGCGATCCGGCGCGAGGTGTCGGTCTGTTCGCTGCGGGCTGGCTTTCGGTCGTCTTCCATGCCTTCGTACTTTGCGAGCAGGTCATCCGGGGCTTCCAGCGGCGTGTGCGGCGCGATGAAGGGCATATAGAGAAGAAAGGGTTTGCTCGCGTCGCGCTCGCGTATCCAGCGGGCGCCTTCATTACCAAGCAAAAAGGTTTCGTAGCCTTCATCGTCGATGGTTTTTCCGTTGCGCTGAAAATCCCGCCCACCCTGGTTCGCAAACGGCGGGAAGTAGCCGACTTCGGTGTGGAGGTGACCGTAGAAGTACTCGAAACCGCGCTGATTTGGGTGGTAGGTCTCTTGGGCGTGCCCAAGGTGCCACTTGCCCACCATTGCCGTTTGGTAGCCCGCGCGTCGGAAAGCTTCTGGCAGGAAGAGTTCTTCGGGATGAATGCCATTGGTGTGCCAGGGCATGATGACGCCATAGGCCACGCCGAGGCGCATCGGATCTCTGCCGGTCATAAGCGCAGCGCGGGTCGGCGAACAAATGGGCGTTGCGTAGAAGCGGTCGAGTTGTACGCCCTCCGCGGCCAGTCGATCGATCGAGGGCGTCTCGATGACTTCTTCGCCGTGAAATCCGACGTCAGCCCAACCAAGATCGTCTGCCAGAAAGATCACAACGTTGGGTCGCGCACTTTTCGCCGCAACGGTGCTTGCTGTGATTATGCTCGTGACGATCAAGCACCCGAAAGCCAGTACCCGGACTGTCTGGCGGGGCATCATAATGATTCTCCTGGGTTGGCAACTACAAAGCCACCGGTGAGGAAGTCCAAAAGTGAAGAGACGTGATTTTCAAAATTCCCGCCCTCTGGCGGAACGCCGTGAGCCAAGCTCTGCAACATCAGTTCGATCACTAGGCTGAGTCGAAACTGCACCAAGGGCAAGGAAAGAGATGGATTGGCCTTTTGCAGTAAGGGAACGAGGCGCGCAACGCCACCGGGCCAACGGTCCATCACAAACTGCGGGTCGAGATTGCGGTCGGCTTGCAAGCGATGGATCAAGCGCAGATAGCGCAGGCCGTCGTCGCGGCCCTCGGCGACGAGATCCACCAGCGGCAATACCAACGCAGCTAAGACATCGCGTGTCGTGGGCGCAGTCTCTGAAGCACTGAGTTCGTCGAGCAGCCGACTCCGACGCTCCATCAGAGCGGGCATGCGGCGCTCGAGCAGAGCTTCGAGCAGGGCTTCTTTGCTTCCGAAGTGATAGTGAAGCGCCGCGGGCGACAGGCCGGCTTCGGTGTTGATTGTTCGCAGGGAGACGCCTCCGAGGCCGTGTCGGCCAAAAAGGTCTTCTGCCGAGTCGAGCAATTTATTTCGTGTGGAGGGGCGTCCCATGGAGTGATTCTAACTTATCAGTTGATATAATCAAGTGATAAGTAATGCTCTTGGCGCCCGGCTAGTCTAGGGCTCCCATCCCGAGACTCAGGAGCCGGATCAATGCCAGAAACAGACGCGATCGTGATCGGCGCAGGGCACAACGGATTGGCGGCGGCGGCGGTCCTCGCCAAGCAAGGCCACTCGGTCATTGTCCTCGAAAAAAATGGCTACGTGGGCGGGATGACAGGAACCCGGGAGATCCTAAAGGGCTGTCGCAACGAAGTGGGGGCAAGTTGCTTGTTCCCCCTAGCCCAAGAAGTGACCGACGCCCTCGACTTTGAAGGCAACGGCGCCGAGTTCATCGACCTACCCGTGATGGCGATCAATCTGCCCAACTCCGGGGCAAAGCCCCTGCTCTTCTATACCAATCCGCTGCGACAACTGGTCCACTTCCTGCTCGACCATGGGCCCAGCGCAATGCTCGGGTTCATCAAGTTAATGCGCTTTTCCAAGTACCCCGCTGACGTGATGGACCGTTTCACCGCCGGCCGTTTGCCGAAAACCATGGACGAACTGCTCGCCGAGGCGCCGACCCCTGCAGCTCGGGAACAACTTGAACTTGTGTTCAAGGGCTCGGCAATGGACCTCATCGAACGCTTCTTTCCCGACCCCGTCAAGCACCAGACGTTTCGCGCGTTGCTTTCTTTTGCAGCGATTCAGTCGACCTACAAGGGGCCCTATTCTCCGGGCTCTGCCTTTTGTCTCGTATATACCATGGCGCTCAACGGCAGCGGGGGGCTGATGCGGCGCGTAAAAGGTGGCATGGGCTCACTCTCCGAAGCGCTTGAACGCTCAATCACGAAGAAGGGCGGGGAAGTTCGCCTCAAGCAGCAGGTTAAGCGAATCATTGTCGAGAACGGGCGCGCCGTAGGCGTCGAACTTCGCAACGGCGAAGAGCTGAGGGCGAAGGTCGTGCTTTCCAACCTCGACAAACCCGCAACGTTTACGCGTCTCGTCGGTAAGGAGCACCTGTCGGCGGAATTTTTGGACAATGTGCGCGCGATCGAGCACAAGGGTGCCTGGGCGCACCTTCTCTTCAAGCTCGACGGGTTACCGAAATACGGCGGTGAGTGGGCCTTCTTGAACAAAGACGTTTTTGCGCGGTTTGGCGGTGCCATGGTGCCCGATCCCGAGCAGATGCAAGAGAGCTACGACACGTGCCAACGGGGCGAGCTCCCGAGTCACGTCCCCATCGCGTTCCAGATCCCGACAATCGTAGATCCGAGCCTAGCGCCTGAAGGCATGCACATCGCCAGCGCTTACGGGTTCTTCTTTCCATGTGACGCGCCCGACTCCGAGCGCGGCAAGCTTCGCGACGAAATGGCCGAACAGGTGATCGATCGCATCTGTTCCTACATGCCCGACTTTCGCGAACGGATCGTCGAGCGCGCGGTCTTTTCGTCGGATCACTTCGCGTCGATGCATGGCGCAACCAATGGAGACTTCACCCACGGCCTGATTCATCCAGACCAAATGCTCGCGGCTCGCTCGGTCGTCGAGGGATCGGCCCACGCCACCCCCATCGACGGCCTGTACCTCTGCGGTGCTGCATGCCATCCCGGCCCGGGCGTCACCTTCTTGCCCGGCTACGGCTGTGCGAACGAAGTCATGCGCACGGAACTCGGATAGCTCAATCATCATGACCCCCGGCCGTCTCCGAGCGTGAAGCGATCAACTTGATGAAGCGATTCGAAGTATACGGAAAACTGGCCCTCGGGTCGCGCTTTATCGGTGCATTGGGTCGCCTTATGACAGACCGGGTCCAAGAAGCTTTCGGGCGCGCACTACCTCGAACACCGAAACAACTCGCACAACCCGTGGCGGTGAACGCACTCATTCGCAACTACACACCGCCCGGGCAGGATTCACTTCCGAGGGTATGCGCGGTTGGCCTGCCAGGCGTTGACTTCGAAAGCAGCAACTGCACAAATTTCTTGATTAGTCTTGAGTTCGAGAGCCAAAAGAAAAGGGACAAAACTCTTCCTCGGACTGCATACGCAAAACTTCCATGTCCCGAAATTGCGACACGCGCTTTCGCGAACGCGGTTGGCTTTTGGGAAGTCGAAGAGGCATTTTGTGAACGGGTTGCTCCCCGGGTTCCCATCCGTGTGCCCAAGGTTTATACCGTTGCCCGGCGTGGCGCGCGCTTTGTCCTGTTGCTCGAAAACCTGGGCGAAACCCCCGGGACTCGCATGTTCATCAATCGCGACATGGCCGAGGGTACAACCATCGAGCGCGCGCGCATGTGCTTGCGAACGTTTGCCGAGCTTCACGCAGAGTTCTGGGGGTGGTCCCGGGAGCAGCAAGAAGCCCTGGTTCCCCGTCGGTTGCACGTGTACCTGGCGAAGGGAGGTCGTGCCAGGACTCGAGCATTGAACGCCATGTCGATCGACCCCGGCCATCGCGCAGCGCCGGATCTTTTCACGGCCGCGCACGCCGAGATTTGCAAACGCGCAATAAGCCAGTGGGACAAACTTGTCGACTATTGGTACAGCGGCCCTCTCACTCTAATTCACGGCGACAGTCATCTCGCGAACTGTTTCGAGTACGAGGGCCCGGACGGCCCCCAGATGGGGATGATCGATTTTCAGGGGATGCACTGGTGCAGGGGCATCCGCGACGTTCAGTACTTCCTCATCAACTCGATTGAGCCCGACTTGCTCGCGGCCCACGAGAACGAACTGATCGATTTCTACGTCGGCGAACTTGCCGGTCGCGGCGTGATGCTCAGCCCGAAGGACGCTCGCGAGCAATATTGTGCCTATTCCTTCCAAACTCTAATGGTCGCGTTGACTTCGATCGGCCTCGGGACATTGACCGAAAGAAATGAAACGGTCCGCACCATCCTGCGGCGAAGCGTTGCGGGAATCGAAAGGCAGAACTTCTCGGCATGGCTCGACGAGCTGTGACTCCCCCAGGAGAAACTTTCTGCGGGCGACTGAGTGATCTCGAGTTGCAAGAATGGCGTTAACTATGCCGGAGCCGCCACGAGCACTTCTTAAAATAAAATGACAAGCCTGAGGAACCCGACTTCGGCTCCCGTGCACACGGACCCCGGCAAGCCCCTTTGGTTCTGGTCTCCGGCTTCGAAGCTCGGCATTGCCATCGAGCCGCTCTGATGTCCCGACCGGAATTGACTTAGTGCGTCAGCTCGATCTCACCGGGTCGCCAAGTCTTGTCGAACCATGGCTTCAGAGGCCCGTACAGACGCAAGCAGATAAACCATGCCTTGCCAGGCACAGTCTGGATCCAATTGGATTCCTTCCCTTGGGGTGCCTCGGCACCGAACCAAATGGTTGTCGAACCGTCACCATTGGTTTTCATATCTTTGTTTCGTTCACTATTTTTGCTTGGATAGGGCTGGCCCGTTTGCAGCATCGATCGTGTTTGCGGATCATAAACGACCAATGACCAGAAATCTTTTGCGGGGACATTGGCTGGAATTGTGACTTTGTAGTTCTTGCCTCCATCCAGGTATTTCCCCTCGCTGTCGGTGACCGCAAGTGCATACTGCGAACCAGCGCCCACCATCTCCAAGACCATCGCCGGTGTGTTGACGGTCGCGATATAGAAAAAAAGCGTGCGTGCATCCTTGTTTCGGCCACCCTTGCCATTCTCAATCAACCATCGGTAGTCGCCGCCATCGAAGGCGCTGAACCATGCGCTATCCGGACCGTAGTACTTGATGGTCTCAGATCGTGGTCGAAACGCGAGAGCCCGGGCCGTCGCGTTTCCGACATTCACCGCGTCGGTCAGGATTCGTTTCATGCGATCATCCGGTTTAAATGGCTTGCCCTTCTCGATTCCTATTGCCGCGAGATTTCCTCGCAGTTCAGCATCGATAAAATCAACCGGTTCGCGATCGATCACCTCGGCGATTTCCTCATAAAAAGAAAAGTCGTTGGCATGAATCGTGTTCAAGACTTTGCCCGTTCCATTGATCACTTCCAGATCAGGCGGATTTTCAGCTTGAGAGAGTGGGTAAATTTTCAGGCCAGTCGTCCACATTGCGACAGCCGAATCAGTCTTTCCATTTTTCAAGAATCCCCGAAGCGGCAACCAATTGATATAGGTCGAGCTGTTGGCAACAAAATAGCCATCGGGAACCTCCCCTTTGAAATCGGGCGGCAGGATCAAGTACTTTCCGCCTTTGCCCCTGTCGGGACCGGGCGAACCCATATCCACAACAAACCGGAAAAAAGCGTCGTTGACAGTCCCCGGACCCGCCCCCGGTGGAATTTCAACGACTGTGGGACCATCCCGCTTGAGATCCAGTAGACCAATTGCGTAAATCGTGTCCGTGTTTCCGGTCAAAAAAAGACTGTTCGAGTCCATCAGTTCTTCGTACAACAGGATCTTGTTCGCCTGGTCAACCCCGACTCTTTCCATACCCCGCCGCATGGCTTCAACTGAAGCCAGTGGCACCATGTCTAAAAACGCCTCGGTTCCACGCATGCGATCCAAATTGTCATAGACGGCCGCTACCGTCGCGTCACTTGGCATCCCATCGAAAAATTCAAGGGTGCCCAGTTGATCGGTTTGGACGCTGTCGGGTGTCAATATCTCCGCCGGGATCGCGGTGTTGTACCCAGTCGGAATCTCCGCCGCCGCTACGATGGTCGTCAAAGAAAACAATGTCGCGACAAATAATACGATCTTGTTCATGGTTGCCCTTCGTTTTGGACTGTTGTTTTGGACTGTTATGGCCAGGTTGCGGTGAGGTCGGCGCTGATGTCTTGGCGCCTGGTTTGGAATCCCCCCTCCAGCGCCGTTCCCGATCCGGAGGGTCCAGCGACCGCTCTCCGTACCGGATGCCGTTAGCCGGGGGCAAGTTCGGCTGATTCCCTCTCTTGCGAACCGCGAACCGCGAACCGCGAACCGCGAACCGCGAACCGCACCAAAACAATAGTGGTTTCGATGATTCTGGCGTAACGGAGCTAGGTACGGGGGGCAACTCAAGCCACTACGGCGAGCCCCGCGACGGGCAAACCCTTGAGCTTGGGCCTGGCTCAATCGAATTCGCCCGCTTCATCCCGGGGGCCGACCCCGCTCCGGGCACGCTGTGAGCACGTGATCGGAGTCACTCGACAAGAAGTGGTTGACTAAAACGATGACGGCGAATGCCCAAAACAGAGCTCCTACGGCTTTGTCTCCTGCTTCGGCTTTCTCCCCCATGAGGGGATTGTCCGGGCACCGCGCACGAAGGTCTTTTCGGTCACTTCGTGTGGTATTATTTTTCGG
>LWDU01037687.1_pt1 | contig 19225 bp, 14 predicted proteins | sample 727161 | NCBI WGS metagenome assembly LWDU01 (sample SAMN04566230, study PRJNA314399) | hydrothermal vent metagenome | isolation source: deep sea hydrothermal plume seawater | place: Mexico: Gulf of California, Guaymas Basin | collected 2004-07-11
TTGAGAATTTTCTCGGGGGTTTCCTCGGCGACTTTCTCGATCTCCACGCCGCCCTCGGTGGACGCCATGAACACCACCCGGCGGGTGGCACGGTCGAGCACCGCGCTCAGGTAGAGTTCGCGGGCGATGTCGGTGCAGGTTTCCACCAGAATTTTGGTGACCGGCTGGCCGTGCTCATCGGTCTGGAACGTCACCAGGCGCTGGCCCAGCCACTTCTTGGCGAATTCCGCCGCTTCCTCGGGGCTGTCGACCAGTTTGACGCCACCGGCCTTACCGCGGCCACCGGCGTGCACCTGGGCCTTCACGACCCATTTGTCACCACCGATTTCCTTTGCCTTCGCCGCCACCTCTTCCGGTGTATCGCAAGCGAAGCCCGGAGAAACCGGCAGGCCGTAATCAGCAAAAAGCTGTTTCGACTGATACTCGTGGAGATTCATGCCTTAACTTCCGTAAGCTTGTCTGTGGATAGCGCTCCCGGCGCAATATCGGGGCCTCTGCGGGCCCCTCTTGTGTCGGGGCCCGCTGGGTATCTTCGGGGCCCTACTTTTTGCGGCGGCGTTGCGCCACGTGGATAGCCTTGTAGTCCGTGGCCAGAGCCGCTTCGTGCACGGTCTCGGAGAGGCTCGGGTGGCCGAACACCATCAATTGCAGATCCTCGATGCTGGCACCGAATTCCATGGCCACGACCCCTTGCTGAATCAGCTCGGAGGCCTGTGGGCCGAGGATGTGCATGCCCAGCACCCGGTCGGTTTTTTCGTCCACCACGAACTTCACCAGACCGCCGGGCTCGCCGGCGGCCAGTGCGCGGCCATTGGCGGCGAAGGGTACCGCGCCGGTTTTATACGGCTCGCCGGAATCCTTCACCTCTTCCTCGGTCTTGCCCACCCAGGCGACTTCCGGGTGGGTATAAATGACGCCCGGCACGGCGTCGTAATTGACCTGGGTATGCTCCCCGGCAATCACATCCGCCACCATCACGCCCTCTTCGATCGCTTTGTGGGCCAGAGCCGGTCCACGCACCAGATCGCCGATCGCGTACACGCCCGGGACATCGGTGCGACACTGGCTGTCGACGTACACATAGTTACGTTCGTCCATGGTCACGCCGGCGTCCTGGCTGAGCAGGCCTTCGGTGTAAGGACGGCGGCCCACCGCCACGATCAGGCGGTCGAACGTCTCTTCGTGCTCTTCACCGTCGTAGCTGTAGGTGACGCGCACGGAATTCTTGTTCTTCTTGGTTCCGGTGACCCGCGCACCCAGGTGGATGTCGAGCCCTTGTTTGGAAAAGAGTTTGAAGGCTTCCTTGCCGATCTGCCTGTCCACGGTGGGCAGGAACGTATCCACCGCTTCGAGCACCTTCACTTCACTGCCGAGGCGGGCCCAGACACTGCCCAGCTCCAGGCCGATGATGCCGGCGCCGATCACGCCCAGCTTTTTGGGCACGGAATCGAATTCCAGTGCGCCGGTGGAATCAACAATGATCTTCTGATCCACCTCGGCCACCGGAATGTCCACCGGCACGGAACCGGCGGCGAGAATCACGTGTTCGGCTTCCAGGCTCTGTTCGTCGCCGTCCAGCGGCGTGAACTGCACCTGTTTGTTGGCCTTGAGCTGGCCGCTGCCCTGCAGCCAGGTGACCTTGTTCGACTTGAACAGGGAGGCCACGCCGCCGGTGAGCTGCTGCACCACTTTGTCCTTGCGCTGCTGCATGGTGTCCAGGTCCAGGGTCAGTTTCCCCACCCCGACGCCATGCTCGGCGAGGGCGTGCTCCGCTTCATGATACTTCCAGGAGGAATCCAGCAACGCCTTGGACGGGATACAGCCCACGTTCAGGCAGGTGCCACCCAGTGCCGGCTGGTCCTGTTTGTTGACGCGCTTCTCGATGCAGGCCGTGTTGTAGCCCAGCTGCGCGCAGCGAATCGCGGCGACGTAACCGCCGGGGCCGCCGCCGATGACGATGACATCGTATTTATCAGCCATAACTAATCCTTTAAATGTCCAGCAGCAGCCGCGCCGGATCCTCGATAAAGTTCTTCACCGCGACCAGGAACTGCACCGCCTGCTTACCGTCGATCAGACGGTGGTCGTAGGACAGCGCCAGATACATCATCGGCAGAATCTTCACTTCACCGTCCACCGCCATGGGCCGTTCCTGGATTTTATGCATGCCCAGGATGGCGGTCTGCGGCGGGTTGAGGATCGGCATCGACATCAGGGAACCGAACACGCCACCGTTGGAAATGGTAAAGGTGCCGCCGGTCATTTCATCGATGGACAGCTTGCCCTTCTGAGCCTTCTGGCCGTAATCGATGATCTGTGATTCCACTTCCGCGAGGCCCTTCTGGTCCGCGTCGCGTACCACCGGCACCACCAGACCGCGCTCGGTGGACACCGCCATGCCGATGTCGTAGTAACCGTGGTAGACCACGTCGTCATCGTCGATGGAGGCGTTCACTTCCGGGAAGCGTTTGAGTGCTTCCACACAGGCGCGGGTAAAGAAGCCCATGAAACCAAGACGAACGCCGTGGGCCTTCTCGAAGGCGTCCTTGTAGTTCTTGCGCATATCCATGATCGGCTTCATGTTGACCTCGTTGAAGGTGGTCAACATGGCCGCGTTCTGTTGCGCGGAAACCAGACGCTCGGCGATGCGCTTGCGCAGGCGGGTCATCGGTACCCGGCGCTCTTCACGCTCGCCCGGCTCCGGTGCCGGAATCGGCGCCGCCTTGGGCGCGTCGCTCTTGGCCTCGCCGCCGGAGGACTGCTTGCGCTCCTCGCGGCCGGCCAGGGCTTTCTCCACGTCTTCCTTGGTGATGCGGCCGTCGCGGCCGCTGCCCTTGACGTCGGACGCGGAGAGGTTGTGTTCGCTCATCATCTTGCGCGCCGCGGGACCGGCCTGGGCGTCCTTGTCACCGCCCTGCTCGTCCTTCTCCTGCGCGCCTTTATCGTCCGCCGCGGGCGCCTCTTTCTCTTCGCCCTTGTCGTCGCCTGCGCTGTCTTTCGCGGCGTTCTTGTCTTCGTCCTTGCCGTCACCGCTGTCCGCGCCGCCGGCGCCGCCGGCGCCGCTGCCGGCTTCCAGCTGACCCAGTACTTCCTGGCTTTCCACGGTGTCGCCTTCGTCCTTGATGATCTTCGCCACCACACCGTCGCTGGGGGCCACCACCTCCAGCACTACTTTGTCGGTTTCGATGTCCACCAGCAGCTCGTCACGCTTGACCGCCTCGCCTTCTTTCTTGTGCCAGGTCGCCACGGTGCCGTCCGCTACGGATTCGGGAAACTGTGGGGCTTTGATGTCTGTCGCCATGCTTATTCCTTAACCCTATCTCGGTTGGCTGTCGCTCAGTTGATCTGGAAGGCGTCTTCGACGAGACGCTGTTGCTGTTCCACGTGCAGGGACATGGAGCCCACCGCCGGGGCCGCCGCCATGTCACGGCCGGCGTAATGCACATGCAGTTTGTCGTTGACCGCCCGCGCCACCCGGAACATATGGTGCTGCGAGCAGTACCAGGCGCCCTGGTTCATCGGCTCTTCCTGGCACCACACCAGATTTTCCAGATTGGGGTAACTTTCCAGGACTTCCTGGAGACGCTTTTCCGGGAACGGATACAGCTGCTCGATGCGCACCAGCGCGGTGTCGTTGAGGTCGTCCGACTCGCGTTTTTCCAACAGGTCGTAGAACACCTTGCCGGAGCACATCACCACGCGTTTGATGTCCTTGTGGTCGATGTCGGCGCGGTCGTCCAGAACGGTCTGGAAACGGCCTTCGGACAAATCCTCCAGGGACGATTTGGCGCGCTTGTGCCGCAGCAGGCTCTTCGGCGTCATCACCACCAGCGGCTTGCGCAGCGGCCGCACCGCCTGGCGCCGCAGCAGATGGAAAATCTGCGCCGGGGTGGTGGGCACGCACACCTGCATGTTGTGCTCGGCGCACAGCTGCAGGAAGCGTTCCAGCCGGGCGGAGGAGTGCTCCGGGCCCTGACCTTCGTAGCCGTGCGGCAGCAACAGGGTGAGGCCGCACAAACGCCCCCACTTGGCTTCGCCGGAGGACATGAACTGGTCGATCACCACCTGGGCGCCGTTGGCGAAGTCACCGAACTGCGCTTCCCAGACGATCAGCGCTTCCGGGGTGGTGGTGGCGTAGCCGTACTCGAAGCCCAGCACCGCCTCCTCGGAGAGCAGCGAATCGTAGATATCAAAGCGCGGCTGACCTTCCTGAAGGTGGGCCAGAGGCACATAGTCCTCGCCGTTCTTCTGGTTGTGCAGCACCGCGTGGCGGTGCGAGAAGGTACCGCGCCCGGAATCCTGGCCGGTGAGCCGCACCATCACGCCCTGGTCCAGCAGGCTGGCGTAGGCGAGGGTCTCGCCGTAACCCCAGTTGATCGACATGGCGCCGGCGGTCATTTTGCGGCGGTCCTCGAGAATCTTCTTCACCTGCCGCTGCAGCACCACGCCCTCGGGCACGGTTTCCAGACGGTTGGCCAGATCCTGGAGTTTCTTGAGCGGGTAGCCGGTGTCCCAGTCGTCCTCGACCTGATGGCCGACGTAGGGGCTCCAGTCCACGAACAGGGACTTGTTGGGCTCGCGCACCAGTGATTTGACCACGTGGTTGCCCTCGTCCAGCGCGTCGCGATAGTCGTCGACCATCTTCTGCGCGTCCTGCTCGGAGAGTATCTGCTCGTTGATCAGACGCTCGGCGTACAGCGTGCGGCTGGACGGGTGCGACTTGATCTTCTTGTACATCAGCGGCTGCGTGGAGGACGGCTCGTCCGCCTCGTTGTGACCGGAACGACGGTAGCAGATCAGGTCGATCACCACGTCCTTCTTGAACTGCATGCGGTAGTCCACCGCCAGCTGGGTGACGAAGTAGACCGCTTCCGGATCGTCCGCGTTGACGTGGAAAATCGGCGACTGAACCATTTTCGCCACGTCGGTGCAGTATTCGGTGGAGCGGGCGTCGTCACGGCGGCTGGTGGTGAAGCCGACCTGGTTGTTGACGATCACGTGCAGGGTGCCGCCGGTCTTGAAGCCGCGGGTCTGGGACATCTGGAAGGTGCCCTGACCGGCGAACGCCGCGTCACCGTGAATCAGAATCGGCACCACCTGGTCCCCGCCGGCGTCGTTGCGGCGATCCTGCCGGGCGCGCACCGACCCCTCCACCACCGGCGACACGATCTCCAGGTGGGACGGGTTGAAGGCCAGCGCCAGATGCACTTCGCCGCCGGAGGTCTGCACGTTGGACGAGAAGCCCTGGTGGTACTTCACGTCGCCGGAACCGTTTTCGTTGAAGCTCTTGCCCTCGAACTCGCCGAACAAATCGCGGGGGCTCTTGCCGAGGATGTTGACCAGCAGATTCAGGCGGCCACGGTGGGCCATGCCGATCACCATCTCCTTGGCGCCGTAACTGCCGACCCGCTGGATCATCTCGTCCATCAGCGGAATCATCGATTCGCCGCCTTCCAGGCCGAAACGCTTGGTGCCGGGGTAACGGCTGCCCAGGTATTTTTCCAGGCCTTCGGCGGCGGTCAGACGCTCGAGAATATGGCTCTTGATGTCGGCGCCGTACTGCGGGTGGCTGCGCACGCCCTCCAGCCGCTGCTGAAGCCAGCGCTTCTCGGCGGTGTTGACGATGTGCATGTACTCACAGCCCACCGTGGAGCAATAGGTGCCCTTCAGGCAGTCCATGATCTCGCGCAGGGTGGCTTCCGGCTTGCCGATGAACAGGTTGCCGGTCTGGAACACCGTGTCCATGTCCGCCTTGCTCAGGCCGTGGTGCGCCAGCTCCAGGTCGGAGACCGCCTCGCGCTCCATCAAACCGAGCGGGTCCAGCTTGGCCACCTGATGGCCCCGGTTGCGGTACGCGGCGATCAGATGAAGCACCCGCACCTGGCGGCGTTCATGCTCGCTGCTGACGGCGCCGGCGCCGACTTTCTGCACACGGGACTTGTTCTTGGCTTCGAGCAGGAAATACTCACGGACCGCCGAATGGGGGACATCGGACTCAACGGCGCCGTTGGAGGGCAGCTTTTCGAAGTAGGCGCGCCAGTCTTCCGGCACGGAATTGGGATCAGTCAGATAGGATTCGTACAGTTCATCAACATAGGCCGCATTGGAGCCCCCGATATGGGAGGACTGCCACTGACGGTACATGGAACTGTCTTGCATCGTCGCTCGTTCCTTAGCCGGGCGAACGTCACGCCTGTGGGCATGTATTCTGCTCTGTCCACAGGGCTGCGACCCTGTTACCCGCGCTCATCGCTGTTTACGGACCGGCACCTTTTAAGCTCCGGCCCACTTGCTGTCTGGCGGCTCCGGGGTTGCCGAAGCCGCCACCTAGTGTAGTACCTTTGTGGTGGTTTTGTTAGGCGTCTACGGAGAAAATGACTTATCGGTCTTTTTTCTCCTGACCGCAATCCCACCAACGTCTAACGCTTACCGGCCCTCTATAAAGGCATGGGGGCGACGGCACCGATCTCAAGCTTAACCAAAGCCACCCTTCCCCGAACCCTTCCGTCGCATCCGGATACAATTTGCAGCCGGGGAAGGCGCCCATAAAAAAAGGCGGCCCGCAGGCCGCCTTCTTCGCTTTCCGTTACACGCCCCGTTCCAGGAGCATGGACCGGATGTGGCCGATGGCCCGCGTTGGGTTCAGCCCCTTGGGGCAGACGCTCACGCAGTTCATGATGCCGTGGCACCGGAACAGGCTGAACGGGTCATCCAGGCGCGACAGGCGCTCCTCGGTGGCCTCGTCACGGCTGTCCGCCAGGAACCGGTAGCTCTGCAGCAGCGCCGCCGGACCCAGGAACTTCTCCGGGTTCCACCAGAAGCTGGGGCAGCTGGTGGAGCAGCACGCGCACAGAATGCACTCGTAGAGGCCGTCCAGCTTGGCCCGGTCCTCCGGCGTCTGCAGGCGCTCGATGGCCGGCGCCGGCGTGTCGTTCTGCAGATACGGCTGCACCTTCTCGTACTGGTTGTAGAACATGGTCATGTCCACCACCAGGTCGCGAATCACCGGCAGACCGGGCAGCGGGCGCAGCACCAGCGGCTTCTTGCCATCCTTCACGCCCGGCGCCACTTCCGACAGCGGGGTGATACAGGCGAGGCCGTTCTTGCCGTTGATGTTCATGCCATCGGAACCGCAGACGCCTTCCCGGCAGGACCGGCGATACGCCATCGACGGGTCCTGCTCTTTAACCAGATTGAGCACGTCGAGCACCATCAGGTCCTTGCCCTGGGTGTCCACCTCGTACTCTTTCATGGACGGTTCGCGGTCGGTGTCCGGGTTGTAGCGATAGATACTGACTTTCATGGCTACGCGCCTCCGTTAGTAGGTCCGGATCTTCGGCTGGAAGGTATCGACGGTCTTCGGCTTGAAGTTCACGTCCCGCTTGCCCAGCTTCTTGGAAGTGGGGTCGAACACGGAATGGCAAAGCCAGTTCTCGTCGTCACGATCCGGGAAGTCGTAGCGGGAATGGGCGCCCCGGCTTTCGGTGCGGCCGGATGCCGCCAGAGCGGTGGCTTCGGCTACTTCCAGCAGGTTGTCCAGTTCCAGCGCTTCGATACGGGCGGTATTGAAGGACTGACTCTTGTCCTCGAGATGGGCGTTGGCGATGCGCTCGCGCAGCTTGGCCAGCTTCTGCACGCCCTCTTCCATCAGGTCACCCTTGCGGAATACACCGAAGTGATTCTGCATGGTGCTTTGCAGTTCCTTGCGCAGCGAGGACACGGATTCGCCGTCCTTGGAGTCGTTCCAGCGGTTGACGCGGCTCAGCGCCCGCTCCAGATCCGCTTCGCTGGGCTCGTACTGGGTCATGCCCTGACGCAGCGCCTCTTCGATGTGCAGACCCGCCGCGCGGCCGAACACCACCAGGTCGAGCAGCGAGTTGCCACCCAGACGGTTGGCGCCGTGCACGGATACGCAGGCCACCTCGCCCACCGCGAAAAGGCCGTTGACGAACTGATCCTCGCCTTCGTGGCCGCCGCTGAACTTGAGCGCCTGGCCGTTCACGTTGGTGGGGATGCCGCCCATCATGTAGTGACAGGTGGGCACCACCGGGATCGGCTCTTTGACCGGGTCCACCTGGGCGAAGGTGATGGACAGCTCGCAAATACCGGGCAGGCGGCTGTGCAGTACTTCCTCGCCAAGGTGATCCAGCTTCAGATAGACGTAGTCGCCGTCCGGGCCGTCGCCGCGGCCGTCGAGGATTTCCATCATCATGGAGCGGGCCACCACGTCACGGGACGCGAGGTCCTTGGCGTTGGGCGCGTAGCGCTCCATGAAGCGCTCGCCGTCCTTATTAATAAGGTAGCCGCCCTCGCCCCGGCACCCTTCGGTGACCAGGGTGCCCGCGCCGGCGATGCCGGTGGGGTGGAATTGCCACATTTCCATGTCCTGCACCGGCACGCCGGCGCGCAGCGCCATGCCCACGCCATCGCCGGTGTTGATCAGGGCGTTGGTGGTGGAGGAATAGATACGGCCGGCGCCGCCGGTGGCGAACACCGTGGCCTTGGCCTTGAAGAACACGGTCTCGCCGGTCTCGATGCTGATCGCGATAACGCCGCAGACGTTATCGTCGGCGTCCTTCACCAGATCCGCGGCATACCATTCGTTGTAGAACTGGGTGCCGTTCTTGAGGTTCTGCTGGTAAAGGGTGTGCAGCAGCGCGTGACCGGTACGGTCGGCGGCGGCACAGGTGCGAGCGGCCTGACCGCCCTCACCGAAGTTCTTGGACTGGCCACCGAAAGGACGCTGGTAGATGCGGCCTTCCTCGGTACGGGAGAACGGCAGACCCATGTGGTCCAGCTCGAACACCGCTTCCGGGCCCACCTGGCACATGTATTCGATGGCTTCCTGGTCACCGATGTAGTCGGAACCCTTCACCGTGTCGTACATGTGCCAGCGCCAATCGTCATTGGGATCGGAGGAAGCGATGGCACAGGTAATGCCGCCCTGGGCGGACACCGTGTGCGAACGGGTCGGGAATACTTTGGAAATCAGCGCGGTCTTGAAACCGGACTGCGCCATCTGCAGGGAAGCACGCATGCCTGCGCCCCCGCCGCCAACGACGATCGCGTCAAAGGTGATGGTACGAATGGACATGGATTATGCGCCTCCCCAGATCATCAGCAGGCCCCACAGCAGGTACACAAGCAGCAGCAGCGCGATGGCCATCTGCACCACCAGACGAACACTGGTGGCCGCTTTGCCGAAGGTCAGACTGGTCAGATAGTCGGTGGTCACGCTCCACAGGCCGATCCAGGTGTGGGCGGCCACGGAGAACAACAGAAGGGTGTTAGCGATCTGCATGGGCACGGAACCCATAAAGGCACTCCAGGTGCCGTAATCCAGATCCGGCTGGGCGATCAGAAAGCCCAGAATGCCGATCACGTACACGGCGATCACCACAGCGGAAACCCGCTGGATCAGCCAGTCAGAAAGGCCGTTACGGCCCATGCTCGTTACACTGGTTACCATACCCAGGCTCCTGCCAACAGAATCAGTACCGCGGTGACAATGAACGTGGCGAAGGCGCCACGACGTCCACCTTCCAGGGTCTCACCCATGCCCATATCCATAATCAAATGGCGGATACCGGCGACCAGGTGATAAAGAATGACGGCCAGGATCGCCCAGACCACCAATTTGGCGAGGGGCGAGGTCATCAGCTGTTTCAGGTCCGCAAAGCTCTCGGGGGACGCCAAGGAGCGATCCAGCATCCACAGCAGCACGGGGATGGCAACGAAAATGGCCACGCCAGTAATACGGTGAGTGATGGATGCAATGGCGGTGACCGGGAACTTGATCGTCGTTAGATCGAGGTTAACGGGTCTCTTATCGTTCACGGTAGCCTACACTTTTGCCGGGCTCCGGATACACCGGAGCGGTTATCGGGAACTTGGCATCAACGGCGACATCAGAATGTGAATGCGGATAAAGCCGATGGTGCCCGGGCCGGGGTTGGAGCCCACAGGGAACTCCTGCTTGGTGCCAATCGGTGAAAACCGATAGGAACGGGGCCGGAGACTCCTTCGCGGGCGGCAGTATATCGCCGCGCTTACGGCACAACAAACGTCAACCTGCTACTTTTATCCTAGCCGGCGTCGCGGATCGTGCCCGCATCCCGCCGTGGCGGGACGTGCGCGGTTAATCCCTTGTTTTATAAAGGACCTTTTCGCAACGGTCGGCGCGGGGCGCCGTAATAGACTGTTTACCCTACAAAAGTCGCCCTCGCCGGGGGCCGGCTTCTCGTTGACAAAGACCCATCAAAACTTTAACGTCCCCCGCGCTCTGGAGGACCTTCCCAGTAGGGACCCTCTATTCACCGAGGAGAAATTCCCATGACCGAGAAGAAAGCCATTCTCAAGGTAGAGGGCCGGGACGATCTGGAACTGCCGATCCACACGCCCACCCTGGGCCGTGACGTTATCGACGTTTCCTCCCTGACCGCCAACGGCATCTTTACCTTCGACCCGGGTTTCACGTCCACCGCTTCCTGCGAATCAAAAATCACCTTCATCGACGGTGAAGTGGGCAAACTGCTGCATCGGGGCTATTCCATCGAGGAACTGGCCGCCAAGTCGGACTATCTTGAAGTGTGCTACCTCCTGCTCAACGGTGAACTGCCCACCGCCGAGCAGAAAGAGACCTTCGTCGGCACCGTCAAGAACCACACCATGGTGCACGAACAGATCCGCAATCTGTTCAACGGCTTCCGCCGCGACGCGCACCCGATGGCCATCATGTGTGGCGTTGTGGGGGCTCTGTCCGCGTTTTATCACGACTCGCTGGACATCAATAACCCCACCCACCGGGAAATCACCGCGTTCCGTTTGATCGCGAAGATGCCCACCATCGCGGCCATGTGCTACAAATACGGTCTGGGTCAGCCGCTGATGTATCCGCGCAACGACCTCGGTTATGCGGAAAACTTCCTGCACATGATGTTCGGCAACCCGTGCGAGGAAACCAAGGTCAGCCCGACCCTGGCCCGCGCCATGGACAAGATCTTCATCCTGCACGCCGATCATGAGCAGAACGCCTCCACCTCCACGGTGCGTCTGGCCGGCTCCTCCGGTGCCAACCCGTTCGCCTGCATCGCCGCCGGCATTTCCGCCCTGTGGGGCCCCGCCCACGGCGGTGCCAACGAAGCGGTGCTGAACATGCTCGACGAGATCGGCGACATCTCCAACATCGACGAGTACATCGCCAAGGCCAAGGACAAGAACGATCCGTTCAAGCTCATGGGCTTCGGCCACCGGGTCTACAAGAACTACGACCCGCGTGCCACCGTGATGCGCGAATCCTGCCACGAAGTGCTCAACGAGCTGGGCGTCAACGACCCGCAGCTCGAACTGGCCATGAAGCTGGAAGAGATCGCCCTGAGCGACCCCTACTTCAAAGAGAAGAAGCTGTTCCCGAACGTGGATTTCTACTCCGGGATCATCCTCAAGGCGATCGGCATCCCGACCTCCATGTTCACCGTGATCTTCGCCCTGTCCCGCACCGTGGGCTGGATCGCGCACTGGAACGAGATGATCTCCAACCCGTACAAGATCGGCCGTCCCCGCCAGCTTTACACCGGCGAGACCGAGCGTGAAATGACCGCGCTCAGCGACCGCAAGTAAACGGTAATCGCCGCCTCGCGGCGCATTACCCGGTCCTTCGGGACCTGAAAAGCGAACCTCCGGGTTCGCTTTTTTTTTGCCCTGCCTGTAAGCGCCAAAGCCGGGCTTTGCGGGCGGGGCCCGCTCCCACAAACCTGGCTTCGTAGCACCGCTCGGCGACTCGCCCCAGGAGTGGAACACTCGTGCAACATTAGTACACCTAGGTGTCTTATCGGTAACCGCCACCCAACCAACCAACAACGGTTCACCTCCGCCATTTATTGAATACTGGCAGGCGACGCTCAATTTCAATAACAACAGGATCGGACCTTCAGTCCGGCCCATCGGAGTGCCCCTGATGAACAACCGCCTAAGTCGCTACGCCGGCATCGCCCTGCTTGCACTCGCCACACTTTTGACCGCCTGCGGTGGCGGCTCAAGCTCCTCATCCACCGTTTCCGGCGGCCCGCCCCCCTCGCCCACCGAGCCGGAGCCGGAACCGCCGACTCCGGTCGTCGGGGAAGGCTCGGTGCGAGTGCTCTCCAACCGCGCGGACCTGGTCAGCGGCGGCGACGCCCTGATCGAGATCACCGCCGACAACCCCGCCCTGCTTCACAACGCCCGTGTCACCCTCGGCGACACCGACGTCAGCAACCGTTTTCAGAGCACCGGAGAGGCCCTCAAAGGCCTGGTGGAGGGCATGGCCCCCGGCCCCCACACACTGCGGGTGACGCTGGCCGACGATTCGATACTGCAACAACCGTTGATCAACCACCCCAAGGGCGGACCGGTCTTCTCCGGCCCGCAGATTCAGCCCTGGACCTGCGACAACGAGGCGGCCGTGGACGCGCAGTGCAACCAGCCCGCCGAGTACCGGTTCAAATACGTGCCCGCCGGCAAACTGCAGGCGTTCATCACCGGCTTCGATCCGATGAACCCGGGTCTGCCCGGGGCGTTCCTGGACTATCAGCCGGACAGCCCACCGGCGGAGGGTGACATCGCCCGGGTGACCACCGATCAGGGCGTGGAAGTGCCTTTCATCGTGCGCGTTGAAACCGGCGTCCAGAACCGCGACCGCTACCAGATCATGACCCTGTTCCAGCCCGGCCAGGACTGGACCGCCCTCGCCCCCCAGGAACAATGGAACGGCAAGCTGCTGATCCACCACGGCGGCAACGTGGGCGTCAGCTACGGCCCCGGCGAACCGCCCAACGGCGATATCGCCGGCACCGCGCCGGAAGGCGCGGAAATCCTGCTCGGCGACAGTATTACCACGGCCCTGGGGCGTGGCTTCATCACGCTCTCCACGGCCCAGGCCAACCTGGGCCATAACGTTAACCTGGTGACCGCCGCCGAATCCCTGATGATGGGCAAGGAACGCATCATCGAGCAGTACGGCGAACTGCGCTACACCATCGGCACCGGCTGCTCCGGTGGCGCCATCGCCCAGCAGCACGTCGCCAATGCCTATCCGGGCATCTACCAGGGCCTGATCGTGCAGTGCTCCTACCCGGACGTCTGGACCACCGCCACCCAGTTCGCCGACTACAATCTGCTCAGCCGCCATTTCGGCAACCAGATCCCCTCCGACCCGGACAGCTTCCTGGCGGTGATCACCGCGCTGCTCACCAGCGGCGTGCTCCCTGGTGTGCAATGGCCCGCGTTCTACGGCCATTTGCCGGTCAATCCACTGGTGTCCGATCTGGCCTTCTTTCCCTCCGCGTTCCCGGAACAGGATGAGTGCCCCGGCCTGGCCGACGAGGTGCCGGTGTACAACGCCGAAACCCAGCCGGACGGGGTCCGCTGCGGGCTGGTGGATTTCATGATCAATCAGTTCGGCAGCCGCCCGTCGGAGGTGTGGTCCACCAACGAAGCCCTGCTGTCCCGGGGCTTCGCCGGCATTCCCCTGGATAACGTCGGCGTTCAGTACGGTCTGGGCGCCCTGCAACAGGGCCTGATCAGCGGCGAGCAGTTCCTGCGCGTCAACCGGGAAATCGGCGGCCTGAACGTGGATATCCAGCCGCAGGCGGCGCGCACCGTCGCCGACCCGACCGCGCTCAGCAACGCCTACCGGACCGGCGCGATCAACACCGCTGAACACCTGAGCAACGTGCCGATTATCGATCTGCGCGGGCCGGACCCCGGCATCGCCCATGACGCCTACCACTCCTGGCAGATGCGCGCGCGCCTGGAGGCGGTGCAGGGCCACGCGGACAACCATGTGATCTGGTTCGGCGCCTTCCCGCTTGCCGGCGACACCGTGTTCACCACCGAGGCCCTGCTGGTCATGGACCGCTGGCTGTCGAACATCGAAGCGGACAACGGCGCCACGGCGATCGCCGAGAAAGTCGTGGCGCACAAACCGGCCCAGGCCCGCGACCGCTGCCTGTCATTGTCGTCACTGTTCGATGACGAGGACCCGTTGGTGCCACTCACCGGCAACCTGCTTTATCCGGACCCCATCGTACCGGGCCTGGATCCTTCACTGTTGCCCGCGCCGCCCGCGCAGGCGGGCCTGGTGCTGGACGCCCTCACCGGCCAGGTGTGCGGCCTGGACCTGAGCGCCCTGCAGTTGCCCGGTCAGATCGCCGATCTGCTGGCACCGGTCACGGACCCGCTGGTGGCGCTGCAGCAACGGGTGGTGCAAACCCGCTTCGGCACCCCCCGCACGGTGGCCGGCGACGCCATCACCACCCTGGTCAACAAGTGCCAGCTCAAGGCGGTGGACCCGGCGGATTATCCGGCCAACCCGCTCGCCGGTATCTTCGACCCGACCGCCTTCGCCGAGCGCGTGGCGGAGATTTTCCCGGACGGCGTGTGCGATTACACCCGGCCCGGCGCCGGTGTGGTTCCCACCCGGGCCTGGCTGCACTACGGCGATGCCGGTCGGGTGATCGAAGGCGGCGAACCGCTGTCGCAGGAGGGGCCACTGGCGGAAGGCGGCGACGGCGTATCGGCGCCGGCGTTCAGACCCCGCCCCTGAGGGGCCGCTTTGTCTTCCCGGTCGTGAATGCCTAAACTCGCGGGCATCGCTTCAAGACCGGGAAGACATAATGAAAAAAATCATCGTTCTGCTGCTGGTGGCCGCTGCCGCCGCCTATTTGCTGCTGTGGCCGGTGCCGGTGGATCCGGTGGCCTGGGACGCCCCCGAGGCACCGGAATTGTCCGGCCGCTACGCCGCCAATGACGATCTCGCCGAGGCTGAACGGCTCGCCGCCGGCCAGGGCCATGGCCCGGAGGACGTGGCCATCGACGGCCAGGGCAACCTCTACGTGGGTTATGAAGACGGCCGGCTGGTGCGCTACGACCCGGACGGCAACAACGGCGACCTGATCACCAACACCGAGGGCCGACCGCTGGGCCTGGACCTGGCGCCGGACGGCACCCTGGTGGTCGCTGACGGCTACCGGGGCCTGCTGCGCGTGAACCCGGCGTCCGGCGCGATAACGGTCCTTACGGATCAGGCTGACGGCGTCCCCTTCCGCTTCACCGACGACGTGGACGTGGCCAGCGACGGCGTCGTCTACTTCACCGACGCGTCGAGCAAATTCGGCCCGGCGATGAAGGCCCGCGACGACATCATCGAGCACGGCGGGCACGGCCGGTTTCTCAAGTACGACCCCGCTTCCGGCACCACCACCGTGCTAATGGACGGCCTGCAGTTCGCCAACGGCGTGGCGCTCTCCGAGAACGAGGATTTCGTGCTGGTCACCCAGACCGGCAGCTACAACGTGCTGCGTTACTGGCTCAAGGGCGAAAAAGCGGGCAGCCACGACGTGTTCTTCGACAACCTGCCGGGCATTCCCGACGGCATCTCCGGCAACGGCCAGGGCACCTTCTGGCTGGCACTGTTCGCGCCGCGCAACGCCGCTCTGGACGCCATGTCCGACAAACCGCTGCTGCGCAAGGTGGTGTTCCGCCTGCCGCAATTCATGCAGCCGCAGCCCGCCCGCCACGGGTTCGTGCTGGGCCTGGATGAAAGCGGCGCGGTCACCGCCAATCTGCAACACCTTGGCGAACAGGCCTTCGCACCGATCACCAGTGCGGAACAGGCCGGCGACCGCCTCTATCTGGGCAGCCTGACCCGCGACAGCTTCGCCGTCTATCCGCTCAGCGACCCGCAGGAGTAACGCCATGATCCACGCAGCCTTTATCGGCCTGGGCAATATGGGCTATCCGATGGCCGGCCATCTCGCCAACGCCGGCCACACCGTCACGGTCTACAACCGCACGCCGGAACGCGCCGCCCAATGGGTCGGCGAATACCAAGGCCAGCAGGCGGAAACGCCGGCACTGGCGGCCCGGGGCGCGGACCTGGTGTTGGTTTGCGTGGGCAACGACGACGACCTGCGCCAGGTCACCCTGGGGGACAACGGCGCCGTACAGAGTCTCAAAGCCGGCGCGGTGCTGGTCGATCACACCACCGCCAGCGCCGCCATGGCGCACGTCCTGGACCAGGCCTGCCGCGACCACGAGGCGCACTTCATGGACGCCCCCGTGTCCGGCGGCCAGCAAGGCGCCAAGGACGGCGCCCTGTCGATCATGTGCGGCGGCGAGGACGGCGTGTTCGAGCGCGTGCGCCCGCTGCTCGATCATTACGGCAAAAGCGTGGTGCACATGGGCCCGGTGGGCCAGGGGCAATTGACCAAGATGGCCAACCAGATCTGCGTGGCCGGCGTGATCGAAGGCGTGGCGGAGGCCATCGCCTTCGCCCAAAAAGCCGGCCTGGACGCGGAAAAAGCCATGCGCGTGATCGGCGCGGGCGCGGGCAGCTCCTGGCAATTGGTGAACCGCCATCAGACCATGCTCGCGGACCAGTACGACCACGGTTTCGCGGTCGACTGGATGCGCAAGGACCTGGACATCTGCCTGGCGGAAGCCAGCCGGCTGGGGGCCCCGCTGCCGATGGCGGCGCTGGTCAACGAGCTCTACAAAGAAGTCCAGGCCATGGGCGGCGGCCGCTGGGACACGTCCAGCCTGCTGCGCCGCCTGCAACAGCGGCGGGGCTAATCCTCCGCCACCGCGCCGCGGGCGGGCAGCAGGGCCCGGGCGTTGTCCGCCTTCAGTTTCGCCGCCACCGGCTCCGGCAAGGCGTCCAAAAGGGGCCGGTACTCACCCAGAATCTCGCCAATGCTGTCGAAATGCCCGACCACGTCGCTGCCCAGCACGAAGCGGTCCGGGTGATCCCGGATCAGCGCCACCCAGGCGGGCCGCGGCTCGCCGTCCTTGATCAGATAGTGCTCGCGGACACTCCATGACAGGTCCACGTAGAGGTTGTCGTAACGCTCCAACAAGGCGCGAATAATTTCATTCAAGGTGGCGAGCGGCGCCTGGCGCTCTTCCACACCGCCGCTGGTGCCGGCGTGAGCGAGAACGAAGCGCGTGTCCGGGTTGCTTTTCAGGGCCTCTTCCAGCTCGCCGAGGTAGATCGGCGTCTCCTCTCGCAAAGAGGTCAGGTTGCTGTGCAGCAGCACCGGCAGATCATAGCGGCCCGCCAGGCGGTAGACTTTCATCAGCGCCGGGTGGTTGGCGCGGGCGGTTTCCCCGGCGGTCAGAGCGGTCAGGTCATCGTGGCGGGTAATCACCTCACCGATGCCCCGCCACAGGCCGGGGTAACGCTGGATCAACGCTTCCACATGGCGGGCGGCGTTCATGTCGGTGGGATTGAACCCGCTGATGAACGGCGCCAGGCGGCGGCGCTGATCCTCCGGCAGAGCCAGCACCGCGCCGGCGACGATGTCATCGGTGGCGCTGTAGTAGTACAGCGGCGCTTCATCCCCCAGGTAATAGCGGGGCCGGCGCGGGGCGTCCTGCTGCCATTTTTTCACCACCGGCAAGCCGAACAGCCAGGCTTCCTCGACGCCGGCTTTATCCATGGCGGCCAACATCGCTCCGCTGCCATCGCTCTGCTGCATGAAATCCACGTAGTGGAGGTGGGCGTCGACCCAATCGTCATCCCCTGCGGACACCAGGCCCACGGCGCCCAGCAGCACGGCAACCAACGCGATTCTCATTGAGTGTTCTCCCTAGGCGGCGGTCTTTACGTTCCCGCTTAACAGACCCGGGAGGCGGCCAGCGGTTTCACGGAACGGTCATCATTGAACACTATTTCACAACCGGACGACCGGCTGTCTATTTATGGACATTTACTGACTTTAAGGCTTATTATGGAGAAAACCGTCAGGAGGCAGTATGCAACCAGCCATCGAACCTTGCCCCAAACCCCTGGATGACACGGCCCGCCATGCCGCGTTGCGGGCGGTGCTACGCCTTTTTGAGCACTGGCAGTGCTCGGAAAAGGAAAAGACCGCCCTGCTCGGCGTGGGCCGTTCCACCCTGCATAAATACCAAAGCCGACCGGAAAGCGCCCGGGTCAGCAACGACCTGCTTGAGCGTCTCAGCTATTTGCTGAACATCCATCAGGCGCTGCGCACGCTGTTCGGCAACCGCGAAAACGTTTATGGCTTCGTGCGCATGCCGAACCACAACCCGTTTTTCAACGGCACCAGCCCCATGGAGGTGATGAGCAACGGCCGGGTGGCCAGCCTCTATGAAGTCCACCGCCAGCTGGACGGACTGCGTGGAGGCCAGTGGTGACCAGCCCGGAAGATCTGCCGGCGACCGCCCTCCTTCACCAGGACGCTTATCGTCTGGTCAACGGCAAATACCCGCCCATTCAACTGTTTGACGACGTCGCCGACGAGGCCGATTTTGAAGCCTTGTACGCGGTTCAGGCGCTGACCAACCCGCGCATCCAGATGCAGGTCGGTGAGCTGCACCGCGTGCCGCCGGGGCGGCGCCCCTGGGGCATTCCCGGCTGCAACTACGCCCTCGGCCCGTTCGTGCATCTGAGCCCGTACGGCTCGCGCTTCTCCGACGGAGCGTACGGCGTGTTTTACTGCGCCGAGCGCATGGCGACGGCCATCGCCGAGACCCGCTATCATCAGGAGCGTTACTTTCAGGGGGTACGGGGCCTGAAATTCGATCGCATCGTGATGCGCGGCCTCAAGGTTCGATTCAGCGCGCGGTTACGCAACATCCACGATCCCTACCGCGACGACGAGGCCTGGTATCACCCGGACGACTACGGCAGCGCGCGCCGGCTGGGCCGGGCCCTGTTCGACGCCGACGAGCACGGCCTGGTGTACGGCTCGGTGCGGCATAACCAGGCACGCTGTTTCGCGTTGCTGTCACCGCATCTGGTCGAATCGGTGACGCCGGCCACGCATTATGAATACATCTGGGATGGGGAGCGGATCGCTCATATTCTGACGATTCGGCAGCTTGGTTAGGCGGGGTGTGCCGGCTTGTGAGCCTGCCTTGTGGGAGCGGGCCCCGCCCGCGAAAGGCCGGCAACGCCGGCCGGCAGGATCCCAGAGACCTCTACAAGCACAGCAATAACAACGTCTCTGGCATCCCGCCGGGTGGCTAAAGCCACCCTTTCGCGGGCCGGGCCCGCTCGCACAAGTGGCGCCTCCCCCAGAGGATGAACGCCAAACAAAAAGGCCCCGGCTCTCGCGAGCCGGGGCCTTTTTATTGGTTCATCGCGCTTTAGCGGGAACGCTTCCCCTCCATCTGGTGAGCCGCAGCGCCACGGGCCACTTCAGAGATCAGTAAACAGGGGAAC
>LWDU01040643.1_pt2 | contig 19224 bp, 13 predicted proteins | sample 727161 | NCBI WGS metagenome assembly LWDU01 (sample SAMN04566230, study PRJNA314399) | hydrothermal vent metagenome | isolation source: deep sea hydrothermal plume seawater | place: Mexico: Gulf of California, Guaymas Basin | collected 2004-07-11
GGGTTCTGGGAAAAATACGAGTAGAGACCGACGCCGATCATCAGCAAGCCCGGCAGAACGATCCACATGCCGATCAAATTCAACACAGCGCCGATTTGTGATGTTCTCTCCGAGCGGGCCGAGAGATATCGTTGCACGGCAACTTGATCGACGCCAAAGGCGGACAGCCCTTCCAGGAAGACGCCGATAAGAATCGCCCAGCTTCCGTACTGCAATGTCATCGACAGTTCGAAATCGACCACCAGTCCTTCGCGACCGTCAAAATAAGTTCTGACGATCTCACCGACGCTTGATTCATGCTGAATGAGGATCAGGCCAAGCGACGCGAGAATCGTTGTGGCGAAGACAAAGAACTGGATCACATCGGTCCACATGACGGCGCGCAAACCGCCGAGCATGGTGTATCCGATCGACACGGCCCCCAACCCAATGATGACAACCGTTTGTGAAATACCGGCCACGCTGGCAACTACCAGGGATGCGGCGTAGGTCGCCGACGCCATCCAGCCAATTCGCAACAGCACGAATAGTCCAGCCGCCAGCGTTCGGACCGAGACATGGAAACGCATCTCCAAATATTCGTAGGCCGTTTCTACCTCGAGCCTCGCGTAGACAGGGATAAATACCCAAACAACCACAGGCGTCATCAGTGTGAATGCGAGCAGCGAAAGGCCAATTCGCAAGCTGTCGCCGAATGCGGCCGATGGGTAAAACACAAAGCTGTTCGATGAAAACAGTGTCGCCATGACGCTCAATCCAACCGCAAGCCAGCTCATGGACCCACCGGCCAAAAAGAACTCCGATCGCGATTGATTCCGGCCGAACACGAACCCCAAGCTGAGGATGGCCGTTAGGTAAACGACGATGACGGCGATATCGAGCGGGTGAAATAGCACTGCGAGATTAGGGAAGATGACCGCAGACGGCACAATCTGGGCGGCGTAGAATCTGACGTTTTGAAAAAGTCATCTGACGGAGGTCGAAGGCAAGCAGTTTTCCACCGAGTGTTGATCCGAATCCCGCGACGACTTTAATCGCCTCCATGGCGGCAATGCACCCGACCGTTCCAGAGACCGCACCAAATACTGGGAACTCGCGCCGCCAGAGTTTTGGAGGTTCGGGACAAAGGCAGACGAGGCAGGGTGTCCGGCCAGGAAGAACTGTGGTGATTGTCGCCTCCAAATCGTACATGGCGCATTCGACGAGCGGTTTGTTCTGCCCGACGGCCTCATGGTTCATCGCGAGTCTCTCCTCGAACATCGGTGCGCAGTCCACCACCAGATCGACCTGTTCGACCAACTGTTTGGCATTCTCTTTGTCGACATTCTCGTTGACCGCGACGACTTCAAGTCGTGGGTTGAGTTCTTTGAGTCGCCTCTCGGCGGATTCGACACGAGATTTTCCGAGACCGGCGTGTGTCATAAGCAGTTGCCGGTTGAGGTCGCTCGGCTTCACATTACCGGCGTGAGCCAANCCAAAATCCTCAACCCACATCTGCCACTCGTAAACGGCCCGTTCTTCGTCGGTGAGGGATGGCGAATTATCGGTCATTTGGAGTCCATCATTTTTCGGCGGTGCTGGGGCGGGTTTTTCAAATTGCAGAACCGCGGAAAACTGAACGCAGCGGAGGTGCAGCCCAATACTAACCAAATCACCGTTTCGTGATCCGGACTCACCGTCAATCGCGAGGCGATTCGATTCGCTGCAGCTGGTGCGCTACCCGCCAGAAATCGGCGTCATGATCGTGAGCGTGTCTCCATCCGCCAGCTCCTTCGTATCGTCGCGAACGACTTGATCGTCGCCGAGAAAAATCAGCAGTGACGGTTGAATCTCGCCCGCCGCATTGGTGACGATCGGCCGAAGAGTCGCCACGTGTTGGATGCAGTCACTGACGCGACACGGAGCAACCAACTCGATTGTCTCTTCCTCAAGTCCGACCGCTCGACGCGTCTGCGCCTCGTAGCGGATGGTAATCTGCATGGGATCTACTCCGCGAGTGTTGTGAGAGTTTCGATCTTACCGTTTTGCAGAGAGAATAGACAATCAGCCAACTGCTGTGCTTCGTCCAAGTTGTGAGTGACGTGGAGTGTTGTCACGGATTCGCGTCGACGAATGTCCTCGAGTAAGGTGCACATCTGAAGTCGAGTTTTGGAGTCGAGGGCGCTAAGAGGTTCATCGAGACAGAGGTATTGCGGGCGGAAAGAGAGTGCCCGCCCTAGCGCGACTCGCTGCCCTTCCCAAATGTTCGAGGCCCAACAGATTCGCCAATTCGTCGACACGTGCGTTGATGGCACTCTTGGAAGCTCGACGGATCAACATGGCAAAGGCGAGATGTTCCCGAATCGTCATGCCGGCAAACAGGGCTCCGTCCTGCGGCACATAACCGATTCCGCGGACCGCCGGGTCAAGTTGTGTGACATCCCTGTTGCCGAGGAGGATTTTTCCGGATGTAATTTTTCGCAAACCGAGGACCGACTCCAGAATCGTCGTTTTGCCGCATCCAGTTTCACCCATCAAGACGGCGTACCCTCCGGTCGGAACCGTCAGCTCGACGTCCGTAAGACGGAATTCACCGGATTGAATTGACATGTTTTGGATGACAATCATCGCGTCACGAACCAATCGTGTTGTTACAGAATTGAGTCTCTCGTGCCCCATTGGCGAGTGATCACCAATACCACCATAGCGGCGGCAACCATAATCATCGAAACGGCCACGGCACCTTCGATGTTGCCGATATTCAACTCGAGAAACACAGTCGTTGACAGGACTTCGGTTTTCATGCGCGTGGTGCCGGCAAAAATAAGTAACGGACCAAATTCGCCCAATGAGCGCGCCCAAGCGAGCGTCAATGCTGTCATCATGCCTCGTCTGGCGACTGGCAGCACGACCCAACCAAAGGCCTGAGCCCGTGTACATCCCAACGTGACCGCGACCTGCTCGCAGCGCGGATTGATATGATCGAATGTGGATTTCATTGTTCTGACGGCGAATGCGCATGCCACAGAAAACTGAGCAATTACAACTGCCGACAATTGATAAACAACATCTCTGGCAATCCAGCGAAATGGTGGAAATTGGAACAGAATCAACAGACTCAATCCGACCACTAGTGGCGGTAGGACAATGGGAATGTCCAACACAGCATCTAGAAATCGCTTGCCACGGAATTCGTGTCTCGCCATCAGATAACCGAGAGGGACGGCCACCAACAAGGAGAGGCAGGCGGAGAGCGTACAGGAAATCAGGCTCAACCAGATCGAGTACTTGATCTTGCGATCGGCCAGTGCTTCGGCAATCGGGTTACTAAGGAAAAACGCCTTCACCGGTTGGTCTGCTGCTACCGCTGTGCGAACCGACTTTTCCGCGACGTACCAGGCGTCGGCAGACAGCATTGCCACTATCAACAGTAGATACGTTCCACCAATGATTCCCAAGCAAATATAGAACAGTCTATTCGACAGCGCAACCGTTCGTGCTCGGCGGTCGACGTCAGGGGTATTATTCACCGGCGGATTCACTCACGGATTTGTCGGTCAACCGGAAGTGGAATCCAGCGGCTTCAAACGCCTCGGGAGAGTTGGCAATCCGCTTATAGAGCCTGCGGAGCAGATGCTTGTGCTCACTCGTTTTGGCAATGCTGAACGGCTGGATGGCAATGTTCAGCGGGGAGTCGATGCGAATGATGTCGACATCGTCCGTATTGGGCAGCACGTCGGAGATGTAGGCAATGGTGGCATCGACATGACCTGCGGCGACGTCCGCGATCAGTGTTGCCGACGACGATTTCTCTACGACGACTTCACCGTCGCCGGCCTGTTTTTCCTTGAGTTTATCGTACAGGTTCTCGCTCTTCAGTAGTCTTCGCGTCAAGGCACCAATCGTACATTGGGTTGGTTCGCCGACGGCGACGCGAACTCCACGTTTGACGAAATCTTCCAGTGATTTGACCATGGTACTGTTCTTCGGTACGGCGATGACCAATTCAACATCGGAGACATTGGCTGCCTCTTGGAACCACTGCTTGACGTTCTCCAAATAGTAGACATCGCAGGCCATATAGACGTCGGGAAAACCAAGTGAGGGTTGCTGCTTATCGATCGTTTGCATGCGGCTGGTGAGGATTCCGCAACCATCATACATCGTATTGATGGTCACTCCTTCGTCCTGTTCGAACTCTGCGACGATCTTCTCGACGACGTGACGGTTGACAGCGCCACAGAAAAAATTGACTTGGAGAGGATCCTCCCACACGTCACCTTCGACTGGACGAAGGTACTTCCCAAAAGTCTTCAGTCCCTTGTCACGAGCTGCCAGGTACCGTGCAAATCGTGAAGCGGACGCTGAGCTGGGCGACGATCGCAGGATGGCAATGCTGACAAGATTCGGATCGGTATCCAACTCGGGGACCGGTACGGCCACGAGATCTTCACTGAACTTAGGCATGGCCACCGTCGAATCCCAGACAATGGCGGCGTCGACCGAGCCGATCTTGACGTCGTTGGCGATGTCGTTCACCGTTGGTTTGAATACGCCTGACTTGGTCACGTGCGCTTCCAACTGGGCCCAACGGTTCGTGTCACCGACGGTGACCTTGAGAAGCTGCCGGCGGGCCGTTTTGCCGACGGCCGCCTGATCGGGATTGGCGACCGCCACGACCACATCCTCTCGAAGAAGATCAGCCAATGTTTCGATCTTCTTTTTTGAGTCTTTACGGACGGCGATCACCGGACGTTGATGTGCAATCGGAATGGTGGCCGAGGCGAGTCCCAGTTCGACGGCCATTTCCGTGTAGAAATCGTCAGCGGCGAGGTACAAATCGACTTCGGTAAACTTGTCCGTCTGGAGTTGATTGAGCAGCGTATTTGATCCGTTGAATTGGATCTCGACCGTGACTCCGGTTTCAGCTTTGTAATCGTTGACTATCTCCTCAACCGGTACCCGCATCCCAGCAGCCGCGTACAGGATGAGGATCTCGCTTCCACCGTCTCTCGGTGTCGTGCCAATTTTTAGTACGACGATCAGAAAGCCGATCAAACCGCCCACTCCAAGGAGCATTGCCCACAAGGGGTTAATCCGCCCGGCTCGGTTCGGTGTGGTTTTCCCGGTGTGAACGTCTAGGTGGGATTTCATGTAGGTGGGCCAGCTGGACCGTCGAGGGCATGTGAAAGAAAGAGGTGGGATTTGCCACCGTTGCGAACCCCCACTTTAACCGGCCGGCTTGCCATTCTCAAGCATGGGGAGCGGCCCGTCGGTCGAGATTCCATAGCGAAAAAAAACCTGCAACGGCCCAAAATCCCACTACCAACATGAACCGACGACCTTGGACCATACAGACCACGACAACGACGGGCAGATCACCCTCAAGGAGCTCACCAAAGAGGTTGTTAGCGTATCGATACCGCCGCGACGAACCGATCGCAAACGATAAATCTAGTTGGTGAGGCGTGGCTGATGTGTGGCACTGGGTCTGGCGTTAGCATCACGTGATCTTGCAAGAACCCGAGGCTAGCGCCTTCGGCTCAAACCTGTATTGTCTGGTAACGAAGGGACAACGCCCCGTTGCATTTACCCGACACTGGCGAAGCCAGTGCACAAATTGAAACGGGCAATCACGAACCATTCGATTCGATTCGTCCCTCGCATAGGTGAATGACGCGATCGGCAAACGGCACGGCGCGTTCGTCATGAGTGACAAGCAGAACAGCGCCACCGTTTGCAGCGAACTCTTGCAGATGACTGAGGACGGTGTCGGCGCTCTTTCCGTCGAGATTATTCGTTGAGCAAGGCCCGGGCTAGCGCGGTCCGTTGCCGTTCACCGCTACTGAGTTCGGCAGGGACATGATGACTGCGTTTCATCAGACCAAAATGTTTGACTAGGTCATGGGCTCGATCGCGGACACCATTGGAAGTGCTCGCGACAGCGAGCGACGGTGCCAGGACGTTGTCGAGGACATCAAGATAGGGGACGAGATGAAACTGTTGAAATACAAATCCGATCGATCGCCCGCGGAATTCGGCGCGGGCATGAGGCGACAGCTCGTAGGGATTTTTTCCGTTAAAGAGTATCTGGCCCGAATCCGGTCCGAGCAGCCCGCCGGTTGTCATCAGCAGCGTCGATTTCCCACACCCGCTGGGTCCGCGCACCGCGACGAATTCGCCAGCGTCAAGATCGAGTGAAACATCTTGCAGAGCACAGACGTCTCCCGACTTACGGCGATATGTCTTGCTGACTTTATCGATGTGGAGAAGCATCAGAAGAACTAGTCTCCTTGGAGGATAGCGGCGGGATCTCGTCGGGCAGCGTAGAGGGCCGGAACCCAACTCGCAATTCCTGTCATTGCGAGCGCCAAGAGCGGAGCGGACGCGACGGTCGTCAACAGCCCGCCCGTGGCAAATAAATCTGGGAGCGTGATTCCATTGGATGGCAGTCCGCCTAGCAGGACTCCCGTCGTCAGGCCAAGTCCTACTCCACAGAGTCCACCGATCAAGCCAGTGACGGCGGCCTTGCTGAGGAACACGAACATGATTTTGGGGGTCGTGAGGCCGATAGCACATAAAATGCCGATTTCAGACGTCCGCTGTCGTGTGTTTGCGAAGGTCAACAACCCGATCATTAGCAGCGACGCGAAGATGACGAGCGGTGTCAGGACAGCTGCAAACCCGGCGTGGCGATCTTCCAGTTGCCGGCGGGCCGACCGTTCTTGTGTCAGTAATTTCTGGCCCGCCTTCTCCTCGGCTGCCAGAGCCGCTTCGGCCGACTGTTTAGTTTTCTCTCGGGCCTCAGCTCGGGTCAAAGCCTGGGAGTACTTCTCGACAACCTGCGTTCCGGGCAGGATGCTGACGATCTCCGCTCGAATCTGGGAGATGCGGTCACCGGAGCACTCGCATTCCAGAGCCAGGATCGCATTGATCAGATTCTGCATACCCAGCAATTCTTGAGCTGCCGCCAGGTTGATCCAAACGGTGACGTCGTCGACGGATCCTCGCTCGGAATGCACGGCTGAGACGGTAAAGTCGCTACCGTTAAGCGTCACGGAATCGTTGACCTTCAGCTCGAGTTGTTTATGGATCTCATGGCCCAAGACAATCTTGCCGGGGGCGACTTCGGCCAACAGCGGCTTCTTCATCCCGCGATGCAAGATCGGAACTTCACCGCGCGTACCGACGAGGATAATCTCCCGGTCTCTTTCATCCCAATGAATGCGTTTGGTAACACTTGGTAAGAGGTGGTTGACTGTGACAATCTTGGACGCGGCCAGCTTATCAACATACTGTTCCGGCATCGTCGCCGACATCGTGCCATTCAAATGGAGCTCAGAGAGTTCTTGGTCTTCCGGTAGGATCAACACGTTGAATCCGAGCCCCAGCATTTGTTTGCGAATGGCATCCTGAAGCTCCTTGCCAGCCTTCTCAACCGCCTTTTGTTTTTCGGCGACGGCTATTTCAATCTCAGCCTGTCGGTCGTTTAGAAGTTGTCCAGTGGTCACTCGGTCTGCCTTCAGAAGCGTCTGCGCGCCAATCAGGCATGCAACGCCAACCGTGACCGACAATAGGCTCAGCAGGAAATTAAGCCTGCGGTGATTTATCTCGCGAACGACAAGCCGCCATACGCTCATAGGACCGTCCAATTCCTAAAAGATGACCAAGACACCACGGCAGCTATTCTTGCCGCCATCACCTCGTCGCTGAACATCGGCACGATTTTTCACGACGCACGAGGCATCAGGAACAACGTTGCGATCACGACCGAGACAACTACCAACAAGAGTACCAGCTTGACGTTCTGGGACATTAGATTCGTGGCGGGTTTTTCGGTCGATGTGGTTTCAGCTTTGTCTTTTTTGTTTGCCACCTCGCCAGTGTCGTTGGACTGTTCGTTCGGCGCGGGGGTGTCGGCGTTGGAGGGATCGACATCCGGCGTGGGCGTTACCGGATCCACTTCATCGACCGGCTCGGCTGCCGAAGTGCCGGTGTCCTCGGCGTTTCCCGTATCGGTGTCGTTGATTTGGACGTCCTCAACGGTGTTTGTTTGACCAAACCCAGAAAAGCCGGCAAGCGGTGGCAGCGACGCATCCACGGCTTCGGTCGGTTCGACAAGTTGGTCCCAGGCGACGTGCATCAACAGGTCAACACCTGGATTCTCCCTTTTGACGGTGCATTGGCAGGCGCCACACAAAAACTGGCTGGCTTCTTCGATCAGGTCGGGCGCGATGCCATTGCCGACCAATGCGTAGAGAGCGCGACCGCGTCCAAAAATTGGAAATGCCATCGGTTGGTTGATAAACTCAGCATCGCGAAGGTCCGGTTCGACACCCAACAGCATCTCGACAAATGGTCCTTCCGCCGCATTGTCTTTCGACAAACGCAAAGCCGAGAACGCGATCTTCAACGATTCCGGCGCGATCGTAAGCTCGCCCAAGTCTTCCTGTTCAATCTCGGGCAACTCCAGTTCCGCTTGCAGCCGCTCCAATTCTGATGTCAACAATGCAAACGCCTTGTCGTCTTCCTCTTGTCGTCCACACTCCAGATAAACCCAGACAACCGATTCACCCTCGACGAGTCGATTCGTGATCGTCGTTCGCATCGGCGAATCCAACAGCAGCTTCGCGTTGTCCGAAGTCAAATTTCCGGACCAGACGGTCTGGGGCGGGCCCCATTTGGGCGGCGAGTGCAACACGATCCAAGGAAGAGTCTCGGATTTGTTAGCTTCCCAGATTTGTTTGAGGACTTCGTCCTGTTCGAGGTCAGTAGCCACATCGACCGTTTTTACAAAGACGTTTGCCGCCGGGACTCCGTTCGACGACTCGGGCTGCAGCGACTCGACAACGGCCCGCTGCTCGGCTGACAACTCCCCGTCGTAGAAAACGAACGCGACATAGGGGTCGGGTTGCCAATGCTCGAGAGCGTAGCGAAATACGGGAACCGAACAGGCGACAACCAGTGTTGCTGCTGTCGCGACGACCATCAGAGCGAGGGCGAAATGGCGAATGCGGATGGTAGGCCTCACGTGCTGGTAAGTTGTTGGCAAGAAGATTTGGATTTCAGTCTGCGATCTCGGTACAGTATATCTCGGTACAGTATATTGATTTCCCCAGCCCACACAAGAATTCCCTCCCCTTGCCAAGGAATCGACATGCACTCCGCCTCAGCGTTCCGCCGAACAGCCGTTTTTCTGCCGTTCCTGCTGCTGCCAGTTGTCGTTGTATCTGCTGCAGACTGGACGACGTATCGGGGCGACAATGCCCGTTCCGGGGGGACGGACGAACAATTGACGGCGCCCTTTGCGGTGCGTTGGCAATTTGACTCGCCGGTAAATCCAGAAACGGCCTGGTCGAGTGCCGAGGGCCGGGTGTTTGAAGGCAAGGTCATCGGCCACCGTGTCAAGTTTGACGACGCTTTCCATCCGGCGATCGTCGACGGAAAGGTCTTCTTTGGTTCGACGGTGGACGACCAATTGCGATGTGTCGATCTGCGTACGGGTAAACAACAATGGACGTTCTTTGTGGGCGGCGACCGTTTCCGAGGGGCGCGTCTATTTCGGGTCGGATGATGGCAACGTTTACTGCCTCGAAGCTGACAGCGGGAAATTGGTCTGGCAGTTGCGGGCGGGCCCAGACGAGGATTGGCTGTTGGCGCGAGGGGAAATGATCTCGCGGTGGCCAGTTCGCTCGGGCGTGTTGGTCGAGGGCGGTATCGCTTGGTTTGGCGCCGGCATTTTTCCACACGAGGACGTCTATCTTTACGCTGTCGATGCGGCCAGTGGATCGATCATCTGGAAACAAGACAATCTCAGTGCTCAGGACGCAGGAAGAAATGATATCTCTCCGCAAGGGTATTTCCTGTCGAACGACAACCTGTTGTTTGTTCCATCGGGTCGCTCATTGCCGACGGCGTTCGACAGCAAGACGGGAAAATTGATTCACCGGCGGAGTTTCAGCTGGCGTTCAACGGCTGGCGGCGTCGTCGGTGGCACACGAGCGCTGCTCGCCGACGGCCAGATTTACGCAAGCGGTCCGCATCACCTGTTGGCGATGGAACAGAAAAAGGGTGACGTGGGATTCGGTTGGTTTGCCGGCCGGCAGATGGTGGTGCACGGCGGCGATGCTTACGTCGCCACGGGAAAGGTCGTGGCCCGCCTGGACCGAATGGCCTACGCCGTCAACAGTCGCCAACGGCACAAACTGGAAATGGAAGTTTACAACTTGTCTCGGCAGCTCAGAAATGCCGGCGACAAGGAAGCCGAAATACGCGAGAAGATGACTGCGGCCAACAAAGAGATTCTCGACATCGCCGATGTCGGTGTGGCCTGGCAAAAAGAGACTCTCGACGATGCGGCGTTGTTGGCGACGGACAATTTGGTGTTTCTAGGCGGTATCGGTCACGTCACGGCATTTGCGACGGACAGCGGTGAGCTGGTATGGCGAGCGGAAGTAAAAGGCAAAGCCCGAGGCCTCGCCGCCGCCGACGGACATTTACTGGTCAGCACCGATGCCGGTAGCGTCTACTGCTTTGCACCAAAAAACACCGTCGACACGGCACAGCAACCGGTCGAACTTCTGAAGGGCGACCCCTATCCGAAAGATGAATTGACGGCCGTCTACCAACAGGCAGCTATCGACATTGTAAAACAGACGGGCGTCACTCGTGGCTTCTGTCTTGTCGTGGATGGTGAAGAGGGACGTTTGGCCTACGAACTTGCGAGACAAAGTCAACTTGAAATCTATGTAGTCGAAGCCGACGCCACAAAAGTGAAAACGGCTCGCAACACGCTCGCGAAAACGGGCCTCTACGGAAGTCGGGTCACTGTTCATCATTTTGCCGCGGACCAAATACCCTACTCGAACTTCTTTGCAAACCTGATTGTGAGTGACCGTTTTGTCAAAGAGGGGAAGTCGGGTGTTGATGTGGCCAAGATCAGCCGGCACCTCAAGCCAGCTGGTGGTATTCTCTGTTTCGGTCAATCCAAGACCAAGTACGCATCGTTGGCCCAGTCCACCGTCAAGAATGCGATTAGCAGCGACGGATTGTCTGCGGAAGAGGTTTCTGTCCTTGAGGGCACCAATGGTCTGGGGTTGCTCAAACGGGGCCCGCTTCCGGGTGCCGGGAACTGGTCGCACCAGTATGGAAATCCGGCTAACACCGCGATCAGCGACGAGAAACGCGTCAAGGGAGGATTGGGCGTCTTGTGGTACGGTGACCCGGGTCCAGGTGAGATGGTTAACCGTCACGACGGCGCGGTGGGACCGCTGGCGACGGCCGGCCGATTGTTCGTGCAGGGTGAAACGACAATCCGCGCTTACGATGCGTACAACGGGTTGTTCCTTTGGAATTATGACAACCCAGACGGGATTCGAACGGGTGTCTACAAGAACGTGAGTCCCGGCAATCTAGCCGCCAGTGACGAGCGGCTGTTTCACTTTGTCGGCAAAGAGTGTTTCGAACTCGATGCGGCTACGGGTGAAACGTTGCGAGTTCACCGGCTCCCCGAGTCGCAGGACGACGGCAAACACGAGTGGGCCTACGTTGCGGTCGAGGGTGATGTGTTGTTCGGTACGGCGACGGTACTGGAAGACATCGATGCTCGCGCCCGACGCCGTGGAAGAATTACCAAGGACGCCACGGATGCAATTTTCGCGATCAACTTGAATACGGGTCGACACCTTTGGACTTACCAAGGACAGAGTATATCGCACCGCACCATCGCCATCGGGCCGGAAAACGTCTACTTCATCGACAGCACGGTCACAAGCGACCAACGCGCCGAGATCTTGCGACAAGACAAGGCGGCGTTGGAGAATCTGACGGGCAAGGAACGAGAGATCGCGGAGGATCGTTTGAAGAAGGCTGATCTGCGGCGGGCAATCGCGATTAACTCGCAGACCGGCGAACAGATTTGGGCCAAAGCCGTTGACGTGACCGATTGCAGCCAGATCGGAATCGGTGGCGGAATGCTCACCTTGATGTACCAGAATGGAACACTCATCCTCTGTGGTGCCAATGCGAATGGGCACTACTGGAAACAGTTTGTCGCCGGCGATTTCTCCCGCCGCCGACTCGTCGCACTCTCTGCCGACAACGGGTACAAACTCTGGGCGAAGGATGCGAACTACCGCCATCGGCCGATCATCATTGGCGACAATGTGTTAGCTGAGCCGTGGATGTATGATCTGAAAACTGGCGACCAGATGACAAGAGCTAATCCAATCACTGGCGAAGAAGTGCCCTGGTCGATGATGAGAACCGGCCACCATTGTGGAATGTTGACCGGTTGCGAATCCGGCATGATCATTTTTCGTTCTGGGTTCACTGGTTTCATGGATTTGGAACAGGACGCAGGAGTGCGGCATTTCGCCGGCCACCGCATGGGCTGCTGGATCAACGCCATTCCGGCGAACGGACTGGTCATGATTCCGGAGGCGAGCGCGGGTTGCGTCTGCCAGTTCTCGATCGCTTCGACCATCGTTCTCGAGCCTCGTGAGGCGCGGCGACCGTGGTCAATCCATAGCGCTGTCGGCGCGAAGACGCCTGTCAAGCACCTCGCCATCAACTTCGGCGCCCCCGGTGACCGAAAAGACGCACGCGGCACCGTGTGGCTTTCGTATCCGCGTTTCAAGGCCTACCAAGAGACCTCACTGGATGTGAAACTCGACTTGAAACTGAAGTTCGCAAGCGGTGGGAAATACCACAGCATCAACGAGCATCGTGTCAACCTATCCGGTGACGAGACACCGGCGGTTTGACCGGTCTTACGCTGCCGTTGCTAGGTGAAGGAGATGCGCCAGCCAGCTTCACGGTGCGGCTATACTTTGCCGAGACCAGGCCGGGCGAGCAGGGAACATCAACGTTTGATGTGAAACTGAACGGCGAGCTTGCGGCGTCCGACATTGTGCTCGATGGAACATTGAAGTCGCCGCGCGCGGTAGTCACCGTAATCAAAGACGTCAAGGTGACCGACAATCTGAAGATCGAATTCGTCGCAGATCAGGGAATGCCGCTGTTGAATGCTGTCGAGGTGTTGCGAAACGAGTAACCAGTGCGACTCCAATAACGCGGACCGCGAATTAACGGAGTCGTTAACAATCATTGGGCGCGGCCATTGGGCGCGGCTGGACGCTGACCACGTCGCTATCGCAGAAGGAGACTACTGATGCGTTTTCATCGGGTAAATTCGCGGCAGTCGATGGTGCACCACAGTGCGGGGTTCTCAACGCTTGGGTCCCTTGGGTCGATCGTGCTGCTCATCGCCGCCTCGATCTCGTTGTCTCCAGCGATTGCGACCGGCCAGACCGTCGCCGCAATCAGTGCTGCAGAAGTGATCGTCAAGGAAACGGGCGTTCGTCGCGGTGTTTGCGGCGTGGTGACAGCTTCCGCTGAGGATCGGTTACCTATCGAAATCGCGCGGGCCAGTGAATTGCTCGTCCACGTTCGATGTACCGACCAGAAAAGTGTGGCTGGACTGCAGGCCATGGCTGAGGAAGCCGGTTTCGGAATCGATCGCGTTGCCGTCGAGTTTGGCGGGGCGGATCCTCTGCCCTACGCCGACAATCTCCTCGATATTCTAGTCGTCTCCTCCAGTTCAAAGACCGCTCCGCGTGTTGCAGCCACGAGGCACTGCGTTTGTTGCTGGAAAAGAATCGCTGAAGATTTTTGAACGTTCGCCACACCAGAGTGACAATCTGGCGAGTATCGACTTGGGCGGTTCAAATTGGTCCAAGTTTTCTAAACCGCCGCTGGAAGGCGCAGGCAATTGGTCCCACTGGGAGCACGGTCCCGACAATAACCCAGTTTCCGAAGACACCATCATTAAAGCGCCCTACCTCACACAGTTTCTTGCGCAACCGTACTACATCGCGATGCCGTCAATCACGACGGCAGCCGGCGGACGAACGTTCCTCGCCATCGGTCACATTGCCCATCATCGCCGCGAGTGGAACATGATGAATAAGATCATCGCTCGCAACGGTTACAACGGTACAACGCTATGGGAACGCAAGCTTCCCGAAGGCTATCTTGTCCATCGCTCGGCGTTCATCGCGACCGAAAAATCGTTCTATATGACCGATGGTGATCGCGCACTGGTTCTGGATCCGCAAACGGGCGATCAACAGAGCGTTATTCGTTTGCCCGGTGTGGCCGGTGATTGGAAGTGGATGGTCATGAAGGGCGACGTGCTGTACGTCCTTGCTGGGAACAAGGACCCTGGTGTTCAGTCGATGAAAGGAGACCGCTCGTTTGGTGGTTGGAGTTGGGCGGATTTGAGTGAAGGGTATTACGCGAGGCCTCGCGTTCCTTGGGGAATGGGGCACACGTTGGCCGCGTACGACTTAAAAAAGGAAGAGCTGATTTGGATTTACAATGCAGAAAAGCCGATCGATGCTCGTGGTCTTTCGATGGGAGACGATCGAATTTCGGTCTATTCCCCCGATCTACACTTTCGCGCGCTGGACCTCAAGACGGGTGAAGTCCTTTGGACAAACAGCGAAGAAGATGTGCTGGGCCTCGTTGAGCAACCGGGTCAGGGCCTGACATCGACACCCGGATTCCGCACGGCGTGCCTCGTTCTATTCACTCCGGACGCTCTCATCATTCAGGGCCAGACGCGGAACAATGTCGTCGCCCTCTCGACGAAGAGCGGATCTCTGCTTTGGACTAAGACTAAAATTACCAACAACCCCAACGCGATTTACCTGGACGGGAATGTCATTTTGGGTATCGGCAAGGGTGGTATACACGTTGCCGTGAATCCGGTCTCGGGAGAAGTTGTCAAAGAACTGAACTTCAAAAAGCGGGCGTGCACACGCCTGACCGCCTCATCCGATTCACTTTTCGTTCGGGGCGAGGGCACGTTGCGATTTGATCGGGAAACGGAACGCGTGATTATCGATGGTGCTGCTCGACCGGCTTGTAATGATGGCGCATTGCCCGCCAATGGCATGCTCTATCTCGGACCCTGGCAATGCGACTGCAATCTTTCGTTGATTGGGCGCCTGGCAAGGTGTTCCGCGGGAGATTTTCGCTTTGATCACACGGCGATCGAAAAGGAACGATTGCAGGTGGCCGAAAACGATATTGCTGCCGATGTAACGGTCATCGATCGTGACTGGCCGACCTATCGGGCCGATAACGACCGCAGCTCCAGCACGATTGTCAACATCCACCGACAGGTGCAGCTTCGTTGGCAACATTTTTCGTCCAGTTGAGAATTCCGATTTGGTCTTTACCGCGGCTGAAGACGGACAGGTGCGAGCATTGAATTCGAAGAATGGGAAGGTCGCATGGATCTACCAGACCGCTGGGCCGATTCGATATTCTCCCACCATCGACAACGGTCGCGTTTACGTCGGCAGCGGCGACGGCCGAGCGTATTGTCTCGATGCGAAGACCGGCCAGGAGTTGTGGCGATTCCGTGCAGCACCCGTCGAGCGGCACTTGATGATCTACGGAAAAATGTCCTCGACATGGCCAGTCAACAGTGGTGTGCTGGTCAATGACGGGGTGGCCTATTTCGCCGCCGGTATCATCGATTCGGATGGCACGTATGTCTACGCCGTCGATGCCGTTAGCGGCGAAATCGTATGGCAAAACAACTCGTCTGGGCACCTCAACCCGGAGATTCGAAAAGGAGTTAGCGTACAGGGTAACCTGACACTCGCCGGTAACCGTTTGCTACTCGCCGGCGGAAATCAGGTCTCCCCAGCTCCCTTCCGCGTCGATACGGGTGAGTGCTTGGCGAAGCCCATGGCCCAAGGTCAACCCAAGGCTAACAATGGCCGCTTCGCCGGCCGATTTGTCGGGAAGTTCGACCTTGTCGGCGGAAGGATACTGTTTTCTGCGCCGGAGAACGTTTCGACCAAAGGGAGCTTTCAACTTCGTTCGCCAAAACACGGCAACCTGACTCTCAATTTCGGCGGAATTCCGCCCGCATGGAATGCCGAGACCGTGGCCCTGGTCAACTTCCAACACGGCAAGCTCACTTGTCTCGACGCCGCGAAAGTTACCGCCCGTCTTGAGAAGGAATTCGCCCCGGATGATGCGGTCCTCGATCGCAGGCGGCGTTTTGCTTTATCGCAAGCTTTCCAAGCGGACGGTTCGGTGAAATGGTCGACAGATCTCGGCGAGTCCGACAAGTTTGAAGTCGTTTCATTGGTTGTCGCTCCCAATGGGGTCGTCGCCGTTGTCCGGCAACAACAGAAAGCTCGAGCGCAATCGCAATGGTACGTTGTGGCGTTGAACAAGAACAACGGCAACCTGATCTGGCGCCACGAACTGCGTCAGACACCACTGCCCGACGGATTGATGGTCGACCGAAGCGGCCAGGTCGTCGTGACCATGGTCAACGGAAACTTGATCTGCTTTGGCGGCACAATTTGAGACGTATGTCACTTTCGCCGAAAGTGACCAGAACTTGTTACGTTTGGTACCTGCATCATCGCGCCTCTGTTTGAGCCTTTAGCACGTGCTCATACAAAGGCCCGAAGTGTCGATTCGTGGCGTCGCCCTCTTACTTCGAGTTCAACATTACCACTCGTCCATCGGTCGTTGTCAGGAACAGCGAGGTACCGGCGGCAGCCAGGCTATCCCAGACCGGCAGTGAGGAAAGGTGTAGTTCGAATTGGGTGGTGCCATCGATAGCGGAAACCGCACGGAGGACGGCGCCCTCTTTTCCGTCGAGAATCGCCTCTTGCCTTGCCAACGTCTTTTCCACGGCTTTGTCGCGTTGCGTTAGCAGTTGGAATGTCTCGACTTCGTCGACGATGTCAGGAGGACCGGCGATAAACAGTGTGTCTTTGGACTTGAGCATTGCCCTCACCAAGAGTGGAACATCCTTGGTCCAGTGAGGTTGGACGAAGCTGTTCTTGTTGCCGACGCTCCCACCGGCTGCGCGGCCGGTAAACTGCATCGCCATTCCAGCATGTCCCCGGACAACTCGTGTGCCATTGGCTACTCCGTGATTCTCGTTCCCCGATTCATCGGTTGTGTCGGAACGGTCGAAAGAGAGCGCAATGACCGCTGGCGCTTTGGGCTCAGCGTCGCCCGGATTCTCGAAAGCACCGGCGACTTCCGCCACACTCAGAGTGCCGTGGTAGACGCGGACATTATCGATCAGGCCGGTGAAGCCATTGGGCGATTTGTAGTCACCGACAGCGGTCGCATCGTCCGCTCCAATCTGCAGAGATTGCGCCGGTGCGGCGGGAATCAGCGCGTCGACGGTGCCGCTCGCGGCGAGTTTTCCGTTAACGAACAGCTGGAGTTTCTTGTTGGAAGTGACTTGACCCACTAGATGCGTCCATTTGCCGGTGACCTTCTGGCCACCAGCGACGACGTAGACTTTCGGAGCCGCCCGATAAATCCACTGCGGTTTGCCAGCCTTGAGAATGAGTGCATACCCATGGGTCGGCCCGCCGTGCGCGACGACCACCCCGCTTGGTCGGTCCGCCTTTACCCAGGCCTCGACGGCAATGGCCTTGCCCGTCGGATCGATCGAATTCGTATTCTCGAAAGCGACCATCGACGAGGCGGCATTCCGCACGCCTCGTCGCCGTAATCGCTCGGGAACGATAGGCGCTTCTTTGGGTGCTGAAAATAGTTGATGCTCGATGATGGTTGTCCACTTCAAGTATTCAGGTTTGCGACCGAAACCATACACATTGTGCTCGTCGTTCACGAGGATTCGTCCGGACGGTGCGTAACGTCCCGCCTGAAAGTATCCAGCGTGTCCACCGGCAAAACTCTTACCATAAACCCAGTACGAGCGATGGAACCAAGTGTCGTCAAGGAATCCCATCGGGGCGAAGAGGTGAGGACCTTCGCCGTGATGGACTGCTGCCTGGCCGGCGAAATCGCCCGAGTTGGGTCCGACTTCGTATCGATTTCCGTCTCGGTCGAAACGTTGCGACCGCATGTAGACGTATTTTTCGTCGCTGGAAAGGATGTCCGGCAGCCCGACTGCCATCTGCAGTACTTCAAGCTGGTCCTGCAACGTGCCCTCGCCATTGGGGTTCTTTTCATCGATGATTTGCTCGACCTGTTTTTCGCCGGTCCGGGCATCGAGTTTCAGCCACCGCAGTCCGTTATCGAGGAAGTTTGATCGCCCGGCTACGCAGTAGACCGAACCGCCATCGACCAGCACGCTGCCGTGCACGGGCCAAACGGATTCGAGCTGTTCATAGGCGGTCAGCCGCATGTCCATTGGAGCGGCTCGATATCGCCAAGCAAGCGCGCCATCGGCGGCTCGCAGGCAGTAGACCCACCCGTCAGCCGAACCGAACAACACTCGTCCCTGCCATACGGTGGGCGGGGAATCGATACGTCCGCCGGCCGTAAACGCCCAGTTTTGTTCTCCCGACGAGGCGTCCAATGCGTACAAAGTGTGTTGGTCGATTTGCGAGACATAGAGTTGCTCGTTGGCGATCACCACGCTGGTAAGTCGACCTCCGAGTTTTGTTTCCCAGCCGGGTTGGAGGTTCGTTGAGACGTCTGAGTTGGTAAATCCACTGCGATTCCGATCGTGACGATACGTTGGCCAGTCGGTGGCGGACGTTTCGACGGCGTCGATTGCATTGTATGCCGAGCCTACTTCAAGCCGCCCCGTATCGTCGATGACATCGGGAACGATTCGGGATTTTGTCAGCGGAGCCAGGGCGTTCATGCCGTAGAGTTTGGCCTCTGGGTAACAGGCGCAGTTGTGAGGAGGCGCGTAGGTCAGGCCGTTGCACGGCATGACACCGTACAGGCACCCGCCGCGGACCCAATGGTTGATATCCCAGTGTTCGGTCGTCGTATCGACAAACTCGATCCCGGTCCGAGACGGCATCAAGAAGCGATCGGTCGCTTTAGCGATGTAGCAGCGGTGATGAAACCAATAGGTATCGACATCAGGATCGAATTCGGCCTTTGTCTCGCCGGTCTTAATATCGCGTCCTGTAAAGGTGCCAGTGTCTTTGCCGCTGGTTGTTGGGGCATTCCAGACAATACCGTTGATGATTAGCAGGTCTTCGGGCGATTGGTAGCCAGACTGGGCGTGAGGCGAAGTCCAAAGCGATTCGCCCGAACTCGCATCGAATGCGGTCATTTTCTTATCGCCACCAGCAAACATCAGTACGCCATTTTGCACCACCAGTTTCGGGCCGAAGTTCATGGTCATTTTGGACCGTCGAGTGACCGGATACGATGCCCATTTAATATTGCCCGTGTATCGGTCCAATGCGACGACTTTTTCCC
>LWDU01037442.1_pt2 | contig 19211 bp, 15 predicted proteins | sample 727161 | NCBI WGS metagenome assembly LWDU01 (sample SAMN04566230, study PRJNA314399) | hydrothermal vent metagenome | isolation source: deep sea hydrothermal plume seawater | place: Mexico: Gulf of California, Guaymas Basin | collected 2004-07-11
TCGATCCCCTCAAGGCCTTCCAGGCGCTCTTCGATGGGACGGACAATCGATGTCTCCACATCCTCAGGCGTCGCGCCTGGATAAGGGACAGTGACGGAAATCGTATACGTCTCAATCGGCGGGAAGACCCGCACGTTCAGGGCAGAGAGAGAGGCCAGTCCTGATATGACGAGGAAGACCATCAGGAGGTTTGCCGCCACCCGGTTGGCAAGGACGCCCTCGATCATCCGGATCAAGACTGGGTCTCCTGCAGGTGCACCCGCATCCCGTCTATTTCTTCAGCCAGGACCGTGAGCATCAGCCTGTCATCTTCCGCAAGTTCTGGCGCACGGATAAGAACGCCGTCTTCATCACGGTCGACCGTTTCGACTTCCACACGGCGGATCTGTTCATTGCTGCCCACGACCCAGACGAAAGCGTCCTGGCGAACCGCGCCATCGGGCACGCGCCACATCGGCGTCTCGGACCGCCCTTCGATCAGAAGGTCCATATAGTCGCCCGCGAAGATGTCGCCCTGGTTCTCTGGCGCGAAGGCGTCAGGGAAGACCGCGATGACCGTTGCCGTACGTGACTGCTGGTCGATTTCCGGTGAAAATTCAGCGAGATAGCCATCAATATCTGTGGCGCTAAGTGAACTTGCGTTTGGCACAGCTCTTACAGGAAGCTGATTGTCACCGCGCACCGCCAATGCACTGCGCACCGCCCGGACATCTTTGGCGGGCAGGCCTGCCTGTATCTCACCCTCGCCTGCGCTGATCAGCCGGGCGAGCGGTTGGCCCGGCGAGACAAAGGTGCCCGGCGCAACTGTTTCGGAAACGACAATCGCGTCGAACGGCGAAACGATCGACGATTTCTGAAGATTGCGCCGTGCGATCACAAGCTGCGATCTAGCCTGCCTGACGCCTGACTCTGCATCCTCATAGGCTGCGATCGCCTGCTCGGCAGCTTTCTCCGGCGAAGCGCCAATGTCAGCAAGGTTGATCTGGCGATCACGTTCAGCTTCGGCCTGACTGAGACGCGCCTCAGCTGTCGCGAGCTGCGCTTGCGCGCGCTCCAGATTGGCGCGGAGGTCCCCGTCATCAATCTGCAGGATCGTTTCACCCCGGCTGATCCGTCCACCGGCCTGCAGGTCCGGATTGACGTTCGTGACCTTACCGGAAACTTCTCCCACAAGGTCGAGCCGTTCTCGTGGCTGGATACGGCCCGGCGCCCTTACCATGAAGGTCGAGCCAGCCTGCTCGGGTCGGACCGTCTCGACATAGGGAATGCTGTCTTCCTGCGCGACGGCGCCTTCCTCGGGGCCACTTCCCGCACCGGCCAGCATCATGATGAGAATACCGAGACCAAGCACCCCAAGACCTGCGACCCACCAGATCCAGCTCGGCTTTTTTTCAGATTCCTGAGATCGGTAATCTTCAGACATGGCTGTTTCGATCTTGTTGGCGCATTAGGTCTCTTGTTCGATTGGATATAGATCGACAGGTTACAGACAAGAGGTCAGCGAGCCGCAGGACTGTCATGATGAAAACGCTTCTTCGGATACCGGCAGTTGCCGCCTGCGCACTCTCCCTCTCGGCATGCCTGACCGTCGGGCCTGAATATGATCCGCCAGAGACAGAAGTCTATCAGGATAGTTGGGTCGCTGGAGATTCCGATGTGCTCGCGCCCGGCCAACTGCCCCGGTCCGACTGGTGGACGGCGTTCAATGACGAACTGCTGACGGCACTGGTCGAAGACGCAAAGGCTCGCAATCCAAGCATCGAGGAAGCGGCTGCGAATGTCGCCAATGCGCAGGCGGCCCTTGGCGCTGCGCGATCTGCAGCCTTGCCCATGGGCGCCCTCAATGCGTCGGTCGTGCGCCAGAAACAGTCTGCCGCGAGCCTTGGTGCCAACGTGCCCTTCGAGTTTGAGGCGCAAACGCTTTACTCTACAGGCGCAGAACTGAGCTGGCAGGCGGATCTGTTCGGGCGTACGGCGAACGGTATTGCGCAGGCCGAAGCAGCGCTCGGCGGGCGCGAAGCAGTTGCCGCCGATGCGGCGCGCGCCATACTCGCGGAGACAGCGCGCACTTATCTGACGCTTCGCGAACTCGATGCCCGCATTTCTGTGAATGAACGGAATGTCGAACGCCAGGAAGATGTCCTTGGACTGACTGTGCGCCTTCGTGAGGCGGGCGAAGTGGCTGATATCGATGTGGAGCGCCAGACCAATCTGGTGCAGACGACAAAAGCGGCGATCAGCGCGCTGAAAGCGGCCCGGGCGCAGACCGTAACGGGCCTTGCTCGCCTCACAGGTTACACCCTTCCCGATTTCTATGAGGCGTATCCGGCGCTCCAGCTTGGCGGCACCGACGCACTAGAGCCAGTGAAGGCTTTCGGGCCCGTCGAGATCGGCGAGCCAAAGGAATTGCTTCGCCGTCGCCCCGACATTCGCGCCGCTGAGCGCCAGCTTGCTGCCGCGACCTACAGGGTCGGAATCGAAACCGCTGATCTCTATCCGAGCCTGACACTGTCCGGACAGGCAAACTATCAAGCTGGCGAGGTAGGCGAACTCTTTAGCGCAGATGCGCTGGGATATAATTTCGGCCCGCGCCTCAGCTGGGGCATCTTCAATCTGCCGCTAACCCGTGCACAAATTGAGCAGGCCGAAGCGGATGTCGAAGCGGCGCGGGCCAACTTCGAAGGCACTGTGCTCGATGCGCTGACGGAAGCGGATGCAGCCCTCCTAGCTTACAATTATGCGGTTGAAGAAACGGCTTTCCGGTCCAGCGCCCTGAACGCTGCCACGCGCGCCCGTGACCTGATCGAGATCCGCTACCGCGAGGGCGCCGAGAGCCTGCTGAGCCTGATCGATGCCCAGCGCCAGACGCTATCGGCTGAGGACGGCGAACTTCAGGCCCGTTACGAAGCGCTCCGCCGCCGCGTCGGGATATACGCCGCCTTCGGAGGCTGACGCCGCGTCCGGTGTTTTCGGACGGCCAACTCAGTGTAAGAGTGGCGAAAACATAGAACACAGGGCGGAACATGTACTACGCGGAACTGAAGCGGGCCAAAAGCGAACTCACTGGCCCAGGCGGCGACTTTGAAATTGTCGAACAGGAAATTCTCGGCAACCGGATCCGGGCCTGGAAGACTGCGCCGCCAAGCGTTCGTGAAGTCTGGCTGTCGACGCTCGAATTCGCCGACCGCGACTATCTCGTCTATCACGATGAAAAGCTGACCTATGGCGAGACGCACGCGCTCTCCAACTCGGTCGCAAACTGGCTATTCAAACAGGGTGTGAAGCCGGGCGACCGCATTGCGATTTCGATGCGAAACTACCCCGAATGGATGATCATTTACTGGGCCTGCTGCGCGGTCGGCATCACCGTCGTGGGCATGAATGCCTGGTGGACCGCTGAGGAGATGGCCTACGCGCTGAAGGACTCCGATCCTGCTGTCCTTTTCCTCGACGAGGAGCGCCTCGCCCGCGTTCGCCAGAAGCCTGACATGGTACAGGGGACCAAACTGGTCGGTGTGCGCCTTGATGAGGTGCCGGAAGATATCATCGACTGGAAAGACGTTATTGCGACGGGCGGCGACCTGCCTGACGTCACCGTCGACCCGGACAGCGACGCCTGCATCTTCTACACGTCTGGCACCACCGGTTTTCCGAAAGGCGCACAGCTCACCCATCGCGGCTGCGTGTCGAACCTCTACAATATGCTATATGCGCGCGCCTCATCAGCGCTGGCGGTGATGTACGCAACCGGTGAAGTGCCGCCTGATCCACCGCCCGTTCCAGTGACGCTGATCAATACGCCCCTCTTCCACGTGACGGCCAATAATTGCGCCGCCTATGCGGTGACAGTTGCAGGCGGGAAGATGGTGCTCATGTATAAATGGGAAGCGGGCGAAGCGCTGCGCCTCATCGAGAAGCATCGCATCATGACTGTCAGCGGCGTGCCGGTCATGGCGCGCGAGCTGATCAATCATCCGGACTTCGACAAGACCGACACATCGAGCCTTCTCGCGCTTGGCGGCGGCGGCGCGCAGGTGCCGCCGGACCTCGTGCTTGCCATCGAGGAGAAGGTTGCCACCGCCCGTCCGAATACGGGCTACGGCATGACAGAAACCTGCGGGATCATCACGTCTATCGCAGCGGACTTCTATGTCGACAGGCCAGATAGCGCAGGCCCGGCCATGCCGAGCTATGAGGCCAAATGCGTCGATCCCGATGGTAATGAGGTTCCCACCGGTGAGCGCGGCGAGCTTTGGGTGCGCGGCTCCTCTGTCATCAAGGGGTACATCAACCGGCCTGAGGCGACGGCAGAAACCATCACGGATGGTGGATGGCTGCACACCGGCGACATCGCCAAGATGGATGAGGATGGCTTCATCTATATCGTCGACCGCAAGAAGGACATGGTCCTGCGCGGCGGCGAGAACATCTACTGCGCCGAGGTCGAAGCCGCCCTCTATCGCCACAATGACGTTGCCGAATGCTCTGTCTTCGGCATTCCCGATGAGCGCTTGGGCGAGGAAGTGGGCGCGGCGATTGTCGCAAAGCCCGGCAAGCAGGTCAGCGAAGACGCGATCCGGGAGCATTGCGCCGCGATCATGGCGAAGCACAAGGTGCCTCGTTACATCTGGATCCTTGATGAGCCGCTGCCCCGCAATGCGAGCGGCAAGTTCCTCAAACGCGAGCTACGCGACAGGCTGAGCGCAGAAATCTAGGCTTGCAGGGCAATGCCGGGCCGTGAAGGTCCGGCGGGCCTATTCGTGACCGATATAGCCCAGCGTCGACGCCCGCTGGATGGCGCGCGCCTTTCCGGCCACGCCGAGCTTGGTGGCGCTGTTGGTGATGTGAAACCGGACCGTTGGGACGGATATGTCCATGATCGTGGCGATCTCTGCGTCTGTCTTGCCGGCCGCCGCCCATTTCAGACACTGGATTTCGCGCCGCGTGAGATAGACTGCAGGCGCCTGAGGGCCGAGGGCTCGTGCATCATGATAGGTCGCGATGAATTTGAGTGCCAGCGCGTGTAAATGGCCTGCTTCAGCCGCGAAGATGTCGGTAAGATCAATATCCTCATCGGACGCCCAGACGACAGCACTGATCACACCGCCGGGCAGATAAACCGGAGACACGATCGCGGCGTGGATATTCGCCGCCTTATACTGCTCAGGATCATTGGCAGCGACAAGCGCCGCGTTGCGCCGCCAGCTACCGATCTTGCCATTGGAATAGTAGAACGGCTCTGCGCAGGTGCGGGTCGCGTGCACAAGGGTTGAGCGGAGCGCGAACATCCGGTCCTTCCAGTATTGAAGCTCTGGATCGATCCAGCGGAAGACCGTCTCGGCGAAGGGTTGACCTTCGTCATCGCACATTGGCCGAGGGCTGCTGATATCTGCGCTGACAGCGGTGTATGGCAGGCCAATCTGGCGGCCAGCGTCGGCCACCTTGTTTGCCAGTAGAAGCAGCTCGCTTTCAAGCGTTTGGGAGGAGTCTGAAGGTGGCATTTTCTTACCTGTTATTATTATCAGCTTGTCCCCCTGCCGGGCATTCTGCAAGGTTGTCGCAGAGACAAGCCAAGACGGGAGGGCACACGCGATGAAGCTGGCACTTGAGAAGAAACATGAGCTCTTCCGGGAGGAAGTTCGCGCCTTCCTCGCAGAGAAGCTGCCACCCGAACTTGCCGAGGCAGGTCGCCTGACAACGAGTTCCTTCAGCGAACCGCAGCATAATCTACCCTGGCTGAAAATCCTGAATGAAAAAGGATGGGCCGCGCCCCACTGGCCGAAAGAGTATGGCGGCCCCGGCTGGGATGAGATGCAGAAATACATCTTCTCGTCTGAGTGCGCGAAGGCCGGCACGCCGCCGCTTTCGCCTATGGGCCTGCAGATGGTTGGCCCATGCATCATGGGCTATGGCACGGAAGAGCAGAAAGCCTATTACCTGCCCCGCATCCTGAGTGGCGAGGACTATTGGTGTCAGGGCTATTCAGAACCGGGCTCTGGTTCTGACCTTGCCAGCCTCCAGATGCGTGCCGTTTCAGACGGCGACGACTATATCCTGAACGGCTCGAAAATCTGGACGACGCAAGCCCATCACGCCAACAAGATGTTCTGCCTCGTTCGGACATCGACCGATGGAAAGCCGCAGCAGGGCATCACTTTCCTCCTGCTGGACATGAACACACCCGGCATTCGCGTTGAGCCCATCATCACCATGGCTGGCGAGCATGAAGTGAACCAGGTTTTCTTCGACGATGTGCGCGTGCCGAAATCCGGCCGTCTCGGCGAAGAGGATGATGGGTGGACGGTCGCAAAGTACCTGCTCGAGTTTGAGCGCGGCGGCGGCTCGTCAGCTGGCATCGAAGCGGCCCTTGAACGCGTCCGCATCATGGCTCATGCCGAAGCGGGTTCGGACGGAAAGCCGCTTGCAAGCGATCCGGCTTTCAAGCGCCGCTTTTCAGACACCAAGATTGCGCTGGAAGCGATCACGGTAACCGAGCAACGCGTGGCATCCGCCCTCGCTGGCGGCAAGAACCCGGGCGCCGCGTCGTCGATGCTTAAAACGGCGCGGACCGAGATGATGCAGCGCATCGATACGCTCGGCATCGAAGCAGCTGGCCTCTACGGCAATGTCGAGCAGATGGCCGCACGTCAGCCGGGGTCGAATGTGGAGCCGGTTGGGCCTGCGCACAGCCTGACGGCCATGCCGCGATACCTCAACAACCGCGCTGCCTCCATTTATGGCGGCTCAAACGAGGTTCAGCGCAACGTCATGGCCAAGCTTCTGCTTGGGCTCTGAAGCCCAATAAACATAGAGACCTGTCATTTCCGATAGCTTGTGCCAAGGCGCGGGTTTGGAGAGTTTTATCAGGCAAAATAATGGCCGGAAAAAAAATCCGGTTCCAGGGAGGAAAATTTGATCCAACGAGTAACTTTACGCCACACCCTCATCTCGAGCACAGCCATTGCGCTCGCAGCGGGACTGTCACCGGCCTTCGCACAGGAGACGGCGAACGACGAAACCGTCGCTACGACGCAGCAGCCTGCACCAGAAGAATCGCAACGCCGCCTCACCTCGATCCAGGTGACCGCCCAGCGCCGCGAGGAATCCGTCCTCGACGTTCCAATGTCGATCCAGGCGTTTGGTGAAGACCAGATCAACGACCTCCGCGTCGACAGCGTTGATGACCTGCAGTCGGTCATCCCGAGCTTCTCGGTGTCGCAGTCCTATCAGGGCGTGCCTACCTACACGCTTCGCGGCATCGGCTTCAACACGATCAACGTGTCGGCGACCTCCACGGTCGGTACCTATGTTGACGAAGTCGCATATCCGTTCCCGTTCATGAACTCCGGTCCTGTGTTCGATGTGAACCGCGTCGAAGTCCTGAAAGGCCCGCAAGGCACCCTCTTCGGCCGCAACACGACGGCTGGTCTTATCAACGTCGTCACCAACAAGCCTTCCGATGAATTCGAAGCCTTCGCAGTGGCCGATGTCGGCAATTACGAGACCTTCAACTATGAAGGCATGATCAACCTGCCGATCGCTGACACGCTCCAGTTCCGCTTCGCGGCACGTCAGGAAACCAGCGATGAAGGTTGGCAGCGCTCCGACACGCGCCCGAACGAAGAGCGCGGCAAGATCGACAAGCTCGGCTTCCGTGCGGCTCTTGCCTGGCAGCCGACCAGCAATCTCGACGTCGACCTTTCCTGGAATGGCTGGACCAATAAGTCTGACACCATTGGCGGTCAGGCAATCGGCCTCACGCCAGCCACCAACCCGTTCAGCCCGTTCGCAGGCGGCTCTGCCGGGGCAAACGCGGCGGGTGTCGGCGATTATGTGATCAACAACAACCCGACCTCTGCCGAGCAGGCAGACTGGGCCCCGCTCGGCGCACGCGCTGGCAGCGAGTTTGGTATCGCAGGTTTCAGCGGACCGCTTGAAGAAGACTCCACCTTCAATGCCTACAAGCTCGGCATCGACTGGAGCCTCGACAACGGCATGCGTATCGTGTCGCTGACCGGCTATAACGAGCTGGAACGTGAAGCGCTTCTGGACTGGTCCGGCGCACCTGCCGCCATCCTGCTGCAGGACATCGACGCTGAAATCGAGTCGTTCAGCCAGGAAATCCGCCTTGAAGGCTCCAACGGTATCGCAGACTGGATGGTCGGCGCTTACTACTCCAAGGATGAGATCACCGACTCCAACCAGACGCTGCTGCGTGACAATGCGAACAGCAACTTCATCAGCGCCGTCGCAACCGGTCTCGCCTACGACACCGAGAACACGCTGCGCCTTCTCAACCCGGCGCTGATCCAGCTGCAGCAGGCGAACCCTGCGGCCTATGCCGCGGCAATCGCCCAGCAGACTGCGTTCATCAATTCGCTGAACGTCGATCCTGAAACCGGCCTGCCATACTCGCCGGCTGAGATCCTCGGCTCGTTCCAGAAGTATCAGGACATCGGTCAGTTTGAGTCGACCAGCGCCAGTATCTTCGCGAATGCCAACTGGCGCCTGACCCCTGAATGGGAACTGATCACCGGTATCCGCTACACCGAGGATGAGCAGGACTATATCGGCTGTTCGGCAGACATTGACGGCTCGATGCAGCCAAACGTGAACATCTTCAACCGCTTCTTCTTTGTCGGTTTCTATCCGGATGTGAACGTGCCGCCAGCGCCGCTTCTGGAGAATGGCTGTAACACCTACAGCAACATCCAGAACACGTTCGGCCCGGTCGACTCGAATGTGAAGGAAGACAATGTCTCCTGGCGCGTCGTGGCGAACTACACGCCAGAGCGTTTCGAAGACCTCCTGCTCTTCGCGTCGGTTTCCAAGGGCTACAAATCGGCTGCAACGCCAGTGAACGCTGCTTCCAAGGCAGAGCAGAACTTCCCGGCCACGCAGGAAAGCCTGCTTGCCTACGAAGTTGGCATGAAGGCAGGCCTTCTCGACGGCCGCATGCAGGCTAACGCTGCCCTGTTCTACTATGACTACACCGACAAGCAGGGCGCTCAGTTCTTCCCGGATCCGATCTACACGGCGCTCTCGCAGCTCCAGAACGCTCCGGAAGCTGAAGCCTACGGCCTCGACGCTGAGATCACCTGGCTGCTGACGGACAATCTGACGGCAATCGGCGGCCTGACGCTGCTCAACACCGAGTATGGCAGCTTCGACACGTTCGATTTCGCTGGCCGCCCGACCAATGTTCAGGGCGACCCGTTCCTCTACAGCCCGGAAACGGCAGCAAGCCTGACCTTCCTCTATGATCGTCCGCTGAATGACAGCCTTGGCTTCTCGGCTGCACTTAACGGCCGCTGGCAGAGCGACTCCACCGCAGGCGATCCGGACAACGAGCTGTACGACATCGACTCCTACGGCCTGCTCAACGGCTCGATCGCCCTCTACTCGATCAATGATGGTTGGGAAGTCTCGCTCTGGGGCAAGAACCTCACCGACGAGTATTACTGGCAGCAGATCACCTCGAACTCGAACGTGATCATGCGCTTTGCCGNNTTTGTTGTCTGTCGAAAGTTACGCGCCGGGCCGTTCCACGAAGCGCGCCGCCTTCAGCGTCTAGTGCTTCGTTTTCTCGGTAATCTCGTCAGCGCGCACCCGCACCGTCATGCTGGCGCGGATCGAGTCGCTCATCTCGGACGCGGCTTCCTCGATTGCGTCTGCCTCACAGGCATTCGCCAATAGGACCAACGCTTCGCTCAACAGCATCATGGACGTTGCACGCTCTCGTTCCGAGCTTGGCAGGTCGACCCGATGGTCCTCAATGTTGAGCAGGACGGTATCACCATCCAGAATACTTAGTTTCATGAAATCCCCCAATGTCCCCGCGATCACGCTAATCAGCACGATCAGAGGTTGTCCAGCCCTCTTCGCCTGTAGCGCGAACAGGTTGGTATGCGGAGGAGATCAGGCCTCAATGCTTGCCTTCATGGCGCGTGCTGCATCATCGCGGTAGTAGCGCGCCGCCAAGACCAGGCAGAGGATGCTGGCCGCATTGAAACCCAGAATGACCTTCAGGGCATCCGCCAGAGGGCTCGCATGACCGGCCGCCGCGAAATAGTCGCTGATTGTGCCCGCGATGAGCGGTCCCCCGCCAATGCCGATAAGGGTCAGGCAGAACAGGGTGAAAGCGGCACCGACCGAGCGCATCCGCACCCGAACCAGCTCCTGCGTCGCGGTATAAGCGATCGAGGCGTAGATGAGACCGACAAAGCTCGGCACGATGTTCCAGACATAGGCCATCTCCACCGTCCGCGCGCTCAGGAACATCCATGCAAATGGCAGCGCAACGGCGCTGGTCGCGGCAATGATCCACGGACGCCAGCGCAAATCCTTCGTGGAGAGCCGGTCACACGTCGCGCCAAGGATCATGGCCCCTGCCCCGCCGACGCCGCCGATGAGAAGCCCGAGCGGCAAGGAAACATCCTGTGGCTGCAGATCGAATGTGCGCTGCAGATAGCTGGAGGTGAAGGCGACGAAGGCGTTGGCCGAAATACAGATGAGAAGACAGCCAAGCAGGATCAGCATGTAGCTGCGCTGGCTCACCATGAACTTCATGGTCTCGCCGAAGCCCGGCGCGTCCTCAGTCGGCTGGCTCGCGTCGGAGAAACCGCGCACCGGCTCCTTCACTGTGAAGCGGACCAGCAGGGCGAGGACAAGCCCCGGAATACCGGCAGCGAAGAAAGCCGCACGCCATCCGAAATGGGCATATACATAAGCACCGAGGATGTAGCCGATCATGATCCCGAAGCCGATACCGCAGGTATAGACACCAAGCGCAAAGGCCCGCTGCTGGGGCGGATAGAGGTCTGCAATCATGCTGGTCGCTGGCGGCGTGCCACCGGACTCGCCAATGCCCACGCCCATACGGGCTAGGAAAAGATGCCAGAAGTTCTGCGCGAACCCCGACAGCGCCGTCATGCCGGACCAGATGGTGAGCGCGAGCGCGATGATATTGCGCCGGTTTCCCCGGTCCGCCCACATGGCGACCGGAATACCCAGCGTGGCATATAGCGCTGCAAACGCGAGGCCCGTCAGCCAGCCGATCTGGCCATCGGAGAAGCCGAACTCCGCCTTGATTGGTTCGATAACCGTGATGAGGATCTGCCGGTCGACATGGTTGAACGTGTAGACAAGGGTCAGGACAGCAAGCACCCAGGCGCGCCCGGGGACTGAACTGGTGCTCGGGGCAGCTGCTTGCTGGCTCATCACTTGGTCTCCAGTCGCTGAAGGAATGTCGAAATGGCGCTGATGGCGGTGGGCTCATCAAGCAGAGGTGCGTGGCCGCGATCCGGAATGGTCACCAGCTCGCTGTCTGGATGCCGGCGCGCCATCCGTTTGGCGGTCGACTTCGTCAGGATGTCGGACGTCTCCCCGCGCAGGACCAGAAGCGGGACAGATCTCAGCGACCCAAACAGACGCCACATCGCAAATCTGGTCATCAGCCCCGCCTTCGCTTCGCCGAGAGAGCGCGTGATTTCGGGGTCATAGTCTGCACGCACAGAGCCATCTGGCTCCTCGCGCCATGTCCGCTTTGCGAATGCCATCCAGTCATCATCGCCAAAGCCCGGAAAGGCGTCGGCCTGCGCGGCTTTCACTTTCTCGGCCGCTGCTTGCCATGTCGAGGCCGGCTTGGGGTCCTTCGAATAGGCAGCGATCCGCGCGAGGCCAGACGGGTTCACCACGGGGCCGACATCATTGAGGACCATTCCGCTGATCCGCTCCGGCGCGACCTTCGCCATGATCATGGCCATGAGGCCGCCCATGGAAGTTCCGATCAACGCCATGCGGGAGAGCTGAAGCTGGTCAGCGAGCGCGAACATATCCTGCGCATAGACTTGCGGCGAATAGGTTTCAGGCCTGGTCGCCCAGTCCGACTGGCCGCGCCCGCGAACATCGACCGCGATAAAACGGTACTGAGGCCCAAGCCGCTCAATCATCGGCTCGAAATCCTTATGGTTCCGCGTCAGCCCGTGCATGCAGAGCACGCTGAGCGGAGCATCCTCCGAACCGTAGGATTTCGCAAACAGGTCGAGACCGTCGGCGGACTTGTAGTGAATATCGCTCAAGGCACGTCCCTACCGTAAAAATCAGGGGTGCGGCCGGCACAAACTGGCGCCCGCCGCACCCCTTGGGAGGAAAGATCTGACTAGAACCGGTAGTCGATACCGGCCGTCACCGTACGCGGGTCGCCATAGAAGGCAGTCAGCGTGCCTTCGAGACCGAGCGTTGGCGTGAACGTGCCGTTCGGATTCACCGTCACGAAGTTATAGCCAGCAACGATGTACTTTTCATCGGTAAGGTTCTTGCCGGTCAGGCTGAAGCCCCAGCGGCCATCCTCGGTTTCCCAGCGGATGCTGGCATCCCACAGCGTGAAGGCATCCTGGTCGAGGAACGGGTTCGGCACTTCGAACTGGCTGGACTCGCCGCGATAGGAGAGCTGCGTGTTGAGAAGCAGGTTACCCCCGGCGAACGGCGTATCGTAAGAAATCCGGCCGTTCGCGGTCCAGTCTGGCGTATTCTGGATGACGCGTTGGTCAGAGACATCATTGCCGAAAGCGTCGATGAACTCGTCATACTGCGCATCGAGATAACCGACAGACCAGCCAAGGTTCAGAAGGTCGCCGGGGCGCGCCATGTCCTCGGCGAGGGTTGCCGTCCCTTCGAACTCGACGCCCCATATCGTGGCGGCGCCAGCATTCGTGGTAACACCCGAGAAGGAGTCGTTGACGCCGTCACCATCGGTATCGACGCCGATAGACCCTGGCACCTGCACGTCCTTATAGTCGGAATAGAAACCGGCTAGGCTGTAATTGATACGGCCGCCAAGCTGGCTTGCCTTGTAACCGAACTCATAGGAGTCGACCTCTTCCGGATCAAACTGCATGAAAGTGTAGATCTCGTCCTGCGAAACCGTCCCATCCTGGTTGAGGTCAGGGGCTGCCGTCGTCTGGCCACGCGGATCGAAGGAGCCGCCCTTGAAGCCCTGCGAGTACGTCGCGTAGAGGTTCGACTCTGGCGTAACCGCATAGCTAAGCGAGACCCTCGGGCTGAAGTCGTCAAAGGTCGCTTCGCCATTGAAATCTGACGTTGTCGCGATCGGGATGCCGGCACCGCCGAAGAATTCGGAGAAGCCGCCGATATAGGTGCGACGCTGCACGAGCGAGGTACGTGTATCCTCAGTGTAGCGTCCGCCAAGCGAGAGCGACCAGCGATCTGTCAGGTCGTAGGTAAAGTCACCAAAAATCGACCAGGTTTCCGTACCCACATCACCGAAGGTCTGCGCATTGAGGCCCGGAAGGTTGAGGACAGCGCCGGTCGTCGCAAGCAGCACGTCAAAGACGGTCGAAGCGTTTGCATCGAGATAGTAGACACCGATGAGACCGTTCAGACGGTCACCGGAATACAGGAACTGAAGCTCTTCAGAGAACTGGTCGTTCTCATAGATTGCCGGGACGTCGACATCGGCTTCTGGCAGCGAGTCGAAGTCGATCGGCGAGGTGCTTTCATCCTCGCGGTAAGCCAGGATATTCTTGATCGTCCAGTTATTGTTGAGCTCCCACTCAGCGATGAGCGAGCCGCCATAGGCTTCGACGCGTTGGTCGACAGCGTTCAGGCCTGCGCGCGTATCAAACACGTCGCCAAGCACCGGATAGGTGAAAGGCGGGAACTGATCCGGGATCAGACGATGGCCCTGACGGGCGTTTGACTTGTCCAGAGAATAGTCTGCGGCAGCGCGCAGCTGGAAATTGTCGGCTAGGTCGAGCTCAGCCGAAACACGGGCACCGAAGAGCTCCTTGTTATAGTTCTCTTCGCCGGTGATCCGGTTCTCACCGAAGCCGTCACGGTTAAAGCTTGCTACAGCTGCGCCGACACGGAAGGTGTCAGTCACTGGCAGCGATGTGGTCAGGACGCCATCAAGCTGGCTGTAGCTGCCGACTTTCACATTGGCTTCAAAGGTCGGCTCATCGCTGAGCCCACGCGTGACATATTTGATCGCGCCGCCAATCGTGTTGCGGCCGTAAAGCGTGCCTTGCGGGCCACGGAGGACTTCGACGCGCTCGACGTCGTAGACATCGAGAACAGCGCCTTGCGGACGGTTGAGGTAGACGTCGTCGACATAAATGCCGACGCCGGCTTCAAAGCCTGCGACAGGGTCCTGCTGGCCAACGCCGCGGATAAACGCAGAAAGCGTCGTATTCGTGCCGCGGGAAACTTCCAGCGTCACGTTCGGTGAAATCTTCGCGATTTCTGTCAGGTCAGCCACGCCGAGGTCTGCCAGAAGCTCTCCGTCGAAAGCCGAAACGGACAGCGGAACGTCAACGAGGCTCTGTTCGCGGCGCTGTGCCGTGACGGTCACCGTATTGAAGCGGCGCTGGTCCTGGACTTCGTCAGCGGTATCGGAAGCGACTGTGTCAGTCTGGGCACTGGCGGCCATACCGGCGGTCAGAGCGATGACCGAGACGAGCGCCAGGCGAGCGGAATGCTGGGTACAAAGTTTCATGATATCCTCCCTTCATGCATCTTCGCGCATTGCAGGCAGGTGTCTCATCTTATCGGCTGGCCGCCATGACACTTAGCGTCAAGGTCAGTGAACACTTTCGCTCAGGCTTTCGCGCTCAGCTCTGGAATTCCTGCGCGAAGGCGGCAGGGGTCTTCCCTTTCCAGCGCTTGAAAGCGCGGTTGAAGGCCCGGATGTCGGAATAGTCCAGTGCCTCAGTTGCCTGGGCCACGGACGCGCCGCGTTTCAACATGCTTTCGGCGCGGTGAAGACGTGTCTCTAGCAGCAAATCGCGAAACTGCACGCCCTCTTCCGAGAGGCGGCGGCGCAGCGTCGCAACGCTGATGTCGAGCTTTCGGGCGACGTCTGACTGGCGCGAAAGGCCATCCTCCACAAGATCGCGGGTGCGCGCCGCAATACTGCGCTCGCTTTCTAGGGTATCGCGCGCATCAAGGTGGCTGATGACGCGCGAGAAAAGCCCGTCCGTACTCATATCGACGGCTTCGCGGATCTGAAGCGGTGCGCAGGCGAGGTCAAAATCGTAGATGAGCTCATAGGCTGGCGCGCCATATTCGAGTGGCACCGACCAGAACGCATTCTGCGGCCGGCGCGTCTCGCCGCGACGCCGCTTGAGCTTTATGCGCCGCAGCGCCGCACTCGCCGCCCCCTCGGTCAGACTGTCGAGAAGACAGTGAATCTTGATCGTCAGGCAGTCGCCGACCAGCTCGACGAAATCGGTATTCTCGCGCGAGCGATAAGGGAAATGGCTGTCATCAATGATCAGAGCCAGCCGGCTGTCGCCGAACCGGACCGAGTTATAGGTATCGCCATGCATCATGTTCATATGCTCAGCGAGGATCTCGATCGTCGCCATCAGCGAGGTGGCGTTCTGCATCTGTGCGATGAGAAACTGACCTGTCTTGAAGGTCAGCTTCCGGCTCGAGATGACGGCCGTGAGGTCATCGGACGCCAGTGCGAGCGATCTCTGGATACGGAAATAGTCGGCAATAGCGATAGAGGCGCCGCCGCCTTCACCCTTGCTATCCGAAGTCTGCAGGAAAGGCGCAAGGTCTACACCATGCTCGACCGCTGCATCGACGAGCGGCTGGATATCCCCGATCTCTACAAATGCTCTGGACATCGGCCTGCGTATAATCTGACGAAACTGTACAGCGACCCGCCGAAGCGGTTCTCGCAAAAGTACACCACAAATAACGCCGGGCCTATGACCTAGCGTAAGCAGCTGAAATATCTTGGAAATAAACCCGAAAATGGTGCACGAGGAGTTACTCGCCTCGAACCAACTTTTCGACATTCTAGCAGATTGGAACTCGATTCTCGAAGGGCTTGACCCCCTTCAGGAATTCGAGCCGTGACCCAGAGAAGTCAGTTTTCATTTAATCAGGCCGCAGAAGCGCCAAAGCAAAAGTCGAAGCCAACAGCGCAATACAAAAAGCGGCCTGCTCCACTTTCAGTTCGCGTGTCCAATGCTGAGCGCGAATGGATCAAACGGAAGGCTGGTAGCCAATCGGTGAATGCATTTGTACGGGAGAGAATTTTCTCTGAGCAGCCCCGATCAAAAGCCGTTGATAACCGTAAAGACATTGCGCGATTGCTAGCGGCACTTGGGAGGTCTGGTATGGCAGCTAGTCTTCGTTCACTCGCCCACTCTGCCGAAATTGGTGCGCTTGCCCTAGATGACGAGCTCCGAAACGAGCTTGTGTCCGCATTGAATGCCGTAAGCGAGATCAGGGACGCAATCCTGAAGGCGCTGCGCTAATGATCATAAAAGCCTCTCAACGCGCCAATGGCCGCGAACTGGCCGCTCACCTCATGAATGCTGAAGATAACGAGCATATTATGTTGCATGAGCTAACTGGGTTTGTAGCGAACGATCTGCAGGGCGCATTTGAGGAAGCGCACGCGGTTTCGAAAGCCACGCGGGCAGAGAAATATCTTTTCTCAGTCAGTTTAAACCCTCCCCCCGACGCAGAGGTCAAAATCGGTGACTTTGAAGATGCTGCGGGACTAATCGAGAAAAAGCTCGGCCTTAGCGGCCAGCCGAGAGCTATGGTGCTGCATGAGAAATTCGGTCGGCTTCATGCCCATCTCGTTTATTCAAGGATCGATACCGAGAATATGCGAGCCATCCATCTACCCCATTTCAAGCGAAAGCTGATGGATGTGGCCTGCCACCTCTATAGAGCGCACGAGTGGCAGCTGCCTGCGGGCCTTGAAAAGCATGAGAGCGGCCGCAAAGAAAATTACGAGCTTGCCGAGCACCAGCAAGCCAAACGCGCCCAGCGAGACCCTGAAGCACTTAAGCGGCTATTCCAAATGGCTTGGTCGAGGTCGGATTCGGCTGCGGCCTTTAAGGCTGCGCTGCTCGATGCAGGGTTTGCGGTTGCACGAGGGGACCGGCGCGGCTTCGTCGCTGTTGATGAGACCGACAAGCCCTATTCTTTGTCTCGCTGGTGCGGTGTGAAGCCCCGGGAGCTTGCAGCAAGGCTGGGCAACCCCAAGAGCTGGCCGGGCATTCGAGAGGCCCGCTCTTCTCTGTCGAATAAAGACATTCAGCAAAAGCGCGAGACGGAAGCCCGCCGGCGCCGAGAGGTCGAAGCGCAGCTCAAATCAATGATGCTGGCACGAAAGACGATGATAGAAGCGCATCGCCAGAAGCGGAGAACACTGCTCGCGTTTCATCGAGACAGACAGGCTGAGGAAGCGAGGGTGCGGTCGGCTCGATTTGCGAAAGGTCTAAAGGGACTTTGGCAATTCGTGACGGGCAAAAGAGCCAAACTGAAGGCCGAAGCGCAAGCTGAGGCGTTCGCCGCGCAAGAGCGCGATAAGCTCGAACGAGAAACTATGAGCGCCGCGCAGCGGCGCGAACGACGAGCGCTCGAAAGAGAGATCGTCGCACGCAGAAAAATTCTTGAGCGTCAGCAAGACGCGTCGCGCCGTTTGGGCAGAGATCGCCGCGTCGACATCGAAGTATCGTTGGATTAGGCGTGAGCGATTGCACGTTCCTGAACGCTAGCCGTTATGATCCCAACCGCTTCGGAATAGGCATATCTGAGCGGCTCTTGAAAGCGTCTTTAATGTAGCCTTCGAGGATATGGCGCACGAAGTCGTCCACGCTGAGAGGCTCGTCAGTTTCGAGATAATAGCCGAGAAAGCTGCGATAGCCTGTAGAGCTTAGAAAGCGCCTATCCCAATCCACCGCTTTTACGCTGAAGCTCGTCCACTGCATGAACTTACCGCCGATGCCGAACATGCCGTCCACATCCACCGAGCACCGCATCGTGGCGAGCGAAAGTGTGAACGTGCCCGACTGCCCCCAGATTGGAACATTACCATCGGCACTGCGGCTACGCTCATCAAGGATACACCCTGGCGCGTCAGGCCCTGCAATGATCCCGCAATGACCGCCATTGAGTTTTGAGGCGAGCAAGTGGGCTTCCTCGCGCCACGCAATAGCGGTCTCAAAATCGAGCGCCATCATAGCGTTATGATGCTGCGGCAGGATTTCGGATCGCATGTAAGCGATGGCGTCATCCATCGTGCTTGGTAAATGACTCCACGCCTGTTCCTGCTTTCGCTTAATATTTTGCTTGTGCGCGTCATGCAGGAGGCCATCAAATCCGAGTTGCTGACAGTGCGTCATTGACCTGCCCTCCCTTAGCGCTGCCAAAAGACGTGAATGTCTTCGAAGCCTGTTTGAATTGTGAAAACATCATTGATCACCAAGTCCCGAGCCATCGCCTCATAGTCTATGTAAAAGCGAAGGTTTTCGGGGATTTCGCTGGTCTCCTCGGTGATCTCTTCGGCAAAGTCTGCCAGAGACCGAAACTGCCCCGCATATTGCTCATCACTTGCTTTTTGGGCGTCTTCGAGATCGCCCCTCTCACTGAGCAAAGCCGCGCCGAGAGCGCCGTGATCTTCGATAAAGGCGGCATACTCGGACACTCGATCCAGCCCCTCATATTCTGAGAGATGCAGCTCGCCAAATCCTTCATAGTCGTGGATAGCCCATTCTTCGGCATACTCTACCGGAGAGCGGAGCAGCATGGCGCTCACCTCACGCCACACGCCCTCCAGCCCTTGGGTTGCATCGATCCATGCGCCGTGAAGAATACCGTCATTGTAGCTGGCAAGGCACGCCACATAGATTCTGATTTCATCGTTTGTCGTTCTCATTTTTAAGACCTCCGTTGGGATTGGGTTCGCCATGAACCCTTGGCCTTCGCCGAGAACGGGGTGTGCAAACGGAAGGAAAAATCGACGGCGGGCGCAGCGGGTTCTGAAGTGCGCTGAGGGGCTGGCCCATAAGCGCGTCAGGGATTGAAGCCGTATGGCCGGGACCGCGAAAGCGGGCCTGGTTCACGAAAGCCCGGCCCCAAGGGGACGCTAACCCACGCAGACCGTCAGATTTAGAAAGCTATTGCCGTGCAACTTAGCGCTGTGGTACAAAAAGTGAACAGACTGTTTACTGTGTTGTAAAAGGTTTCAGTGAATATAGGAGAAAAGATAGGAATTTTGCGTGGCCGAATCTCAAATTGAATGGACAGACTCGACATGGAACCCAGTTGCCGGGTGTTCCATCATGTCCAAAGGCTGCACGAATTGTTACGCCATGCAGATGGCGAAACGCCTAGAAGCAATGGGCGTAGAAAAGTATGCTGGTCTTACACGGAAAAGC
>LWDU01032282.1_pt1 | contig 19201 bp, 19 predicted proteins | sample 727161 | NCBI WGS metagenome assembly LWDU01 (sample SAMN04566230, study PRJNA314399) | hydrothermal vent metagenome | isolation source: deep sea hydrothermal plume seawater | place: Mexico: Gulf of California, Guaymas Basin | collected 2004-07-11
GCGACCGAAAACGGTGTTGCATGCCAGATAGACCTAGAGGCAACTCATGAAGAGGCTCTTTCAATAATTTCAATCGATTTGATCGAAGAGTATGGCGTTTAAACATCACAGTAAATCAACATTCAAGAGCTTTTGCCGATTCAAAGCGTATTTTTCGTAATCGACTTGGCCCGAAAAGCCATTTTTTGCCCAATTTATCCAGTAGTTGTGAACCAGAGGAATTCTATTCCTAACCTCATTTAAAAATGATGTTACCTCTTTGGCATGAAGATTGGAAATTTGCAAATATTGTGCAATAAAGAAACGAGCTTGACTTTGTGAAGGGAATTTACTCACATCGGGCTCAAACCAGAGTGGTGAGCCACAATCATACATCCATTCACAAAAGAAATTCGCAATATCATAGGCTGGGTCGAGTTTTCCAACATACTCAAAATCAAGAAAATGAATCTCTATTTTTTCGTTTGTACCAATAAGGATATTTGTGAAATTCAAATCGTTATGATTCCTCTGTGTCGTCTTATGCATAAAGGCTAATTCAGCCGCGAAAGCGCTCAATACATCGAAATTCTCACAATCTTGTCGGGCCATAGGGCGTCCGGTCACCCAAACTTCAAGTCGTCCCCAATCGAATTTTTTGATAACCTCAGGGCCGAAATTACACTTCTGAAGATGGAGTTCATCCAAATTAATATTGCCAGTTAACGGTCCAAACACTTTCAAGAAAAGTGGATCTTTACCGGTGGTGGATACCTTGTAATTATCATTGCTCAAACCAAACTCACAACGATTAAGATTAACCATATTGCTGTCCCAATCTAATAACTTGAGCACGGTCAGTAATTCTTGGCTCTTTTGTGCACCTAATATGCGCTCCATTTGGCCTTGGGATTCAACTTCCACAGCACCTACTTCCTCGCTTCTATTTTGAGGCTTTCGGACCGAAATAACCGATGCTAACAAAAACAAGCATTGACAAGGGGATTACCTCTGGGAAGAATGTGCGTCTACTTTCTGTATTGCTGATCTCTTTGCTTCTGATCCCAGCGGTCCAAGGCCAAGGTGCTTCTGAGGCATTGCAGGAGTGTCCTAGTACTTTGACTGGCAGTACTCAACCTCAACAAATTCATCTACAAACTACTGAAAACCCTTCAGAAATGAATGTATTATGGGCAACTGAACGAAGAGGGAATGCTGAAGTGCAATGGGATGGGCAATCTGCAATCGGAGAATCCTATTGTTATAATCACGACATGGCGTTCCATTTGGCAACGATGACAGGTCTTGAGCCAGGAGAAGAGGTCAGTTACAGAGTAGGCGATGGAAACACTTGGTCTTCGGAAATCTCCTTTACAACAATCGACCCAGAAGCCAACCGGTTTGAGTGGATATCTATAGCCGATCATGGCATATCTGGTGAAGCAGATTTGGTTTCAGATGCAATCTTAGCCGATTCCGATGCCCAGATGGTAACCATCTCGGGTGACATCTCATATGCGAATGGTGATCAATCGATTTGGGATGATTACTTCAATTATAATCAAAACAGTATGCAAACCATACCGTGGATGACATCTGTTGGCAACCATGAAAACGAACCCGGCATCGAATTTGAAGCATATCAACACCGATTCGATTCTGAGGGTGAAATCGAAGTCGAACCCTTTTGGTATAGCAGAAACCTCCCCGGCGTTCACATGATTTTCATGTCCTCAGAGCACCCTTATGACTCCTCATCGGCTCAATTTTCCTGGTTGGAAAATGACTTTTCCACAATTGACCGCGATATAACACCATTTGTGATCGTTTATAGTCACAAACCAATGTATTCATCAAATAGTTACCATGGTTCTGAATTCGAACTAAGGGAGTCTTTAGAATCATTATTCATAACAAATCAAGTGGATATAGTCATAGCAGGACACGACCATTTCTATGAGAGAACTCATCCAGTCAAGGCGGAGGTAGTCCAAGTAGCCGGAGAAGCACCGGTCCATTTAGTGATTGGAATCGGCGGCCGAGATGCGTACGAAGAACTTGATGAACCACAACCGGAGTGGAGTGCTTATCGAGAAAACAACACCTATGGGTGGACCAGATTGGTGTACGATGGTGAAGCACAAACTCTGGATTTAACCCATCATCGAACCGATGGTACAATTGGCGATTCATTTACTCTTTATGTCAACCAACCAATCATCGAACCTGAAGAAAGTTATATCTATGGCTTTGAGCCATTTTTTACTCTCCTAGTGATAATCGCCGCTGCCAGTAGAAAGGGAATATCCTTTTGATCAAGATTTCATTTCACCCACGGTCAATCCAGCTTCGCGTGCTTTTGCACGTTCTTTGGATGACTCGGATGCAGATACCAAGTATAATTCGCTAAGATAGTCGAGATGACCTGGCGAGGTCACGACCATGATATCGTCTGCAGTAAATTGGCTGGGACAGGTATAGCCGCATGAATTTGTTAACATGTAGACCTCTTTTTCAAGGGTTTTTACATAATTGGCAACCCTTAATGCTGCACCGTTCACATCTAGGGCCCGCTCCAATGTTTTATCTTGGGTCGCAATTCCTGTAGGACAGCGATTTGAATTACAATCTAAGGCCTGAATACAACCCAAAGAGAGCATGAACCCACGGGCGATGTTGACCCCGTCCGCACCGAGAGCTAATGCGACAGCAACATCGATTGGGGTTGCTATTTGCCCTGAAGCGAATAGATGGACCTTATTGCGTACCCCATGAGCTTTAAACGCCCAATCGACCATTGCAATGCCTTGTTTCATCGGGACACCGGCATGACTTGCTAAGACCAAAGGTGCTGCACCGGTTCCACCTTCGCCACCATCGACCGAAATAAAATCAGGTCCGCGACCAGGTTGGTCAGCCATCGCTTGAGCGAGTGCTTCTATCTCTTCGATATGACCGGTGACAATCTTGATTCCAACCGGTTTTTTTGCGATCTTGCGCAATTTATCGATGAAGTCGAACATGCCATTGACATCATCGAATTCGTCATGACGCGGTGGAGAGAGGATATCTTTGCCGAGAGGTACACCCCTAATCGCGGCGATTTCGGCGGTGATTTTTTCTTTTGGTAAGATTCCACCTTTGCCAGGTTTGGCCCCTTGCATAAGTTTTAATTCGATCATTTTTACATTTTCTGCTTGAGCAATCTTTGCAAAAGATTTCTCGGAAAATTTACCCTCATCATCGCGGCAACCAAATTTTGCAGTCCCCATTTGGAAGATTACATCACCGCCCATTCGGTGATAAGGGGCAAAGCCACCCTCGCCGGTATTGTGGAGGATTCCAGCCATTCCTGCGCCTTGGTTGAGGGCGCTGACCGCGCGCGCAGAAAGTGAACCAAAGGACATTGCAGATATGTTGACGAAATGATTCAGAGTGACTGGGTTTTCAACCCCGCTCGCTTCACCTATAACCTTGTGATAACCATCGTGGCCCGAGGATTCTTTGCGAAACATCGCCGGCATCACCGTGTAATTTCCAACCGCATCGAAATCGACTTGTGAGCCGAAACCAATCGTGTTTTTCTTGCCTTTGGAAGTTGCATAAATCCAATTTCGGGTGACACGGTCGAATGGTTTCTCTTCCAAGTCATTGGCGAACCAATATTGTCTCAATAGTGGACCAAGATGAACAGCAATCCAGCGTCCCCAATAAAGGACTGGGAATCGGCGCTGAATCGGATTCTCGGTTTGAGTTAAATCGTGGACGAATAAGAACATCAATCCGAATATTAATGCGCCGAGAATAACCACTAAAACATGAATCCAAGAGCCTGAACCAAAGGCTGTGGAAAGAATATCACAACTCAGATATGCTGCAGTTATACAACTGGCGAGCCAGCCAAGAATCCAATAATGCAACTTGCCCATGTTTAGAGTCATGACCGCTAGAGGTATTGAAATAATCGCCTACGGCTTTTGAAAAATTACGCTAAATAACGCTGAGTTTCATCAAACCCACCGATGAAAACCGGTTGGTCTTTGCGGATATCGATTATGACCGGCACCGTTCGATGCCCGGTCTCGGCTACAACCTCGGCTCTAGCACTGGGATCGTGGTCAAAATTGGTCTCGGTAAATGTGAAACCCTTAGCGGTTAAGAAGCGCTTAACCGCAACGCAATAAGGGCAAACAGTAGTCGAATAAACCAAGAAATCTGTATCCGCTTCGGCATCAGCCATGATTCTGCTCATAACTTACCCCCAAGGCCAGACCCTTTTCAATCTAGCCTTGAACAGTCAAGCCTACATCGTCAATCGACCATTCGAGAATGTCCCATGGAATCGCTTCTTTGACAGCATCTGGATCTCTTGCAATTATTCCTACAAAACCACCTGCTGCAGCCCCCATGCCTTTCCATGCCCTAATACCATCGATATTCTCGAGTAATTGGTATGGCTCATTCAGACTAGGGTCTAAGCAACCTACGGCCTCGGTATAGGCATTCATCGCTTCACAGACCTTGTAGCGGTCATCTTGTTGAACTGCCATCGCCATGTCCCGCCCTGATTGTCTAATTTCCATCAAATGAGGGAGGACTTGTTCATACCGGTCCCAAACGCTTGAATGGAGGTCGCCGGAGGTGTGACGGATTCCTGTATCGGCAATGATCAGATGTTGTTCGAGCCAAGTGATGAAGCGCGGACCGGGAGTTAAGGGGAATCTTTCGACCTCTTCGCCAATAAATTTCAGATGTTGAATTCCGCCGTATCTCGATGCCCATTGATCTTGGCGCCCGCCGTGGTTGCCGAGAATTTTTTCAAATTGATAAGCTGCCTCTTCCGAACCCTCCGCTCCTTTGATAGCTGCGATCAATGCGACATTTATCGCACCGGTTGCTCCCAGACCAGAACCTATTGGTACGTCGCAAGAATAAGATGCAGATAATTTTCCATCCTCATCAATCTGTACTTCGGCATGGCCGTAATGGTTGATTGCAATATTGACAACATCACCACCAACCTGTTGACAAAACGGCGGTGCGTCTGACCATCCACCTGCGAGATCTATTCGGACCGGTGCGCGAGCCTTTGCCATGAATTTACCAAGAATGGTCCCAATATATGGGCCCTCCCACGAAAAGACATCGGCGGATGTAATCATAATACATACCATGTGGTTTGCGAGCGGAATTATTGGGTTGACATTATTATTAATGCGAAACGACCTAAAGGCGATTTCGAAATGGTTATTCGATTGGAGTTCAATTGGAAAATCGAATTTTCAATTGAATTATTCTGCTAAAGATTCGAGCCATTTTTTAATTGAAAAGTGAAATTCAATTGGAATCATGTGACCTTTTTGGTGTTGAATCCGAGTGACATCCCAATTTGCTTGTTCAAATAATTCGGCAATTTCGGCCCCAGATTCGAGTGAAACCCGATGATCTTGCTCTCCATGCATCCAAAATAAACTAGCAGCAGAAATTTCTTCCAACCGCATCTTAAGTTCGAGCGGTCGGACCGCTCGAGTGGCGATTGCAATTATTCCAATCACATCTAAATCGAATTGAAGAAGTTCCTGGGCCATGGCTCCACCTTGGCTAAAACCACCCAAAACCAATTTGTCATCCGGAAGTAATTTCTTCAGATACAATAGGTTTTGATCGACATCATCTAATTCTTTTGAACTTAGAATTCTCCGCTTTGGATCATCTTTCTTATTTTCGTAGCGCCACCAAGTAAAACCTCTACGAGGATGAGTAAACTTTGCTTGTGGAACCAAAAGATTCCAGCCATCAGGAAGAATCTTTTCTGCAAATGATTGCATCATCTGAGAACTGCCAGTCATCCCATGCATCATGACCAAGGTTGGCATAAGGATCACAAGACCCAATGGTTTTCAATTCCGCCAGCAACCTTGAGATGAATATAGGAAGTAGAACCTCTTAGACTGACCGTCAAGCTATATTCATCGGTTTGACTAGGAATAGTGCCCAATCCACCCGATTCTCTTGCTCCTGAACCCCATGCTCGAGCCAAAGGAGAATTACCGGCATGGTCTTTGATTGTGAGTGAACCACTACCGCCTTGGGCAATTTCGACATCTAAGTACCAAACAAGATAATCGAAATCGACACCGCTTGGATGGCCACTATCGAGAAAGGTATCATAGATGTCGCCATCGCTTTCTTCATAGAGTGCATCTTTGAGATCTGTCGCTCGAATGAACCATATGTCGCCGGTGAATTCGCCGCCTAATTGAGTGAGGGTCATCTCGAGTTGAACTTCATCTTCATCATCATACCAGATGAATTTTTCAATAAAGCCATACTCACCATCGAAGTTGTATGAAAGACGGTGACCATTTGTGCTAATTGCGGTAACGACTGCGGTGCCGTCATTAAATCCGATTGTTTCGGCTTGCCAATCTTCACCTAGCAAAGTAAACTCCCAATTATCACCGATGACCCACGGGAAATTGAATACGTTTTGAGGCTCTCCGTTCTCATATACAGATAAATTATCCATTGTGATACGGCCTAAGAAAGGGTTGTGATTGATTACCGCATGCCGTTGCGCCTCTCTTTGTGAGGAAATTCCAAGCATGAATAAGCCATCTTCTTCACTGACGTTTGCAACCACAAGCCTTGCACTATCTTCACCAAACTGTGGAGTGGAGAAGGTGTATAGCCACCAATCACCTTGTTGCCAGCCAGGTTTTTCCTTGAACTGTTCATCTTCAGGAGTTGATTCATCGGTTGATTCCAGGCATCCCGCGAGGGATAAACTCAACATCAGTAAGGCCAAAAACACGGCTCGCATGTTTAACCCCTACCAGCCGTCTTTTTTGAGGCGTTCTATTGCTTAACCAGAATCAAAGAAGCCCAGTTGTGGTTAAATTACCGGTTCCAGCCAAGACAACTGCTACGATAGACATCAATTTGATGAGGATGTTTAACGAAGGTCCAGAGGTATCCTTGAATGGATCACCGATGGTATCGCCGATGACTGCAGCATCGTGTGATGCATCGCCTTTCTTTGCTCCTTTGATATGACCTTGTTCGATAGCTTTCTTTGCATTGTCCCAAGCGCCACCGGCGTTGGACATGAATAGAGCCATCAAGACACCGGTTACAAGAGAACCTGCGAGTAGACCGCCCAGAGCGACCGAACCGAGTATTAGACCGACCATTACTGGTGCGAGAATCGCTACAACACCTGGTCCGACCATCTCACGAAGAGCGGCTTTGGTGGAAATATCGATACACTTTTGGGATTCTGGCTTGACGCCTTCTTTACCTTCTAAGAGGCCGTCTATCTCGCGGAATTGACGGCGGATTTCGGTGACCATCTCATCAGCGGCTTTGCCGACGGAATTCATGGTCATTGCCGCGACAACGAATGGAAGACCTCCACCGATGAGAAGGCCGACCACTACCATCGGGTCGGTCAATTCCAAAGTAAGGCCACCCACAGCGGTAGTATAAGCTGCNNNCCAATAGAGTCGAGAGCATCGGTGATTTCACGAACCTCAGGCCCAAGATCACACATCTCAGCGATTCCACCGGCGTTATCTGCTACTGGGCCATATGCATCGACTGTCATGGTGACGCCTACTGTTGCAAGCATTCCCATAGCCGCCATTGCAATTCCATATAGGCCGGCGGTTCCACCGCCCATGAAATGGTTTGCGCCCATGATTCCAGACGCGATTAGTAAAACGGGGACGAAAGTAGACATCATTCCGACCGACAATCCTGCGATCGCATTGGTAGCAGGTCCTGTATTAGACATCGCTCCGATGTGTTGAACCGCCTTGGGCTTGATGCCAAAGATCGGCTCGATACCGGTATAATATTCTGTAACCAATCCGATGAGTATTCCTACGAATGAACCTAGGACAACAGAGTGCATAACTCCGTACTCTACATCTATCAACCCTTGATTGATAGCGCCATAGCCACCTGCTGCGAAAAGAATAGTATTGCGAAGAGCTGCTGCTGCATCTTTTCCATTCTTTAGAATAGACATAGAGAAGACACCGATAATGGAAGCGGTATAACCGATGAATCCGAGGAGAATCGGAAGGATGACGTAATCGGCGGACATTCCGCTATTTTCACCGCTTGCGATGATCATCGCCGCGATAATGGAACCGACGAATGATTCGAAGATATCCGCACCCATCCCAGCAACATCGCCGACGTTATCTCCGACGTTATCGGCGATAACACCAGGATTACGAGGGTCGTCTTCTGGAATTCCTGCTTCGAGCTTGCCGACAAGGTCTGCACCGACATCTGCAGCTTTGGTGAAGATACCGCCACCGACACGAGCGAATAGGGCGATGGATGAAGCACCCATGCCGAATCCTGCCGCAGCCGAGATGTCTGCGTTTTCAGTTCCAGCACCGAGCCAATAAGCGATGAGAGAAATACCGAGAAGACCGAGGCCACCTACCGATAGCCCCATTACAGCTCCACCGTTATAGGAGACCGCGAGAGCAGCGGATTGCCCACCGTTCTTTGCTGCCATTGCGGTTCGGCCATTGGCCGAGGTTGCCGCGCTCATTCCCGCAAGACCTGCGAGTACCGATGCGATAGCTCCTGCAAAGAATGCAATAGAGGCATTCATGTCATTGAGGACTGCGAGCAATCCACCGACGACGACTACGAAAATTGCGAGAACCTTGTATTCAGCCTTCAAAAAGGTCATAGCGCCTTTTTGAATCTCTTCTGTGATCTCGGCAACCTTTGGGTTGTCGATTTTAATTCCGTTTACTTTCTTGTACAGTAGAGCAGCTATGACCAGTCCGAAGACTGCAATGCCGGCAGCAATTAATGCGATGTTTTCCATAAGACCCACCTTGTTGGCCCGGCGACCGAGGTCGCCTTCATAAGGTAATCCCTAAGCAAAAGGCCGTAGTATAGCGATTAGACTCATTGGACCTTATAGCCAGCATCATCGATGGTTGCGCGAATTAATTCTTCGTTGAGGTTTTTGCCAGTTACGCTAACGGTATCATTTTCGTGACTTGCATCAACTTTTTTCACACCGGCAAGAGCTTGCAATAATTTGGTGACTTTCCCCGAACAATTTCCACATGACATTCCCGTTACGTCGAAATTGAGCATTTCTGAGCGATTAAATAAACCCATGACTAAGCCGATAATGCACTCCTTCAAGAAGGCGATGGTTCAAATGATAGTGTTGATGGCCAAGGTAATGTGTCCATTAGCGCTGAGGAGATTTTGGCCGAAATCGGCCCGGTCCAAGAGATCCTCGATGCTCACGATGGCGTGGTAACCGTCATCGATACTTCCGGGGGTGTGGTGATGCTCTCTCTCGACGGTGGTTGTGTGGGTTGTTCATCGACTCCGATGACCGCTATGCAAATCTATTATTCACTAAAAAAGCTCGACCCGGTTGAAGATGTTGTATTTGTCAACGGCGAATTACCGGATTATATGAGGACCTTTATCGACCAAAAAATGGCTGATGAAGCCGAAAATTCAGATGATGAGCCAAAAGGCGAGATCATTTGAAAGTCATTCCTCTTCCAAAATCTTGCTGATATTGTGAGGATTTGCGCCAAATGAAACATTTTCTCCCTTGATATTCATTCGAGCCGATAATGCGATTATCACACACACAACCGATAATGGCAGCGGCAAATAATTCGAACCCCAAAGAGTTCCACCTGCAAAATGTAACCACCACAAAAGAATTGCCGATAGCATCAAAGTAAACATAATGAAATTTTGAACCTTAAGTTCCAACTTGGCATTACGAGAAAAGGTTGCGATAAACGTGAATGCAACCAAAGAGATTGAACAAGTCAACTGAGCCATTAACTCGATGGTTGAGGCTTCGACCATAGCAGAGCCGAGCAGGCAGGGGTTCTTCAACCGGCGCCCAGGTTGCGAAGACATGGCCGGTACATCGTGGAAATTACCGAAGGCCCGGCCGAATGGTCCTCCTTACTTTAGTCGAAACCAAGTGAGTACTGCTCTTCATCAAATGGCAGTACTTTTGGAATTGAATGGAGCAAATATGTTTCGCACTCGCTCATATCAGAACGGAAGTCGATTGATTGGCTCTCTGGCCCAAGATTTGGGGGAATTGGTTGCGAGCGGAGAATTATTCGATCTCAAAGGCATCGGAAAAGGACTCGGTTCGGCGATCACCCAAGCTGTAGGTGATGGCAATTGGCCCGAGGAGTGGGTTGAGTTGCACGAAAAAACACCGCCGGGCCTGATTGAAATGCTTGGAATACCTGGAGTCGGACCAAAGAAAATTAAATTATTATCCGATGAATTAGGCGTTATGACAGTCGCAGACCTGCAAGAGGTTTGCGTAAAAAATGAGGTTGCGCCGCTCAAGGGATTCGGGGCTAAAAGTCAACAACGGATTCTCGATGGAATAGACTTACTAGCCCGATTCAGCGCAAGGCGCCGGTTGGATATAGGTTTGAGATATGGCCATACTTTTCTCAACATGATAAATGAAATTCCGGGAATTCAAAAGGCCGAATTAGCCGGATCTGCTCGCCGTCGAAGAGAGACTATTGGTGATCTCGATATCGTGGCAGCGGTAAATCCAAGCGACATCGATACAGTTAGCCAAAACATTCTGTCCTTGGCAGGAATCGCCGATGTCAAGGGGGCAGGTGGTTCAAAAATATCGGTAATTCTTGATACTTCAATTTTTGAGGAAGGCTTCTCACTAGGCCATTTAGATGCAAATGTATTAGATGCAATCGGCGGTCAAGATTACGAACAACTAGAATCCGGTGGAACCATCGATGCCCAAGTTAGATTGGTCCCTCCATCGGTTTTTCCTTTCACTTTAGCTTATTTTACCGGTTCAAAAGAGCACAATATCCGCATGAGGAAAATCGCTCAAGAAAAAGGTCTCAAATTGAATGAATTTGGTTTGATGCCCGAGACTGAATTAACTGGATTAGAAGCGGCAGCAACCTCATTATCAGCGATTGACGAAGCAGAAATATATGGTCATCTCGGCTTGGATTTCGTTGTTCCAGAGTTGCGAGAAGACATGGGCGAAATCGAGGCCGCTCAAAATAATGAACTGCCTAATCTTCTAAAACTGAGCGATGTAAAAGGGAGCCTCCACAATCATACTACCCTATCGGATGGAGAGGCTAGTCTTGAGGAAATGGCAGATACTGCCAGACGAATGGGTTGGTCTTGGCTCGGAATCGCTGATCATTCACCGACCTTGATGGTCGCCAATGGAGCGAGTGCTGAAGATTTGTTATCTCAACATGAGAAGATGCAAGTTTACAATCAGGATTGGAAAAATCAGGGAGTGGATTTCAGATTGTTTTCAGGGGTTGAATCCGACATCTTGGAAAATGGAAAACTTGACCATCCTGATGATGTTCTGTCCAAAATCGATTACGTGGTTGCCTCTGTCCACGCGATGGGTCGATGGGCCAGCCGAGATGAATCACAAAATACCGAAGACCTGCTGAAATGTTTGGACCACGAGGCAACCACGGTATTGGGCCACCCTACCGGCCGAATTCTCCAAGGAAGAGATGGCTACGAAGTCGACCTCCATCGAGTTCTCGAGCATATGGCAGAATACAATGCGGACGGCGTACTCAAAGCGGTTGAACTCAACGCCTCACCTTATCGCTTAGATCTTGATTGGCGACTATGCAAACGCGCCAAAGAACTCGGGGTCCCAGTCGTAATCAATCCTGACGCTCACTCAACCAGCGGCTTGGGCGACATAGATTATGGGGTTATGGTCGGGAGAAAAGGTTGGCTTGAAAGTGCGGATGTTTTGAACTCTTTGAGCGCAGAGCAGATGAACCAGCGCTTGCTCGGGGTGGATTGATGAGGTTTTTACGGGCGCTGATAATCGGCACATTATGCTTTTTTCCTACGACGATTATCGGCTATCTCGGTTGGTTAGCAACCGGTTCAAACCCTGACAACTATTCTGTGTCGGTCATCTTTTTTTGCAATATCATCCCACTTGGTGGAATGATTTTCGGCGGGTTGTGGGCATGGAGAACCGGCGAGGAGTACAGCGTTGAAATGGTTGTGTGATCTCATATGAACCGTGCTGAAAAATCTCAAAAAATCATAAGAATTCTCGATCGACTTCATCCTGAAACCCCAATTCCCTTGGACCATCAAAATGATTTTCAACTGCTGATAGCGGTTTTGATGAGTGCTCAAACCACAGATAAAAAAGTCAATCAGGTCACACCTCAATTATTCGCAAAAGGCTCGAATGCCGAACAGATGTCTCAAGTTAGCATCGAAGAAATTCGAGTTATGATCCGAGAGGTTGGCCTGGCACCAACCAAGGCTAAAAATATCCATAACCTCTCAAAGATTCTGGTTGAAAACAATGATGGCAAAGTCCCCCAAACTTTTGAAGAATTGGAGAATTTGCCCGGAGTAGGTCACAAAACCGCATCGGTAGTCATGGCCCAAGCCTTTGGAGTCCCCGCTTTTCCTGTAGACACTCATATTCATCGATTGGCGGCTCGCTGGGGTCTTTCCAATGGCTCAAATGTGACCAAGACCGAGAAAGATCTCAAAGCGGCCTTTTCTCGAGATTTGTGGAACCGGCTTCATTTACAAATCATCTTTTTTGGTCGAGAACATTGTCCTGCTAGAAATCATGATTTGAAAAAATGCCCGATTTGCTCTTGGGCTGCGACCAAAAAGCGCATCGCAAGTGAAGTAAAATAAATCAAGCTGTGAACATCGAGGATGCTCCATCCAAGATGAATGAACTGACCAAACTAGCGATTGCTGCAATCCATAATAATTTGATTATTTGACCCAATGCGCTGGTGAATCCTCCTCCCCTAAGACGGGTTGCGATGAAGGAAACTGCTAATACTTGAACCAAAATCAGAATTGAAACTATTATTTTGAATAATATAATATTTTCTTCAACCGCTCCAGGATTTTCCATCACTGGCAAAGCAAATCCGCCCGCAGATTGGGTGATAGAAGCTATGTCGGTCGTTTCAGACAATCCAGTAGCAACACCTGCTATTGTTTCCCCAAGTTGTAAAACGATGGAAATCGTCACATTGAGTGAAACCACAGTTGCTATCAATAAACCCAGCGAAACCCCGCTCATCATCGAAGCCGATAATCCCCGCCTACGGCGGAGGGAGAGAATATTTGTGACCGATTTTGAGACCATATCGGCTGTTGCTGCGGGTTTTCCGGATGATTGAGAACCTTCGATATAGATCCTATTGAAACGAGAAATGACCGAAGAATTGGTATCGGCTGCGAAATAATCCCAAGATCTCTCACTATCAATCCGAGTCGATAATCGCTTTTCGAGCCGGTCGATCGAACCATCCAGCATTCCAAAGTCAATCCCTCTGAGTGCTTTGATCGTGGCACTAGGTTCTGCAGATCTAGCTTGAGCTGTGCCACCTAAAGCACGAATAAAGTCTGGATAAGCCTCATCCTTTCGAAGGACTTTATCTTCTTCTCGGCGAGCTAAAGTCGCAGGAATCAACAGCGGCGTAAACGGAACTGCAATCAATATCAGACCATACTTATCCCACGATGTTGCCAAACCTTCCCAATATAAGGTGAGCATCGAAATAGTTGCAATCAGCAATATTACTGTTAATATCCCCGATCCAAGCCAAGTTTGTTTGAACAATATTCTAAATGGGGTGATGAATTCATCACGGGCAAATGTTTGGTCTTCGGGAATTGCTGACCTAAAGGCGATCAATCCACCTACTTGAACAACTATAAACAATAATCCGGCCAATAATAACCAACGGATTCTGTTTGCGATTTCGATAGGCGTGTCGGAATTATCGCCGATTTCGAAAAGAACTAAATGAATTCCAGCGATTACCAATCCAAATAATCCAGCCGATACCAAGGAGACATATACCTCCTTCATCGAATCTACTTTCTCCAGCCTTGTATCGTAAATCGTATTATATTGTTCAGCAACATTTTCTTGTTCCGACCGCATATATTCATCGATCGGTTGCCCTGCTTCAATTGAAAATGCCATGCGGTCTAGGAAGTCGGCCCAAAGTGGCGACGGCGATTGTTGGCTGACGATACGAGCGGCTTCGGGCAAGGAAGTATGCCATTTCTCAACCAAGGTTTCGATGCGTTGAACCTCTTGGGCTAGCTCACCATAATCTTTCATTTGCCGCAAAATATCGAAAATGGTACTCGCTCCAATTTCTCCAAGAGATAAAATCCCCATTCTGGTGATGAACATATGCATCTCTTTTTCGATTTCAAGTGCTGAGCGTTGAACCTCCAACACTGGGAAATAAATCGCCCCACCTGTTGTTAAAAGCGGTAATAAAAATATCAATAAATAACCGGAACCACCAGCAAATAACCCCCCTTCTGCTGTACCGCCTGTAATCCAAATCATCAATGCGGCGGTCACTAAACCAGCAAAAAATGAAGGTAAAACATAAATTAGGCCGAATTTACCAATCGGCATCTCTAATCTACGCAAAGCGATTTCCCATGTCGCCATGCGTTTCATTTTTGATCACTTCTCCTATTCAGAATTCAGACTCAACTATTTTCAACACTAACCCAAGTGTCAATGGCTGCAGAAAATGAGTCCCAACCATTACTATAGTATATTCCAATCAAATCGAATACATCGTCAAAGTGGGTTAAATCTCGATCGACCATTCTTTGAATCGCTTCGGCTCTTTTATTCAATTCATCATAAACCAAGCGTTTGTTTTCAAGCCCCATTTGGGCAGCAATCTTGTTTTCAAGCAAATGAGATTGAAACATTCCTCTGAAATAATGCTTGTCCTTTACTGGATCCCATTCGAACATACCACGGGTTAGGACACCGTCGCTATGTTTGTTATAGCCGATAACTTCGTCTATTCCAGTAACTCTTCTTGCGATTCCTCCGCCAGGAGCTTCGACCACTTCTTGGAAAATTGCGAAATTCAAGTTATCGAAAAATCTGATTGGAACATTGATTGGATCACCGGTAAATCTCTGGATCATCTTTACGATACTCGATGCGTGGAAAGTTGCAATTACAGGGTGACCGGTCTGCATAGCCTGGAAGGCGGTCGCACCTTCAACACCTCTGATTTCTCCGATGATGATATATCTTGGACGAGAACGCAAAGCCGCTTTTAGCAAGTCGAACATCTCTACCCGACTCTCCTCGTTCTTGGATTCACGGGTAACGAGTCTTTGCCAAATTTTGTGACGCACTTTTACCTCAGGCGTATCTTCTGCAGAATATATCTTGACATTGTGGTCGATAAACGGCAAAATTGCATTTAGAGTTGTTGTCTTTCCAGATGCGGTTTCACCAGATACTAGAACCGACATGCCGTACTCTAAACAAATCCAGATATAAGCAGCTAATTGTGCGGAAATCGTACCCCAAGCGACAAGTTGGGTAATAGAAATCGTCTCTTCGGCGAATTTCCTAATTGTAAATGACGGCCCAAGCATTGAAACGTCATCTGAGAATATGATATTGATACGAGAGCCATCTAAAAGAGCGCCGTCGATAATTGGTTTATTATCCGAAACCGGCCGGCCAATTCTTTCACTCATCGCTCGCAAATACCGAGCTAATAAATCTCGCTCGCGGAATCGAATATTGGATGTGACCATGCCGAAGACCTTGTGGTCCATGTGAATATGTTTTAGACCGATAGAGTGTATATCTTCGAGCATTTCATCCGATAGTAATGTCTCTAACGGCCCGTTCCGAATCAGGTCACGAACGACAATATATCGCAGACGCTCGAGTTGATCTTTGGTAACGACGATTCGCTTATCGTCCATTCCAAGAGTTTGCCATAATTTCCCTTGGCGACGAGGTCCAACCAATTCGGTATCTAATACCGTATATCGGTCGACCATACTCGAAAGAATATTTTCGAATTCTTCGTCGGTAGTAAATGTGGGGGCAGTTGTCGCTTCTTGAAGCAAAGTTTCTATCAATAATCGACGAAGGTTTTCCTCCTCATCGGTCAATTGGGGTTCAAGACCAAACCACATTACATGCCCTGATTCCTCACCGGTTTCGGTCAATGGGCGATAGATATGAACAAAGATCGGTTCTTTGGTAATATAGATGAGATTGAGTGGTGAAATATCCCGCGCACCACGGTCCAACGGACCATAATACATCGGACGGCTGCCATATTGAGCTTCAAAATCTTTTACCCAAAGATCAATGTGAGGATAAGCGGCCATCACAGATGCAAGATCGCCTTTTTGAAAGCGCTGTTCTTCATCGACCATTATCAGCTCACCGCCGTAATATCTACGATGAAGCCCATGTAGGGCTCGACTCGCCAGCCAACGCTTGCTTGAACTGGGCCAGCTGCCCGTAAGAATCTGGTAACTATGATATTTCTTTTGATTTCCCCACCGACCATTCCGAATCTCATATCTAGAAGTACTTCGCTCGAAGAGCGGATGGTTTGGAGAAGTTTTTCATCCAATTCAGCCGGATCTATTGTTAAGAGGAGCGAACGAGAATCTGCACAAATTCTTCGAAGCCGCTGCATCAAGATTACTCTTTCAGCGGCATTGAGTCCCTCCGGCATCAAAGATGATGCCGAATCCAACACGACGATATCTGCTTTTGAAACCGCATCTGATTCAAGAACATCGAAAAGACCAACATCCGATTTTGTATCTGCAATGACACCATAACGTGAAAATACCATCAATTGGCCACTAGAGATATATTTTGTAATGCCATAACCGACAGAGTTCATCTGTTCGATCCAGCCTCTTGTGGTCAATTCAGTTGTTATTACTAGCAGTTTTGAGCCATTTTCCAACAAGCCAAAAATCATTCTCTGGCTTACCAATGATTTACCGCTTCCAACCTCGCCTTGAATGGTCCAAATGCTTCTGTTTGGCATTCTGAGTCCCATTGCATTGGCCAGAGAATCTTGTTCCAATTCAAATGGGAATCCATCTTCAACCGGTTCAGGTGGATTTTCAAGATTAGACAACTAGTCTCACCTCCGCGGTATCTGAAGCAGAGCCGGAGTGGCCGCCAGACAAATCAGATTGAACGATTATTGTGACGGTAATTCTATCCCCTGATATATATGAAAATGCCGCGTCTTCGATGACGGCCTCAAGCATAGATCCCGTCGACCAAATCCCGGAATTCGGATACAAAGTCAAGGTGGCACTTCCAGTATAGGAATTTCCATCGATAAATATCGAAACCGAAGATGTATCGAGAATTCTCGAGCCTTTATTTTGGAAATAAATAGTCATATTATCGTTGGCTCCTGCTGTTTGATACAGTACGTTTGCACGGTCTCCTGCAATAGCAACATCGGTTTCAGCATCGGCTAGTCTGCCATCGCTTTGCTCGGCGGTTAATTTGGCCATATCGCCCCATGAATTGAGTAAGGCGACCGAAGCCATTCCACTCACAATTAATGAAGCGACCAAAATAATCATCGTTGAAGAACCACCATCTGCCAAAATAACACCTCAGATAATTGTTGAGGCCTCATTGAGCCCACCGATCGAAACAGAGAGTCTCGATGAGGTCGCTTGGAAGCCATTATGATAGTACATGTGTAGGGTTTCACCTGGGAAAATAGTATCAGGAATATATCCGTGATAGCCATTACTCAAATTTACTGGATTAACACCATCGGTGATCAGCCAGGCTTTGTCTGTGTCGATATCGACACTACCATCATTGGTCAAGTTCAAATGAACAATATTGCCAATACGGGTAGAAATATTCAAATTAGAGCCAGTATTTGGTGCAGTAACCTCAAGGAAGTAGGAGGTAGGGTAGAGATACGAATTTCCATGGTCAAGGACATTTAATCCTGTGACTACTCCTCCTATGATTACTAAGTCTGCAAGAAATGTTCCTGCTCCTGTGCTGCCATTTATTTGAACTTGTCCTGCTGAATAGCCAGTTCCACCATCAAGGATGTTAAAACCAACAATTGCACCTGCGACATTGGTTGCATTTTCAATTGTAAAATCTGGGACGGGCGTTGCAGCTGCGTCGATTTCGGCGAGGGAATCATTTACCGATTCTTGTAATGTTGCCATCGCTAACGCGAATACGACAAGCATCGAGGTCCCCACGACCATCGCTCCAACTGCAACGGAGCCCATTTCAGATTTCACCCCTTAGGGATCTGGATTTTCTCCAATTAGAAACCAGCGCAGAAAAGGTAAGAAGTTCCCGGTTTGGCAAATGATCTTCCAATGCATTTTCGGCCGCACCAGGTGCTGCCATCCGTACGATTGAAAGAACATTTTGTCCTTCATCTGCATCTAGCATGCCAGAATCTATTGCCTTTTGAGCAAAGGAAACTGCAGCCATTCCAGATAGATGATCCAAGAGCAATGCGGCGATGGTCGGAGCTCCGACCGAGGCGTCTCCACCTTCGCCAAAATGCGACGGGGCAACCAAGAATGGGTTTGATGCCAATGCTTGGGCCTCGTATAATTCGAGCAATGGTGCTGCGTCTTGTTCCATCATCCTATTGGTTCCTGTACCTGAGATTACTTCACCAGTAGCGGCGACAATTGAGTCACCTTCACCGGTTTCAGCATTTGCCTCAGATCCAGAACCGCCAGATTGCGGAACTTCTGTCATGTGTGTTTCAACCTTTCGAAGAACATCTTCGACCATATCGAGGCGACTGGATATCAGTCGCTCGAGTCCGGATGAGTCAAAAGTCGTATTGACGGTTGTAGGTGCAGCAGCAACCGCTGCGGCGCCTACGCCAGGTATCGAGCCAATGCTGTTGAGATTGGCTCTAGTCGGGCCGGGCGATATGGTCCAGGCGTCTTCCTCTGAGAGCGTGCCCTCCTCGGGCATCGGTACCTGTTCGATAGCAACATTTGCCATCATCTTCAGGCGTTCCTCAGAGAGATCCATCTCTCCCTCGCGCAGCCTATCATTACTTGCGAATGGCCATGCCATCACAAAACCTCCATACCTGCCATTTGTATTCCAATCGAAATTGGTACGGTTGGCAGATATAATCAGATCAATAGTGTACCGACGTCAGTAGATGAGATGTAAATTGTCTCGTAACTCGAACCGCCACCTTGAACGTGAATCCAAAGTGTCATTGCGCCGTTTACTCCAAGGTCGCCGATGTCGCAATCTGCTCCAGCTGCTCCTCCAACTACGATGTCAATCATGTAGTTCTGCCCGGGA
>LWDU01033649.1_pt1 | contig 19181 bp, 15 predicted proteins | sample 727161 | NCBI WGS metagenome assembly LWDU01 (sample SAMN04566230, study PRJNA314399) | hydrothermal vent metagenome | isolation source: deep sea hydrothermal plume seawater | place: Mexico: Gulf of California, Guaymas Basin | collected 2004-07-11
CTTATCAAAATTCATTAAGTTATGCAAAAGAGAGAAAACAAGGAAAAGCAAATAATAGTAAATCATCTAATGGTGCAGATTTTATAATTGAACATGCAGATGTAAGAAAATCATTGCTTAATATGAAATCAATTATTGAAGGAGAAAGAGCTCTTTGTTTTTGGCTATCTCAACAAACAGAGGTTAGCCTTAATCATCCAGTTGAAAAAGTAAGACAAGAAGCATCTGACTTTGTTTCTTTAATGACGCCAGTAGTTAAAACGATGTTTACTGATATGGGTATGGAAATAACAAGTGAAGCGATGCAAATTTATGGTGGTTATGGCTACACAAAAGACCAAGGAATTGAACAACTTTATAGAGATAATAGAATTACCCCAATTTACGAAGGCACAAACTCTATTCAGGCTGCTGATTTAGTATTTAGAAAGTTAGTTAATAAAAATGGCGATGTAATTAACAAATATTTAGATATGATGAAGAATGATTGCAATACTGAAAACGAGAAAATCAAACCTTTTGCAAAAAATTTGAATGACCATATAGAAACTTTATCTAATTTTACTGATTGGATTAAAGAAAAAATACAAAACTCAAAAGATGATGCAAGTGCAGCATGTAATGATTATTTAAAAGCATTAGGTTTTGTATCTATAGCTCATGCTTGGATAGAAGTTTTAGAGGTAAGTTTTAAAGATTATGATAATAATAAAAATTTTTATGAAGATAAAATACAAACAGCAAATTTTTATTTTAATAGAGTATTACCAAGAGCAGATAGTCACTTTAAAACTGCTACGACTGGCAGTGATTATATAATGAATTTTAAATTCAATTAATATGAGCAATTACGCTACGAATCTTGGTAAAAATGATGCAAATTATGTTCCGTTATCCCCACTTTCATTTTTAGAAAGAACAAAAAATATATATCCTAATTATGAAGCTATAGTTTATGAAAGTAGATCTTATACTTGGAATGAAGTTTACAAAAGATGTGTAAAATTTGCTAGTGCATTAGAAAAAATTGGAATTAAAACTGGCGATACAGTTTCTGTAATGGCCTTTAATACACCAGAAATATTTGAAGCACATTATTCTATTCCAATGGTGGGCGCTGTAATTAATGCAATTAACACAAGACTTGATCCAAAAACAATTAGCTATATTTTAGAGCACAGTGATGCAAAAGTTTTAATTGTTGATAGACAATTCCATGATGTGATTAGTAAAGCTCTAGAGACTGTTAAAAATAAAATTAAAATAATTGATATTAACGATAAAGATATTGATACAAGTAGTTTTAAAAAAATTGGTGATCTTGAATATGAAAGTTTTTTAAATACAGGTGATGAAAATTATGAATGGAAAAAACCAAAAGATGAGTGGCAAGCAATTTCACTAAGTTATACTTCTGGGACAACAGGTAATCCAAAAGGTGTAGTTTATCATCATAGAGGATCGTATTTAATGGCCACAGGCAGCGCAACAGCCTGGGATATGCCCAACAAGCTAAATTTTTTATGTGTTGTACCAATGTTTCATTGTAATGGTTGGTGTTATCCATGGACATTATCCATGCTACATGGAAGAGTAATTTGTTTAAGAAACATTGATGTAAAAAAAATGTTTGAATTGATTGATAAATATGATGTCACTCATTTTGGTGGAGCTCCAATAGTATTAAATATGATAGCTAATTCACCTAAAGAGCATCAAAAAGAATTAAAAAGAAAAATTTTTGTATTAACTGCTGGTGCGCCACCCCCAAGCATAATATTTGAGAAAATGAAAAATTTAGGTTTTGAAGTAATGCATGTTTATGGACTAACGGAAACTTATGGACATATGTTACAATGTGCATGGAATAATGAATGGGATAGTTTAGTTCAAGATAAGCAAAATGAGATTAAAGCAAGACAAGGTGTGATATATCCAAATACAGAAGCTGCGGTTGTGATGGATCCTGAAACAATGAAGCCACTTCCACATGATGGAAAAACTATGGGTGAAATAATGATAAGAGGAAATATTGTTATGAAGGGTTATTACAAAGATAAAGATGCTACAGAAAAGTCAATGAAAGGTGGATGGTTTCATTCTGGCGATTTAGCTGTAACACATCCTAATGGATATATAAAAATTCAAGATAGATCTAAAGATATTATTATTTCTGGTGGAGAAAATATTTCATCAATTGAAATTGAAAATACTATAGCAAAACATCCATCGGTTTCTTTAGCAGCCGTTGTAGCTCGACCAGATGAAAAATGGGGAGAAACACCATGTGCTTTTGTTGAGCTTATTGAAGGAAAAAGTGCAACTGAAGAAGAAATTATTAAATTCTGTAAAGAAAGTTTAGCAGGATTTAAATTGCCTAAAAAAATATTTTTTTTACCACTGCCTAAAACTTCAACAGGTAAAATCCAAAAATTTGAATTAAGGAAAAAAGCTAAGGAGCTCAACTGAATTTAAACGTTAATGAGAAGAATGTGTTCGTATCAACGGGCGGCATAGATTTTGATAAAAAAAAATTATCAATATTATTGTTACATGGAAGTGGACTCACACATATAGTTTGGTCACTGCATGAGCAATTTTATGCATCTCAAGGATTTAATGTTTTATCTGTAGATCTTCCTGGTCATGGTAATTCTGAAGGACCATCATTACGCTCAATTCAAGAAATCTCAGATTGGATAAAATCACTTATGAACAAGATTGAGATTTCTAAAATTGGAATAATAGGACACTCACAAGGCTCTCTAGTAGGTATTGATTTTGCTTCCAGGTATCCAGATTTAATAAGTAAACTAGTATTAGTAGCAGGATCTTATAAAATGCCCGTGAATCAAGATCTTATTGATTTTGCAGAAGCAGGTGATGAAAATTCAATTTTATTAATGATGAAATGGGGCTATGAAGGTTCAAAAGCTTTTATTGGAGGAAATCCTGTAAAAAAAATTATTAACTCTTCAAGAGAAATAAGAGAAGTTTTAGCCGTAGACTTAAATGCATGTAATAATTATAAGGATGGCGCTGAATCTTTAAAAAAAATTAACTGTCCAACTTTATGTATATTTGGAGACTTAGATAAAATGGTGCCAGTTAAAATAGGATTAAAAATGTCAGATCAAATTAAAAATTCAGAAACAAAAATTATTTCTAACTGCGGACATATGATAATTTTTGAAAGAGCATTTGAAATGAGAAAACTAGTAAAAGAATTTATTTTAAAAAAATAAAAATGAAAAATTATTTAATAGCAAAATCAAGACGAATTAGAAGTACGCCTTATACTTCAAGAATAGAGAAGCAAGGAGTAAGTGCATATACTTCATATAATCATATGTTGTTACCAGCAGCTTTTGGTTCTTTGGAAGATTCGTATCATCACTTAAAAGAACATGTGCAAGTTTGGGATGTTGCAGGTGAAAGACAAGTAGAAATTTCAGGTAAAGATTCTGCAGAATTAGTTCAGTTAATGACTTGTAGAGATTTGTCAAAATCAAAAGATGGAAGATGTTATTATTGTCCAATTATTGATGATCAAGCAGGATTGATTAATGACCCTGTAATTTTAAAACATAATAATAAAAAGTGGTGGATTTCAATAGCAGATTCCGATGTAATTCTTTTTGCAAAAGGACTAGCCATAGGAAATAAATTTGATGTAAAAATAATTGAACCCAATGTAGATATTATGGCAGTTCAGGGACCTAAGTCATTTAAATTAATGGAAAAAATTTTTGGAGAAAAAATTACTAAATTAAAATTTTTTGGATTTGATTATTATGATTTTAAAGGTGTTAAACATTTAATTGCACAATCTGGATGGTCAAAGCAAGGTGGTTATGAAATTTATGTTGAAAATACAAATTCAGGCTTAGAATTATATGATTATCTTTTTGAAATAGGAAAGGAATTTAATGTACAACCAGGTTGTCCAAATCTTATTGAAAGAATTGAAAGTGGATTAATTTCTTATGGTAATGATGTAGATAATAACGATAACCCTTTAGAGTGTGGATTTGATAAATATGTAAACTTAGATTCAGATGTTAAATTTTTGGGAAAAGAAAAATTAAAAAAAATTAAATTACAAGGAATAGATAAAAAAATTATGGGAGTACAAATAGATACTAAAGAAATAAGCATGTCAGGCACTTTGGATTTAAAAGATGATAAAAATAAAAAAATAGGAGAATTGAGGTCTGCTGTTTATTCTCCTAATCTTAAAAAAGTTGTTGGTATAGCAATGATGTACAAAACATTTTGGGAAACATCACAATCCTTTAAAATTGATATAAACAATAACCCTTTTATCGGAAAAGTTTGCGATTTACCTCTCATCTAGGTATATAAGAATTATCATGAATATAGCTATCGTTGGAGCCACAGGTAATGTTGGAAGAAAAATACTTGAAGTATTGGAGTTAAAAAAATTTCCTATTAATCAATTATATTTAGTTGCTTCAGCTAAGAGTGCAGGAAAAAAAATTATATTTAATGGCAAAGATTATGAAGTTTATAATCTCGAAACATTTGATTTTTCAAAAGTTCAAATTTCCTTTTTTTCAGCAGGAGGAAAAATATCAGAACAATATGCGGTAAAGGCCGCAAAGTATTCAACAGTGATAGATAACTCAAGTTATTATAGAATGGATCCAGATGTGCCTTTAATTGTACCTGAGGTTAATTCTCAGGATTTAAAAAATTATAAAAAAAAAAATATTATTGCTAACAGTAATTGTTCTGTAATACCTTTAGTTGTAGCTTTAAAACCTTTACATGATTTATATAATATAAAAAGAATTGTTGCTTCAACTTATCAATCTGTTTCTGGCGCCGGTAAATTACCAATGGATGAATTACTATCCCAAACTAAAGATTTTTTTGAAAATAAAGAATTAAGTTCTAAATATTTCACAAAACAAATTGCATTTAATGCAATACCACATATTGATAGTTTTTTAGATGATGGGTATACAAAAGAAGAACAAAAAATGCATGATGAGGTAAAAAAAATTTTAGATTCTAAAATTAAAATAACATCTACATCAGTAAGAATCCCAGTTCTGGTTTCACATGCTGTAAGTGTTAATGTTGAATTTCACAAAAAATACAAATTAAATGAAGTACGAGATGTATTAAATACTTCTCCTGGATGCAAAGTTATAGATGAACATAAAAACGGTGGCTATATCACTCCCGCAGAAGCAGAAAATAAATTTGAAACTTTTATATCACGAATAAGAGAAGATAGTTCTCAAGATAATTCAATTAACTTATGGATAGTTTCTGATAATCTACTTAAAGGAGCAGCTTTAAATGCTGTAGAAATAGCAGAGGTATTGATTAAAAAAAATTAATATGGAAAATAAAAATCCTTTATCACCTCATATTCAGATTTATAGTTGGCATGTTTCTTCTTTAATATCTATAACTCATAGAATAACTGGTGTTATAAATATAGTTGCAATAACTTTAATTTGTTTTTGGATTATTTCTTTGTTTTTTGGTGAAGCAAATTATGAATTTATAAAATTTTTTTTACAATCATTTTTAGGAAAATTTTTTATTTTAGGTTTAATTTGGTCATTTAGTTTTCAAATATTAAGTGAGACCAGACATTTAATTTGGGATTTAGGGTATGGTTTTGAATTAAAAACTTCAAAGATAACAGGATTGTTGGTTATTTTTAGTTCTTTTATATTAACAATTTTAATTTATTTATTAGGCAAATAAATAATCTAGTATGAATATTGCAACAAAAAAATGGTTATTTTTAAAATTTAGTTCAGTAGCGCTAATTCCATTAATGCTTTGGTTCATTTTTAATTTAGTTTCAATATTTGATAAAGATTATTTTGATGTTTTAAGTTTTTTTTCCATACAACCATCAAAATTTCTTGTGTCTTTATTACTAATATTTGCTTTTTTTTATTCTGCATTAAGTATTAGCGAAATTTTTGAAGACTATATACATGATGAAAAAATCAAAAATATCGCAAACAAATCATTATATACTTTTGCTATATTAATTCCTTTAGTTACAATTGTGGTGTTATTTAATTTAAACATATGAGCACTTATAAAATTATCGATCACGAATACGATGTAGTAGTGCTTGGAGCTGGAGGCTCTGGCTTAAGAGCTGCTGTTGGTTTAAGTGAAGCTGGCTTAAAAACAGCATGCATTTCAAAAGTATTTCCAACAAGAAGTCACACTTCTGCAGCTCAGGGAGGTATTTCGGCTGCTCTTGGTAATATGGGAGAAGACGATTGGCGATGGCATATGTATGATACTGTTAAAGGTGCAGATTGGCTTGGTGATCAGGATTGTATCGAATATTTATGTAAAGAAGCTCCAAGGGCGGTTATAGAACTAGAAAAATATGGAGTTCCTTTTAGCAGAACTGAAGATGGAAAAATCTATCAAAGATCTTTTGGTGGAATGACAAAAAATTATGGCAATGAACCAATTCAAAGAACTTGTGCGGCCGCAGATAGAACTGGTCATGCAATACTTCATACTCTTTATGGTCAAGCTCTAAAACATAATACAAAATTTTTTATCGAATATTTTGCATTAGATTTATTAATGAAAGATGGAGCATGTAAAGGTCTTATAGCCTGGAATTTAGAAGATGGAACCATCCATAGATTTAGATCTCATATAACAATCATTGCAACTGGAGGATATGGAAAAATTTATCAAACAGCTACATCTGCCCACACATGTACAGGTGATGGTAATGCTATGATTCTTAGGGCAGGACTTCCTTTACAAGACATGGAGTTTGTTCAATTTCATCCAACTGGAATTTATGGTCATGGCACATTAATTTCAGAAGGAGTTAGAGGAGAAGGTGGGTATTTAGTTAATTCAAAAGGTGAAAGATTTATGGAGCGCTATGCACCTAAAGCTAAAGATTTAGCTTCAAGAGACGTAGTAAGCAGATCTATTGCTATTGAAATAAAAGAAGGAAGAGGTGTTGGGAAAGAACAAGATCATGTTCTTCTGCATTTGAGTCATTTAGATCCAAAAGTAATTGAAGAAAGATTACCTGGAATTTCTGAGTCCTCAAAATTATTTGCTAATGTAGATGTAACAAAAGAACCAATACCTGTTGTGCCAACAGTTCATTATAACATGGGAGGTATTCCAACTAATTATAAAGCTGAAGTTTTAATAGGTAACGAGTCAGAAAAAACTGTTCCAGGATTAATGGCAATTGGTGAGACTGCATGTGTATCGGTTCATGGCGCAAATAGGCTTGGCTCGAATTCATTAATTGATTTAGTAGTATTTGGAAGAGCAGCAGCAAAAAGAGCAGCTGAGATTGTAAAACCGAGAACACCTCATGAAGAAATTTCTAATTCAGAAACAGATAAATGTTTAGATAGGTTTGACAAATTAAGAAATGGAAACGGAACCAATAGTACAGCGGATTTAAGATTAGCTATGCAAAAAACTATGCAATCAAAATGTGCGGTATTTAGAACTGAAGAAACTTTAAAACAAGGAGTTGATGAAATCAGAAAACCATTTGATGGCATGAGTTCAATATCAGTTAAAGATAAATCTCTTATATTTAATACAGATCTAGTTGAAACCTTAGAATTTGATAACTTAATAAGACAAGCAATTACAACAATGGACTCAGCATATCTTAGAAAAGAAAGTAGAGGAGCGCATGCAAGAGATGATTTTCCAAAAAGGGACGATGAAAAATTTATGCAACATACTCTTTCTTGGTGCAATGGCAAGGAAACTAAAATTGATTATAGACCAGTCCATAAATCAACTTTAACAAGTGATGTGCAATATTTTCCACCACAAGAAAGGGTATATTGATGGTTCAAATAAACTTACCTCAAAATTCTAAAGTTCAAAAAGGAAATTATTATAAAGATAATACTGGGTCAAAAAATATTCGAAAAGTAAATGTTTATAGATGGGATCCTTCAACAGGAGAAAATCCCAGAATAGATACTTACGAAGTAGACATGGATAATTGCCCCTCTAAAGTATTGGATCTTTTAAATAAAATAAAAAATGAAATTGATCCATCATTAGCTTACCGTAGGTCTTGTTCACATGGAGTTTGTGGATCATGTGCAATGAATATGGATGGCAAAAATGGATTAGCTTGCACAAAACCTCATGCAGAAATAGATGGAGATATAAATATTTATCCATTACCTCACTTAAAAGTTAAAAAAGATTTAATTGGAGATCTAAGCGTTTTATATAAGCAATATGCGTCAATTGAACCTTGGTTAAAAACTAATAAAAAAGTAGAAAATACTGAAATTCTTCAATCCAGAGATGACAGAGCAAAGCTAGATGGAGCATATGAATGTATAATGTGTGCGTGTTGTTCAACTTCTTGTCCAAGTTATTGGTGGAATGGTGACAAATTTCTTGGTCCTGCAGTATTACTTCAGGCGTATAGATGGATAATAGATAGTAGAGATGATGAGAAAAAAGAGAGATTAAAAAAAGTTGCTGATGAATTTAAGTTGTATCGTTGTCATACTATTATGAACTGCACAAATGCTTGTCCAAAAGGATTAAATCCAGCAAAAGCAATAGCAGAGATAAAGAAAATGCTTGCAACAAGCTAATTACTTAATTAAATAATTTTATCTATGAATTTAATAGAGCATTTTGTTGGCGGTAAGCTAACCCCAGGTTCATCTGATAGAAAAGGGAAAGTTTTTAATCCTGCTACTGGAGAACAAGAATCTGAAGTAAGATTAGCAAACAAACTTGATTTAAATCAAGCTGTTGAGGTCGCAAAAAAAGCGTTTGAAACTTGGTCGTTAAAACCAGCACTTCAAAGAGCAAGAGTAATGTTTAAGTTTAAGGAATTAATTGAAAAAAATTCTGACGAACTTACAAAAGCAATTGTTTCAGAACACGGTAAAGTTTATGAAGATGCAAAAGGTTCTTTAACCAGAGGCTTAGAAGTAGTTGAATTTGCCTGTGGAATTCCTCAGGTTTTAAAGGGAGAATTTACAGAAAATGTTGGAACAGATGTTGACAGTTGGTCGGTAAGGCAATCCCTTGGAGTATGTGCAGGAATAACTCCATTTAATTTTCCGGCAATGGTTCCTATGTGGATGTTTCCAATTGCAATTGCATGTGGTAATACATTTGTTTTAAAACCATCAGAGAAAGATCCTAGTTGTGCACTAAAACTTGCTCAATTATTAAAAGAAGCTGGATTACCTGATGGAGTTTTTAATGTAGTTAATGGAGACAAAGAAGCTGTTGATGCAATATTAACTAACAGCGATATTAAAGCTGTAAGTTTTGTAGGATCAACTCCTATCGCAAAATATATTTATGAAAATGCTGCTAAAAATGAAAAAAGAGTTCAAGCTTTAGGTGGTGCAAAAAATCATTTAGTTGTAATGCCAGATTGTGATTTAGAAGGTGCTGTAAACGGTTTAATGGGTGCAGCTTACGGTTCTGCAGGCGAAAGATGCATGGCTCAATCAGTTGCCGTTGCCGTTGGAGATATAGCTGATGACTTAGTTTCGAAATTGTCAAAAAAAGTAGAAACTTTAAAAGTTGGTTCAGGTATGGATAAAAATTCTGAAATGGGACCATTAGTAACAAAAGAACATTTAGAAAAAGTAAAAGGTTATGTTGATTTAGGAGTTAAAGAAGGAGCAAAACTCATTGTAGATGGAAGAGATTTAAAACTTCAGGGATATGAAAAAGGTTTTTATATTGGTGGATGTTTATTTGATCATGTTAAAAAAGATATGAGAATTTATAAAGAAGAAATATTTGGACCTGTGTTGTCAGTGGTTAGAGTTAAGTCTTTTGAGGAAGCAACTAAATTAATAAATGATCACGAATATGGAAATGGAGTAAGTATTTATACTAGAGACGGGGATGCCGGAAGAACTTTTGCAAGCAAAATTCAAGTTGGAATGGTTGGTATTAACATACCTATACCAGTTCCAATGGCTTTCCACAGTTTTGGAGGTTGGAAAAGATCATTATTTGGAGATCAACATATGCATGGCATTGAAGGAGTAAGATTTTATACTAAACTTAAAACAATAACATCTAGGTGGCCTTCTGGAATAAGATCCAATCCTGAATTTGTTATGCCAACAATGAAATAAATTATGAAAAAAATATCTTTAATAGGAGCAGGACAAATTGGTGGAACGTTAGCACATTTAATTGGTTTAAAAGAGTTAGCTAATGAAGTTGTGCTTTTTGATGTAGCGAGCGGAGTGGCTAAAGGAAAAGCACTTGATATAGCTCAATCATCTTCGGTGGAAGGTTTTAATGTTAAATTTTCTGGCACTGATAACTATAAAGAAATTAAGGATTCAGATGTTATTATTATAACAGCTGGAGTTCCAAGAAAACCAGGAATGAGTAGAGATGATTTATTAGGGATAAACTTGAAGATTATTAAACAGGTAGCAGAAGGTATTAAACAAAATGCACCTAATGCTTTTGTTATATGTATTACAAATCCACTTGACGTGATGGTTATGGCTTTTCAAAAATATTCTAATTTACCTACAAATAAAGTTGTTGGTATGGCAGGTATTTTAGATAGCTCGAGATTTAAATTATTTTTATCTCTAGAATTAAATGTACCTGTAAAAGAAATTGAAGCAATGGTAATGGGAGGACATGGAGATACCATGGTTCCTTTGCCCAGATTAACAAAAGTATCGGGCAAACCTTTATTAGATTTAGTTAAAGAAGAAAAAATATCTTTTGAGAAATTAGAAAGTATTAATCAAAGAACAAGAGACGGCGGAGCTGAGATTGTTAAGTATTTAGAAAAGGGTTCGGCTTTTTATGCGCCAGCAGCTTCTGGCGTTGAAATGGCTTCTTCTTATTTAAATGATAAAAAGAAACTTCTTCCGTGTGCAGCTTACCTTAATGGAGAGTACGGAATTAAAGGTATTTATGCTGGTGTCCCAGTTATTATTGGTAAAAATGGAGTTGAAAAAATAGAACATGTAAATCTTGATGATAAAGAAAAGAAGGAATTTATGAATTCAATTGATTCAGTAAAAAAATTATGGAAAGCAGCTTCAGCTATTGATTCAAGTCTTTCTGAATAAATAATGAATATTCACGAACATCAAGCAAAACAAATATTAAAAAAATATGGCGCTGTTGTACCAGAAGGTGTTTTTGCTTTTACGGTTGAAGAATTAATATTAAAAGCCAAATCATTAAAAACAGAAAAATATGTGCTTAAAGCACAAATTCATGCTGGAGGTAGAGGTAAAGCTGGTGGTGTTAAAATTTTAAATAATATAGAGGAATTAATTAAAGCTTCTAAAGAATTATTAGGAAAAAAACTTATAACTCCACAAACTGGTCCAGAAGGAAGAGAGGTAAAAAGACTATATGTAGAAGAGTCATCTACTATAGAAAAAGAATTTTATCTTTCATGTTTAGTTGATAGATCAAGTTCAAAAATTGCCTTTATTTCAAGTGATCAAGGAGGCATGAATATCGAAGAAGTTGCAAAAAATAATCCAGAAAAAATTATTACAACAAAAATTAATTTGAACAAAGATATTTCAGACAGTGATTGTGAAAACATAATTAAAATATTTAAATTAAATGATCAATCAAAGCTAGAGGCTATTTCTCTTATTAAATCAATTTATAAAATGTTTTTAAGCACAGATTCAAGTCTTGTCGAAATTAATCCACTTATTTTGACTAAAGATAAAAAAATAGTCTGTTTAGATGCAAAAATAAATTTTGATGATAATTCATTATTTAGACATCCGAACATTTCTGAACTAAGAGATCTTAATGAGGAAGATCCTATTGAAGTAGAAGCCAGCAATCATGGTCTTTCTTATATTAAACTTGATGGAAGTATTGGATGCATGGTGAATGGAGCTGGGTTAGCTATGGCTACCATGGATATAATAAAATTATATGGAAAAGAACCTGCAAACTTCTTAGATGTTGGAGGCGGAGCTTCAAAAGAAAAAGTTTCTGCCGCTTTAAAAATAATTCTTTCAGATAAAAGTGTTAAAGGTATTTTAATAAATATTTTTGGTGGAATTATGAGATGTGATGTACTTGCGCAAGGAGTTGTAGATGCAGCTAAAGAGATAAATATTAATGTTCCTTTGGTTGTAAGGTTAGCAGGAACGAATTTTATTGAAGGAAAAAAAATTCTTGAAAATTCAGGATTAAAAATAATTTCTGCAAAAAATTTAGATGATGCTGCAAAAAAAATTGTTGAGGCAATAAAATAATATTTTATGTCAGTTTTAGTTAATAAAAATACTAAATTAATTTGTCAAGGTTTTACTGGTTCGCACGGTACATTTCATTCTGAGCAAGCGATAAAATATGGAACAAATTTAGTTGGAGGAGTAACTCCAAAAAAAGGTGGTCAGATACATCTTGATCGACCTGTTTTTAATACGGTAGTTGAAGCAAAAAATGAGACTGGAGCTAATGCAACTATGATTTATGTTCCAGCAAAGTTTGCAGCTTCAGCAATTATAGAAGCAATAGAATCTTCAATTGAAATTATAGTTTGCATCACAGAAGGAATACCGATTTTAGATATGCTAAATGTTAAAAAAAAATTGAATATCTCGATAAGTAAATTAATTGGACCAAACTGTCCTGGAATAATAACTCCAGACGAGTGCAAAATTGGAATTATGCCAGGCAATATTCATAAAAAAGGTTCAGTTGGAATAGTTTCTCGATCAGGAACATTAACGTACGAAGCTGTAGCACAAACTACCGAAAATGGTTTAGGACAATCCACTTGTATAGGGATAGGTGGAGATCCAATTCATGGCACTAATTTTATTGATTGTATTGATTTGTTTTTAAATGACGAAGAAACGGAATCAATTTTAATGATTGGAGAAATTGGCGGAACATCAGAAGAAGAAGCAGCAGAATTTGTAAAAAATCATAAAATCAAAAAACCAATAGTTGGTTTTGTAGCAGGAATTACTGCACCTCCTGGAAGAAGAATGGGTCATGCAGGCGCAATAATATCTGGTGGAAAAGGTGGAGCCAAAGAAAAAATAAAAAAAATGGAAAAATGTGGCATAACAATTGCAAAATCACCATCAGAGATAGGTAAAACATTATTAAATAAATTGTCTATTTAAAAAATACTTTTCTCGTACTATATTCATTAAATAGATGTCTTCATCAAAAAATCTTGAAAATAAAAAAACCTCTTTTTTAACAAAGACTAATAGTGCATTTATTGAACAGATGTATTTAAAGTTTATCAAAAAAGATCCTGCACTTCCTAGTAGTTGGAAAGATTACTTTCAAAATTTAGATGAAGATTTAAATTCAGTTGTAAAAGAAATTAATGGACCGACTTGGAACGTAAATAAAATAAAAATTAATATTGATAAATTTGAAAACGAATTAAAAAAATCAACAAGCGCTAGAAGTTCTGAGGTTAGTTTAAATCATGAAGATATAGAAAAATCAAAAATTGATTCAATTAAAGCTATAGCTTTAATTAGAGCTTATAGAATTAGGGGTCACTTAATAGCAAATCTTGATCCACTCGGAATGATGGAAAGAAGATATTTGCACGAACTACATCCTAAAGGTCAGGGTTTTAAAAAAGAAGATTATAATAAAAAAATTTTTTTACATTCGTATTTAGATAAAGGTTATGCCTCAATTAATGAATTAATTGTTTTTTTAAAAAAAATTTACTGTTCTTCAATTGGTGTTGAATATATGCACATTTCAGATCCAGTTGAAAAAGTATGGTTTAGAGAAAGAATGGAAAAAGAAGAAAATCAAATAAAGTTCACTAATGTAGGAAAAAAACGTATTTTAAATAAATTAATTCAAGCAGAAGGTTTTGAAAAATTTTTAGCACTAAAATTTATTGGTACAAAAAGATTTGGTTTAGATGGAGCAGAGTCTTTAATTCCAGCTCTTGAACAAATTATTAAAAGAGGTGGACAATTAGGAATAAAAGAAGTTAAAATTGGAATGCCTCATAGAGGTAGACTAAATGTTTTAGCTAATCTTTTACAAAAATCTTATAAAAAAATTTTTAATGAATTTGCTGGTGAAATTGAAAATAGTCGGTCAGATTCTGCAGGAGATGTTAAATATCATCTAGGAGCTTCATCAAATAGAGAGTTTGATAATAATTCTGTACATGTTAGTTTAACAGCCAATCCTTCACATCTAGAGGCCGTTAATCCTGTTGTTCTTGGACAAACAAGAGCTAAACAATTTTTTCACAAAGATACTAAAAGAAATAAAGTTATTCCTATTTTAATTCATGGAGACGCAGCATTTGCAGGACAAGGCGTTGTTGCTGAATGTTTTGCAATGTCAGGATTGAGAGGCCATAATACTGGTGGTACGATTCACGTTATTGTGAACAATCAAATTGGTTTTACTACAAGCCCAAGGTTTGCAAGATCAAGCCCTTATCCTTCAGATTTAGGTAAAATTGTTGAGGCACCTATTTTACACTGTAATGGTGATAACCCAGAAGCAGTAGTTCATTGTGCAAAAATTGCAACTGAGTTTAGACAAAAATTTAATAAAGATGTTGTAATTGATATGATTTGTTATCGAAGATTTGGTCATAATGAAGGAGATGAACCTTCTTTTACTCAGCCTTTAATGTATCAAAAAATTAGACAACACCCTACAACACTAAATGTATATGGAAGTCAGTTAATAAAAGAAAATATTATAACTAAAGAAGAATTTGACAAATTAAAAAACGAATTCAAAAATCTTCTTGATCAACAATTTAAAACTGCAAAAGATTATAAACCAAAAATTGAATGGTATGAAGGAACTTGGACCAGATATAAGCCTGAAAAAGGGAAAGATAAAAGAGGCAAAAGCGGAGTAGATTTAAATCAACTTATAGAGATTTCTGAAAAAATTAATATTGTTCCATCCAAAATAAATTTGCATAAAACAATTATTAAAATTTTAAATCAAAGAAGACATTCAGTTCTTAACAAAAAAGGAATAGACTGGGGAACATCAGAGGCTTTAGCTTTTGGATCTCTTCTGGAAGAAGGATATCCAGTAAGATTAGTGGGACAAGATTCTGGCAGGGGAACTTTCAGTCAAAGACATTCAGTTTTAAGAAATCAAACAGATAATTCACGTTATATTCCTCTTAACAATATTTCAAAAAAACAAAAAAATTTTGAAATTGTTGATAGTTTTTTATCAGAAATGGCCGTTTTAGGATTTGAATATGGTTATAGTTTAGTTGAACCGGAAACATTAACTATTTGGGAAGCACAATTTGGTGATTTTGCAAATGGGGCTCAAGTAATCATTGATCAATTTATTGCATCGGGGGAGAGAAAATGGTCTAGAGCTAGTGGGTTAGTGCTTCTTTTACCTCATGGTTATGAGGGACAAGGTCCAGAGCATTCTTCTGGAAGACTAGAGAGATTCCTTCAGCTATGTGCACTAGATAATCTTCAAGTAATAAATTGTACTACTCCAGCCAATTACTTTCATGCTTTAAGACGTCAAATACATAGAGACTTTAGAAAACCACTAGTTGTTATGACACCTAAGTCATTATTAAGAAATAAACTTTGTGTTTCTAATTTAGAAGACTTTAGTAAAGAAAATTCATTTCATAGAGTTCTTTGGGATCATGCTATCGATCCAAAAGAAAAAAGCTTTATAAAACTTAAGAAAAGCAATAAAATAAGAAAGGTAATCTTATGTTCAGGAAAAGTATATTTTGACCTATTAGAAGCTAGAGAAAAATTAAAAAAAGATGATGTAGTTTTTTATAGAATTGAGCAACTATACCCTTTTCCAGTAAAATCTTTAGTAAAAGAGATCAAAATTTATGCAAAAAATGCTAAATTTTATTGGTGTCAAGAAGAACCAAAAAATATGGGAGCATGGCTCTCGGTAAGAGATTATATCCAATGGACATTGGAATATATTGGAGCTAATAATAAAGAAATTTCTTATATAGGAAGAAGTCCAGCAGCATCTCCAGCTACCGGGTATGCAAAAAGACATCTGTCACAACAAAGAGAGATTATCGAAGCAGTATTTAAATAAAATGAGTGAAAAAATTTTAGTACCAGTATTAGGAGAAAGCATCACTGAAGCTACTGTTGCCAAATGGTTAAAAGATAAAGGCGATAGTATTGAGGTCGATGAACCAATTGTTGAATTAGAAACTGATAAAGTAAATTTAGAAGTTCCTTCACCAGTTAATGGAGTTTTAGAGACAATAAATGCAAAAAATGGTGAAGTAGTTGAAGTAGGAGCGGTTCTTGGGTTAATTAATGAAAATGGTGTGAAATTAAAAATGCATGAAAAAGTCACTCCAAAACAAAAAAATAAAGTTGTAAATTTAGTTCTTGATAAACAAAAAGATTCTCCCAGAATATTTGATGAAGAGGATAATTCAAAAAAAATTGAGAAAGAACCATTAGTTTTAAGTCAAGAACCATTAGTTTTAACCAATATAACAAATGATAAAATAATTTCTTCTTCAAAAGAAAATAGAAAAAATCTTTCACCAGCAGTAAGAAAAATAGTTGTAGAAAAAAATATCAATATAGAAAAAATTAAAGGATCGGGAAAAGATGGTCGAATACTTAAAGGCGACTTGATTGATATGATGGGAGTAAATCCTCAACCTTCTGAAAGAAAAATTAAGTATGGTCAAGAAGAAAGAATAAAAATGACTAGACTAAGACAAACTATTGCTAAAAGATTAAAACAAGCCCAAGAAAATGCAGCAATACTTACAACTTTTAATGAGGTTGATATGACCAATATAGTTAATATGCGAAAAGAAAATCAAGAAGATTTTCAAAGCAGATATGGAATTAAATTGGGATTTATGTCTTTCTTTGTTAAAGCATGTGTAGCAGGTTTAAAATTTTTTCCAGCAATAAATGCAGAAATTGAAGGTGATGAAATTATTTATAAAAATTATTACAATATTAGTTTTGCTGTTGGTACTGAAAAAGGTTTAGTTGTTCCAGTATTAACAAATGCAGATGAACTTTCTTTTGCTGATATTGAAAAAAATATAAAAAAAATGTCAGAGAAAGCAAAAGATGGTAAATTAACAATAGAAGACTTACAGGGTGGAACTTTTACTATTAGCAATGGTGGTGTTTATGGATCAATGTTATCTACGCCAATATTAAATCCACCCCAATCTGGGGTCTTAGGAATGCATAATATTATTGAAAGAGCTATGGTGATTGAAGGGGAAATCAAAATACGACCTGTTATGTATCTTGCTTTATCTTATGATCATAGAATAATTGATGGAAAAGATTCTGTGTCCTTCTTAAAAAACTTAAAAGAAAATTTAGAAGATCCAAGAAGGTTATTTTTAGATATTTAAATGTCAGAAAAATTTCAAGCTGTAGTCATAGGTGGTGGTCCAGGTGGATATGTTTGTGCAATTAGATTATCTCAGCTAGGTATTAAAACTGCATGCATAGAATCTAGGGGAACTTTAGGAGGAACATGTCTTAATATTGGGTGCATACCTTCTAAAAGTTTATTAAATCTTTCAGAAAACTTTAACAAAGCAAAAAATTTTTCAAAACTTGGAATAGAAATTGGCAAAGTTAAACTTAATCTAAATAAAATGATGAAAAATAAAGATAAAGCAGTTACTGTTTTAACTAAAGGAGTAGAATTCCTATTGAAAAAAAATAAAGTTACATACTATAAAGGTACTGGCAGTTTTCAATCATCAAATAAAATTTCTATAATTGATAATCAAAAAAAAGAAATATTAATTGAAGCTGAAAAAACTATTATAAGTACGGGATCTGAGCCGGTTTCATTACAAAGTATAAAATTTGATGAAAAAATAATTGTGTCTTCAACTGGAGCATTATCTTTAAAAAATGTTCCAAAAAAAATGGTTGTTGTTGGCGGAGGTTACATTGGGTTAGAAATGGGATCAGTGTGGTCAAGGTTAGGTACCGAAGTTCATGTAATTGAGTTTCTTGATCATATTACACCAGGCATGGATAAAGAAATTTCAAAAGAATTTATGAAAATTTTAGAAAAACAAGGAATAAATTTTCATTTACAAACAAAAGTAGAATCTATTAAAAAAAATAATAAAGGAGCTACTGTATTTACAATAGACAAAGATAAAAAAAAAAATAATTTTGGGTGTGATGTGGTGCTGATATCTGTTGGAAGAAAACCAAATACAAAAAGTTTAAATTTAGATTCAATAGGAGTTTTATTAGATGATAAAAAAAGAATTAAAATTGATAAAAATTTTCAGACTAGCATAAAAAACATTTATGCAATTGGAGATGTTATAAAAGGACCTATGCTTGCGCATAAAGCAGAAGAAGAAGGTATAGCTGTTGCAGAAATTATTGTAGGACAATCTGGACATGTTAATTATGATATTATTCCTGGAGTTATTTATACATCACCAGAGGTTGCTTCTATTGGAAAAACAGAAGAGCAATTAAAAGAATTAAATCAAAAATACAAAGTAGGAAAATTTCCATTTATGGCTAACTCAAGAGCTAAAGCTATTGATGAATCAGAAGGTTTTGTAAAAATTCTTGCTAATGAAATAACTGATAAAGTCTTGGGAGTACACATAATTGGTCCACATGCAGGAGATATGATTGCTGAAATGGCAATTGCAATGGAGTTTGGCGCAAGTTCTGAAGATATTGCCAGAACTTGCCATGCACACCCAACTTTTTCAGAAGCTTTAAAAGAAGCAGCTTTATCAGTAGATAAAAGAGCAATACACTCATAAAGTCCCATATTATCCTATAAAATCCTAAATACCCTTTAGTACCAATGATAATAATCAATTATTAAAAAACTACTTAAATTTTTGTAATCGTTGGTATTTCACATTTATTAAAACATTTATTTTACATTTAATGGTGATTTTATGGTGCGAACTTAAAAATCTCTATGGTCGATTCTTGGTTTACGACTGTATTGTTGTTTTGCATTACTTATAGCAGTTAGACTCATGGTTCAGGACTTGTTAATCTTACATTGTGAAAAAGCTTTTAGGGATCGTGGTTCTGGGTTTGTTGTATAAACCTTATTAACAGATTGACCATAAAAAAGAATTGAAATAGATTTGTAAATGTATTGGGAATACTCATTAATCTTTT
>LWDU01043205.1_pt1 | contig 19179 bp, 17 predicted proteins | sample 727161 | NCBI WGS metagenome assembly LWDU01 (sample SAMN04566230, study PRJNA314399) | hydrothermal vent metagenome | isolation source: deep sea hydrothermal plume seawater | place: Mexico: Gulf of California, Guaymas Basin | collected 2004-07-11
TAGAAAATTATTGTTTTTTGTTGAAAAAATGGTGGAGATGATTGGCGATTTCGGACGCGGAAAAAAAGCCACCCTTTTTGAGGTAGCTGGATACAAAGCGGGGGTCTCCATTTGTTATGAACTGATTTTCCCTGACTTGATAAGGCAATCGGTCAAAGATGGAGCCCATTTTTTAGTCAATATCACCAACGATGCCTGGTTTGGCAAAAGCTCTGCAAGTTACCAACATATGAGCATGGGAGTGCTACGGGCAGTGGAAAATCGTGTGCCCATCGTTCGTGCCGCAAATACTGGGGTATCGGGGACGATAGATGCTAACGGAACTCTTCGAGATGAAACGGATCTGTTCGTGGAAGTAGCACAAATTACCCAAATCACTCCCCGCCAAAGAACAATCACCTTCTACACGACTTATGGCGATGTTTTCTGTTGGCTGTGCTTGTTCACTACAGCCCTTTTAATTGTTACCGCCAAAAACAACCGGCGAACCACCGGGGCCGACTAGCACATTCTTGGAAAGCCAGAAGCATTGGCACCTGATAGGCCTTTGCCCCATCTACACCCCCTTGCTAGAGCTAAGGGGTTAAATGATTTAGGAGGAGCGCCACTTTTCGGTCACCGGGTTGGGCACCCACAAAGCCTTCGATATCGCCTGGACCAGCGCGGGCATCGCCATCGATATCTATTCTCGCTGTCAGCACCATAGGCCCTTCAAAAATCGTCCCTGGTACCATTACGTCCTGTGCGCCTAAAGTAAATTCGTAGGGAAACTGGATATCTGGTATCCGTTTGACCGCTAATGGGGGGCCTCGCTTCACGCCTTCAGAGCGAACAAAAATAAACAGGGTGCCATTCTCAGGAATCTTGTTTTGTAACCCAACACTGACATCCACGGTACCCTGTATATTGTAAGCATCCCCACTGATCAAATTATTCAGTACAAGTTGAACCTCTTTTTGTCCAGCAGTAATCTGGATTTTTCCTTCTATATCGCCAGGGCTTGATTTCCTGTTGCCATCCTGATCCAAACGTACCGTCAGGTTCATAGTTCCCTCAAACTGGGTTCCTTCTATCATGGTATGCAGCTGGCCAATCTCAAACTCAAAGGGAAATTTAAAAATACTATGACGTTTAACAGCAAGAGGTGGCCCGGCATCGACCCCTTCCGGTCGGGCAAAAATGAACAATCCTGCGCTGGGATTCAAACTCACATTTAGTTTAGGATCGAGCAAAATAGTGCCAGATACATCATTGATATGAATAGTCGGATCGGCCTTTCGAGCCAGCTCTTTTTTCAGGCTTTCAGGTAGAGGATGCTCTTTTAATTCCTTGTCACACCCTGATATCGATACAATTCCCCAAAAAAAACAAAATAATGCTAAATATTTCAAAATATTCCTCCCATAAGAGCTTACAGGCCAGCAATTTGAGTTCAAATATAGCTTTAAAAATTAAACGGTTACAAAAAACAATTTTTAAGATACGGCATTAGCGCGAGCCAAAATTTATTGTGAAGAATTGGTTTGTCTACAGCAAGTCGCACATTAAAAACCAAAAATTTTTATTAACACTGTTCCTGACGAAAATCTTTGCCTTGCAGGTGTACCTTCTTACACATTTCCATCAATCGAGAAAAAATACGAGGGCCAATTTTTTCCTCCAGAGTATATCGGGCGCTGGCATTGGAAAACCCGGATTTTGGATTGCCCTTCTCTTCCTGACGAATCCCACCATCCAGTTTGTCCTTAAAGTTGGTGGTGACCAGCGTTACCTTGTCATCATCATTATAGCGAGCGGAGATGAAATGATCTAAAACGGTCAGCTCCCAATCTGTATTCCTGCCTTTGGCCAATTCATCAATTACCAATACCTTCACTCCCACATACGGATTGATGAATTCGCCTTCGGAAATATCTTCTCCATAACCATGGCGAATGTCCCGAAGCAATTCAAAAAAATCGACGAATTTGCATTCGACTCCATGCTGTAATATCAATTCCTTGATGATGGAAACGGAGAGATGGGTTTTACCTAAGCCGGGTTCGCCCATGAAAATAAGACCCTGGCTATACTGACCCTTCATCCGAACAAACTCCTTGATGAAAGTTCGTGACCGAGTTACAGCATCTTTCAGCGATCGGTGCCGCCCGATTTCATAATTGTCTAGATCCTCATGCACAAATTTTCCTGGAATTCCGGCATGGTTGAAGAGTTTCAGTTTTTTAAAAAACCCTGCGCATTGGCATTCGCGGATTCGCGAAATACCATCGGCATCTTCGCCAAAAATTTTACCTGTCCCTTGGCATTTGTCGCAGCAATAACATTTACAGACCTTGACATGAATTTTACCTTTCTTATTGAATAATACATATTGATTGTCTCGGCAGGTATTACATTTCATGGCTTCTGCAGTTTTGCTTTTCATGAACGAGATCGCTCCAGTTCCTCTTCAACATAAACTTTGAGATAATTCAAACCCATCCGCACAGATCGTCTCTGTGTTGCAAGTTCAGCAACTCCATTTTCTATTCCCCGGCAAACAACATTAACAGGAATGCCCTGGTTTTCCCATTGCTGTATGAGATCGTAATCTGTGGCAGAAAGTGCCAAACCCGAATCTTTCAAGGAAAGAAAAAACTGCTCAACTGTGACAAGATAATTCTGGTTTTCAAAATTCATTATGGTTCTTTAAATAAAAAGGGAAGAATATCACCTGCACGTTGTCCCCATGCTCAGTGGATTTCGTTTTTATATCGAGGATGCTGCCCAACAAATCATCGTTGGCTTTGATGACGTTGATATTGGCAATGATGTGGCGCTGTTTTGCAGTCCTAGGGACGCGTTTCTTAAATCCGATAACGTGCTGAAAATAGAGCCTAGCATGGCTTCTTACTCCTTCTTTTTATCCTTTTTCTAAGAATATAGGACTCCTCCAGAATCTTTCAAGACCACCCCTTTCCTCAAGGGTAATAATGAGAGGCTCATGGCTGTCTCATCACAATTATCTTTATGCAAACAGGCTTGGCAATCGCTCCAAACCTTTTGCGGAAGTTCCATTTTATCAACTATTCGAAACCCAAATTTGGTGAACAGCGATACCACGTAAGTCAGAACAAAAGCCGTATCGCAGTCATTCCTTAGAAAAGCACGGTCCATACTGCCCTGAATCATTTCGCTAGCGATGCCCTGCCGCTGATAGCGTGGGTCCACGCCAAGAGAACGGATCTCCACCAGTCGGTCCCAGCCAAACTTCAGACTACAAATTCCGATGACTTCATCGCGCTTTTCGTAAACCAAAAAGTCAGCAATGCTCTGTTTAATGTCTGCCAAGGTGCGAAATAACATTTTGCCATCCTCGGAGTACAAACAGATCAAATTCTGGATGGCTTGCGCATCCTCTAAATTAGCTTCTCGTAACATATATTTACTAACCTTAAAAAAATCTGGCTTTCAACCAGAAAATCTATAGGCATTGCAATAATGCCTGTTAATCAATGATAATTTTTCAACTCTACACGGTGGTCTTGTAGTATCGGAGAATGCGAAGAAATAGTCAACGGCATTTAATGGGGCAAAACCATATCCCATTTTTAAACACTCAAATGGGTCGTCATTGTAAGATAAAAAGAATTCTTACAATTCGACTCTAGTTTGTACTGGTTACTGATTCACCACTAGTTGGTCCTTGAGTTGGTCCTTGAGTTGGTCGATAAGGAGAATGTTATTAATAGAGATGGAAACTTTATCGGCCATGCGTTCTAGAAACTCGGTACCGAGCCCGTCATGAAAGTGCAAGGGGTTGGGACTGCCAAACGCTATGGCTCCGATCATTCCATCCTGTGCCATGATCGGGATCAACGCTTCTGATTTGATTCCTTCATTCACGTTAGGACCAAATACCTCGGACTCTGTGATTTCACTACGCAAAACAGGTTTGAATCCATTTTTAAACCAGGTTCCGGCAGTTTCCCGACAAATAAATTTTACGGATTCATCCAGGTTACCGTTATACCGTTGTCGTAATCGATCTTCCATACAGGGATCTGAACCTTTAACTAGACACAACATGACGCTGGGAATACCGAATCGGTTGGGAATTTCTTTTTTCATTTGGCTCACCATTTGATCCAGGTTTGTACTGCCCAACACCTGTCTTTCGATTTCGAATAAATGATTCTGAATTTTTTCATTGGAACGTAAAGTTTCGAATAACCATTCCAGTTTGTTTTCAAGATGATCTTTATCATCATGCACCCGCTTGATAATCCGGTCGGTCATACTCAACATACTCATTGGTTCAATAGGCAAATCTTCTTCTTTTATCGCTTTAATGTTTTTTAGCAGTTCCGGGTACTCGTTAAAAAACTCGAGATGCTCATTAAGGTAAATAGCAATCTGATCTCTGTTCATGGAAGATTCCTGTTTAGTACGTTGAATGAATTCGAAATTTGCCACAAGATACCATAACTGGCACCAAATTAATATAAATAAAATATTATAAATCAATTAGTTATAGGATAATAAGAGCCCGGTTGGCGTAGTCGCCGGCGGCAAATTGTACTCGGTTTTCCGGACTGGTATTCGGATTATCCGGCTGATAAAGTCCTTTTAAATTTCCACCCACGAGATATAGGGGCGCCTAAGGTGTGTATCTAACTGCCTCGCTCCTCAGAGGGGTGGAACCAGCGATAAAGAACGGGCAAGACCACTAGGGTCAATGCTGTGGATGAGATGATGCCGCCGATGACCACCGTTGCCAGTGGGCGTTGCACTTCTGCTCCGGTGCCTGTTGCCAGGGCCATTGGGATGAATCCCAATGAGGCCACCAAAGCCGTCATTAACACCGGGCGGAGACGTGTAAGTGATCCTTGCCGAATAGCTTCATCTAAGGGGAGTCCATCATCACGGAGATTTTCTATAAACGAAATCATCACCATTCCGTTTAGCACAGCGACTCCTGAAAGGGCGATAAAACCCACTGCAGCTGATATTGATAAAGGAATTCCCCTCAGCCATAAAGAAAGAAATCCACCCGTCAATGCTAAAGGAACTCCAGAAAATATTAACAACGCATTAGTATTCGAGCCAAATGCCGCCAACAGTAATAAATAAATCAGAGCAAGAGTTAAAGGAATGACCACCCACAATCGTTGCGATGCAGATATCAGATGTTCAAACTGACCGCCCCACTCAATCCAATAACCTGGTTCTGATATATGTTGCAAGGCGGTTTGCGCCTCTTCAACAAAAGAACCCAGATCGCGGCCCCTTACGTTTGCAGTCACCACCACGCGCCGCTTGGAATTTTCCCGACTGATCTGATTAGGCCCCAAAATGTATTTGAATTCGGCGATTGCACCGAGAGGAATGAATTTTGAAATATGTCTTTCTGAACCCAAACCAGAATGCGCTGCTTTCTTCATATGCTGATCTAGAGGTATGGGAATTTCTTTGAGCAAATCCATTTTCTCGCGGATGTCTTCTGGCAAACGCACGATGAGGTCGAACCTGCGATCTCCCTCAAAAACCTGGCCTGCCTTTTTGCCCCCAACCGCAATTTCGATGATTTCCTGCACATTGGACACATTGATTCCTAGTCGGGCCATGACAGGACGGTCCAGCTTCACCGTCAATAACGGAAGGCCGTTCACTTGCTCGACTTTCACATCCGATGCGCCAAGAATATCAGCCAGAACATGTTCAACCTTATCGGCTAGAATTAAAAGCATGCTTAGATCATCCCCGAAAACTTTAACCGCCACATCACTTCGTACCCCCGAAATCAGCTCATTAAACCTCATCTCTATCGGCTGGATAATTTCGTATTTATTGCCATGAACTTCTGCCAGTTTATTTTCCAGATCTATAATCAACTCTGTTTTTTTTCGTTCAGGGTTTTTCCATTCGTTGCGCGGTCTCATCATCACAAAAACATCGGTCACACTGGGGGGCATCGGATCAGAAGCAATTTCAGCCGTGCCGATCTTGGAGAAAACATAATTCACTTCCGGCAATTCATTTATCTTTTTCTCCAATACATCCTGCATGGAAACCGCTTGGGAAAGACTAGTGCCTGGAACTCTGAGAGCGTGAACAGCGAAATCCCCTTCATCCAGAGTCGGGAGAAACTCACTGCCCATTTTCTGGCTCAATAAAATACTCAGCACCACCAGCACCCCAGCAAAAACAACCACGGACGCACGATTTTTAGAGGAAAAACTCAATAGAAAAGAATAGATCCTGTGAGTTCCTCGAAAAAAGATACTTTGTTTTTCAGAAATAGAACTGGACATAAATTGGGCCATCATCGCCGGAACAAAGGTAATCGAAAGAATCAAAGCGCCGGCAAGCGCAGCCAATACGGTAAATGCCATTGGTTGGAACATTTTTCCTTCAATGCCAGTTAGGGTGAGAATGGGCAGGTAAACGACCATGATGATGAACACACCAAAGATGCTTGGACGGGAAACTTCACATGCAGAAGTCTGAATAATCTCAAACCGCTCTTCCTGATTCAAAATCCGCCCTAACCGTTTTTGTTCTCCTGCCATACGGCGGCAACAGTTTTCCACGATAATCACTGCGCCATCCACTATGATGCCAAAATCAATAGCGCCTAGGCTCAATAAATTTCCACTGACACGATTGCTCACCATCCCCGTTACGGCAAACAACATAGAAAGAGGAATCACCAATGCCGTGATCACTGCCGCACTAAAATTGCCTAATAATAGAAATAAAACAACGATTACCAGAAGAGCTCCTTCCAGAAGATTGTCACGCACGGTTCTCAGAGTAGCATTAACAAGATGGGTACGGTCATAGAGAGTATTTGCCACTACCCCTTCTGGCAGAGTTCGATTGATGGTTTTCATTTTTGCAGCTACTTTTAAAGAAACCATTCTACTGTTTGCACCTTTGAGCATGAATACAGTCCCCAGCACGGTTTCCTTACCATCTTTGGTAGCTGCTCCCGTTCTTAATTCCTTACCCAGACTCACGGTGGCTACGTCCTTAATATAAATAGGAACGCCCTTGTGGGTTCCAATAACGATATTTTTGATATCCTCCATACCCGATACCTGGCCGGGAGTTCGCACAAGGTATTGCTGGCCACTGTGCTCGATATATCCCGCACCCCTGTTATCATTATTCATGGCCAATGCCTGGATAATTTCTCTGAATGAAAAACCGTAGGCGATCAGTTGTTGCGGGTCGGGCGCAACCTGAAAATTCTTGACGTATCCTCCAATACTATTAACTTCCGTCACTCCAGAGATGTTCATCAGTTGTGGCTTAATAATCCAGTCCTGAATAGTTCTCAGCTCAGTAGAAGAGTAGGTGGTTCCATCAGGCTTTCGATATCCCTCTTCGGTTTCCACCGACCACATGAAGATTTCGCCTAGGCCGGTTGTAATCGGACCCATAACAGGTTCTATATTCTCCGGCAAACGACCCTTCACTTCCTGAATCTTGGAGCTTATCAATTGTCGGGCGAAATAAATATCAGTCCCATCCTCAAAAATTACCGTAACTTGAGAGAGGCCATAACGAGATAGGGAGCGGGTATGCTTCAAATTAGGTAAACTCGCAAATAAAGTTTCGATCGGAAAAGTGATGCGCTGCTCAACTTCAAGCGGAGTGAAGCTCGGTGCCTCGGTGTTGATCTGGACCTGAATATTCGTTACATCCGGCACTGCGTCCATTGGGAGGATTGTAAAATTATATCCACCTACCGCAATGAGGACCAAAGCTCCTAAAATGACAAATAATCTTTGCCTGATAGAATTTGCTATAATTTTTTCCAGCATAATTCTTTTCCTAATCTTTATTTAGATCCCTTTTACCTGCTACTACTCATGCAATTAGCAGGCTAGTGGCTGTGGGTGGCTCCGGATTTTTCAATCTCCGCTTTCACCACATAACTGTTCTTCGCCACATATTGGTCACCGACTTTCAAACCCTGTAGCACCTCTACCTTGTTGCCATCCTTTTCCCCAAGCTTTAACGGTCGGGCTTCTAATAGTGACCCATATTTGACGAACACCACCGACCAATCTCTAAAGTTTTGAATAGCATCCAATTCCACAACCATCGGAACTTTCCGCTCCCCGAGAATCAAATCCACCGTTACATAGGCCCCAGCACGCAACTCACCCTTTATATTAGGAATCACCGCCCTGCCTGTTGCGGTTCGTGTTTTTTCATCGATCACCGAACTAAGATAAGAAAGTTTTGCGTGGAGGATTCTGGATTCCGTTTTAAGGATAACTTTTTGTCCCAGACGAACCTTGTTTAGTTCTTTTTCTGGGATAGCAAAATTCACCCACACTTCTGATAGGTCTGCCAGAAGAAAAATTTCATCATCATTATTCACCGCCTCCCCAGTGGTCAGATGTTTCTGAATGATCGTACCGTTTAAAGTGGCTCGTAACTCATACCGAGTGAACCTCTGTTCATTCTGTTCCACCTCCTCTGGAACCAGGCCCAATGCTAAAAGTTTTTGGCTAGCGGTTTCCAGATTGAGCTGGTTGATTTCGAGAGTATGTTTCTTTTTTCGTAGAGACCACTCCCCATCGTAGGAAATCTTTTCGCGCAATGCGATATAACGAGCCTCTGCACTTTTATAATCTTTCCAAGCCAGTAAATAACCCGACTCCGCGGTGATTCCCTTTTTAAATAATTCTTTTTCCTGGAGATGAATGGATTTTGCCAACCTCAATTTGGCATAGGCTGGGATGAGCAATTCCCTGTTTTTTCCGATCAACCGGCCATTCAGTTGACGATCAATTACTTCTAAGTCCTCTTCATTTTCGAGTAACTCCAACATTTGCCGGGTGTTATCAAAAATGAGTGTTTCCCGGCCTAAATCAGTCTTGGCCAGATCAACCTGTTTGATCCTAGCCAGATAACCAACCTTTGAATCTGCCAATTCCTGGCTTTCCAAAATAGCGATGATTTCGCCAGCAGAAACCCGATCACCCAAATCTTTAAATACTTTTTTTACAACTCCATTTACTCTGGGAACAATATGGACCAGTTTTTCTTCGTTCAGCACTATCTCGCCGGGTAGCTGAATAGTTGAGGCCAGTTTTGCCGAACTCACTTTTTTAAATACCAGACCTGCGTTCTTAATTGCCTCAGGAGAAAACTCTGCCCTGCCTTCAATTTGTGAAAGCTTCCATTGAAAGTTTTGCCCTTTCCATTTTGCATTGACAATCATGTCGAAAGAATGTGGCTCGGCAACAATTTTATCCCCCAATAAATATTCTCCCGAAGGTTTGAAGTCAATAGTATCGGTCCGGTCCAGCCTTTTTAATACAATATTTAAATCAATTTCTTTAAAGTTTATTGCTTCACCCTCATGAGACGTTATATACACTCTGAATTGAGGGGGGATGCCATCTTCATAAATTTTTACCTCCACCTGGAAGTCCCTTTCAGCAAACAGCCATCCTCCGTGCTTTCCCCGTTGCTCAGTTTTGCCATAGCCTTTATGATCATCATGTCTCTGAGAATTTTTTGGAGTTAGCTTTTCCATATTTAAAATGCCGTAGGCCAATACCGCGCCCACAATCAAGATTGCAATAGGGCCTATAGATATTTTTCCGCTCATGGCCTGTTTTCTCCTTCCCCGTTTCTCATAAACTTGGTGCTGTCGATTGGATCGACACCCGTCAAGCTTTCCACCTCAGCGATCGCATTGTGATAATCAGCCAGTGCATCGATGTACTGGCTTTGAACTTGAAAGAATGTTTTCTGGCTATCCATTACATCCAACAAGCCAAATTTTCCAAAACGATAACCTTCGTTCATAGCATCCAGCGCTTTGTTTATCGCCGGCAAAATTTCCGTCTTAATTGAAATCACCCTTGCATGGGAAAATGAAACTTCGCTGTAAGCTTGTAACAGGTCTTCTTCAAATTTTAACGTTGCCGCTTTTATTTCTTCCTTAATCTGCGACAGACGATGACGGGCGTTAGCAATGCCCCCTTGATTGCGATTGAACCAATTTAAGGGAACAGTCACTCCAAAAACTAAGGCGTTATCACCCATTTCTTCCAACCTACGGTATCCCCCGCTGAATGTTATATCCGGAATTGTTTTGGAAATTTCTACATCCACCTGTGCCTGCCGATGAGCCAGAACTGTAGTCCATTTTGAAATATTTGGATTAACGGCTTTCCTTTCTAAAAAAGGCCTATCAGGAACAGAGAAAAAATCACCTGAAGCAAAATCAAAGTGTGGTTTAGTTTCCCCCCATAAAACCGACAATTGTCTGCGAACGTTTTTAAGTTTCATCCGCGCCCTTTCTTCCTCAATTCGGATATTTGCAAGAGCTATTTCGGTCTTAATTTTTTCAATAACCGCGACTTTACCTGCTTTAATCCTTTCTGAGACAGTAATTAAAAGTTTTTCAGCCAACTTTACCCTCTCACCTGTTAAGGACAGCTTTTGTTGAGCTTTTAGTACATGGATATAAGACTGAGTAACACGGGTTAAAACCCCCAGGCGCTGAATTTTATAGTCCCAACCAGCAATTTCTTTGGATAATTTCGCTGAACCTTTTCGGAGTTTCCGTTTGTCTCCGAGCTCTACCATCTGTTTCAGTTGAACCGTGGTCTCAGATTGGTCAAAGCCATTGAAGTTCCCCGAACCTATTGCATTTTCCACTTGCACATCGAGGATAGGATTAAAAATCATTCCGACCTGAAGAGTCTGTGCTTCCCGGGCTCGGATTTCATACGAAAAAGCCCGCAGGTCAGGGTTATTCCGTAGGGTGATTTTTAAGGCCTGAACTAGAGTAATAGATCCGGTTAATATTCTATTTTGTTTTTCCTCTGCTAAAGATGGCAATGGCATTAGAAAAACGAAAAATATCAAAAGATTGATTAATGCGCGTTTCATTTTCTTTTCCCTCCAGCATAACGCTGGACTCAATTAGCGATTTAATTATTCCGCACTCAATCGTTCTAGAGGCACAACAAGTTGATACCTATCAGTCCATTCTCTAAATAGGGAAAGTGTAGGCATTGGCTCATCAAGCCGGAACAGAAATTGACTGCTAAATTAAGTGAAACTTATTGGTCCTACGCCTAGTGGGGGGGAACGTGTTGGAGGCAGGCTTCTATTGAATTGCCAAGTGAAGGAGAGAGTTTCGGTACCGTTTAGAACGGTAACCAGAGGATTTGAATTTTGAAAGGGTAAAAAATGTTCAATTTGTTTAGAGACCGAGTCCTGTTTTAGGGACTTGGAGGTTTTTGCCAAGGTAAAAAATTCGGAATCACTTTCATCATAATCATCCGAAGAATGCGAGGAATGAAAATGATCATCCAGTTCGTAATTAGAAAAATGCCCGTTGATAAGATGGACATAGGCTTCTAGACTCGCAGAATGATAACGTCCTTCGTGCTGATGCTGGTGCGTATTCTCGATGTAACTATAGGACGCTTCAGGATGATAATGAATAAATGGAAGCAACAAAAATGGGACCGCAACCCCTAAAAGGATCAATCTCCATAAACCCGAACTTATTCTTTTAATACGGCAAGTCATTGATGCCAGTCCAAAAGTAGTATTAGCTGTTTATCGGAAAGTCTTTCTATTACTTTAAATGAAACCTATTGTAGGTTTCAAGTAGATTTTCTTATTATTTATTTTGAGGACGTATCTTTTGGGGGGGTTGGGGGAGATTTATAACCACATGCGATGGGGCCACTTAGAAAAACAAGGATCATAAATAATAGAAAATTGGTTTTTAGTTTCATGCTCGCCCTCTATTTCAGTTTTTTGGTTAGACGTAAAATTTGCGCCTTCACCTGTTTTTTCGCTGTTCCACCGTAAACATTTTTACGATCTACTGAATTCTTTAAGGCAATATGATCCGTGACATCGTCCTCGAACCGTCGGGATATTTTGCGTAGATCCTTTAGCGATAAATTGCCCAGCGTTTTACCTTCATCCAAACAAAAGGCAACGGTTTTACCCGTGATCTCATGGGCCTCACGAAAAGGCACCCCCTTTAAAACCAGATAATCTGCCATGTCGGTGGCCGTTAAAAACCCACTAGCTTCCAGTTCCTCATTTGAAAGTAATTTGAATTTTGTAGATTTCATCATATCGGTGAAAATTTCCAGACAAACTTGGATCGTATCTGCAGAATCAAACAAAGGCTCCTTGTCCTCCTGCATATCTTTATTGTAAGCCAGAGGCAACCCCTTCATTAACGTGAGGAGGGAAACCAGATTGCCAAAAACCCGACCGGATTTTCCGCGAATTAATTCTGCCGCATCAGGGTTCTTTTTTTGCGGCATGATGCTACTTCCTGTGGTAAAAGCATCGGACAATTCCACAAATCCAAATTCACTGGAATTCCAAATGACCAGTTCTTCGCAAAACCGGCTGAGATGCATCATCAGCAAAGCCGAGGCGCTGCAAAATTCTACGGCAAAATCCCGATCTGCTACCGCGTCCATGCTATTATGCGAAATTTCTGAAAAACTCAAAAGTTTTGCGGTGTAGTCACGGTCAATGGGGAAATTTGTCCCAGCTAATGCTGCTGAACCTAGAGGCATGACATTGATCCTTTTCCGCGAATCCAAAAAACGATCTTTATCGCGAAGCAACATTTCCACATACGCCAGAAGGTGATGGGAAAGTAAAACAGGCTGTGCTCTTTGCAAATGTGTATAGCCTGGAATAACCATATCGATATTCTTTTTGGCAAGACGCACCAAAGTCTTACAAAGCCGATTAGTTTTTTCTACAATCTGGTCCACTTCATTCCTCAAATATAGACGAATGTCCAGACAGACCTGGTCGTTTCGACTTCTTGCTGTGTGGAGCTTGCCAGCTGTGGGTCCAATAATTTCTCGTAAACGACTTTCAATATTCATGTGAATATCTTCAAGCTTTACGTCAAATTTGAAACGCCCCTCTTTACATTCTCGCAAAATTTGTTTTAACCCCTTCTGAATTTTCTGTGATTCTAAAGAGGAAATTATTTTACAACGTGCCAACATTTTGCAATGCGCAATACTTCCTTCGATATCGCAAGCATAAAGCCGCTTATCAAAAGAAATGGAAGCCGAGAAAGTTTCCATCAAAGCATCGGTCGATTTTTTGAACCGGCCACCCCAGAGTTTTTTCATTTAACAATCCTCAAACCAGACGCAGTCCTGAATGCCTTGGTCACGACCCAGCAATAATATATTTACCCCTAACAAGGGAAGTTCAAATAGCATATAGTTTGTTTCCGTTTAACCCAGTCCTTGCCCAATTGTATCCCCGACAATGGGTCTATTTGCCTCTTTAGGGTTTATACTATAAGTAATTTTATCTTTTTTTTTCTCGTTGGAACCGGCAATTACCACCGTAATTTCACCTTTCCACGTTCGTGTCTGATCCGAAAGTTCTTTTAAATTCCCCCGAACAACTTCCTCGTACAATTTAGTCATTTCACGGGCAATTGCTATTTTACGATTCCCAAAAAACCGGTAAAGGTCTTGAAGTGTTTTTTGTATACGGTTGGGCGATTCAAATAAAACAATGGTGCGTTTTTCATGTGACAGGTTTTCTAATGTTGTAGTACGGCCTTTTTTACGCGGGAGAAACCCCTCAAAAATAAACCGGTCCATTGGTAGACCAGATACGGTCAATGCTGCCAGCAAAGCAGAAGGGCCGGGTATAGAATAAATAGGACACCCCTCCTCAATCGCCGCGTTCACCAAATAATAATGTGGGTCTGAAATGCCGGGTGTTCCTGCATCTGAAACGAGGGCAAGATTATTACCTTTTTTGAGGCGTGTAATAAATTCCTTGCCTTTTTTAATTTTATTGAAACTGTTATAGCTGGAAAGAGGTGTATTAATTTGGTACCGGTTTAACAATATCCTTGTCCGTCTGGTATCTTCCGCAGCAATTAATGAAACTGAATTAAGAGTTTCTATGGAACGGTGGGTTACATCACCCAGGTTGCCAATGGGGGTGCTCACTACAAATAAACTACCCATTTCCTCCGAGCTAGATCGCACGACAGCCATATTGCTTGTGTATTTTAATTTTGAACTATAAGAAATTCAATATTTAGTTTGAGACAGGTTTTTTCACTTTTTTTGCTTGGGCTGTAACTTTCTTTTTACTCTGTTTTAACCAAGGGTATAACTTTGCTTTCTTTGGCTATCATTTCACAGGACCCGTCCAATATTCCCCCCAACTCAATGTACAGCGCCGGGGACTTCACATTACCCACCACTCGGCTATTGGCATGGATCTCAATTTTTTTTGTTGCTACGATGGTGCCTTCCACACACCCCTTGCAAATTACGGCGCCCGCATAAACATCCGCGACAATATGCCCCGTCTCCCCAACTATGAGCGTATCATCTGTGTTAATCTCACCTTCGAATTTTCCATCGATACGAACGGTGCCCTCAAAAGATAAGGAACCACTGAAAATCACATCTTCGCCCATATAGGCTTTAATGCCTTTATCGTCTTTTTTCATTTTAGTTTCCTCTCCCCACATACAGTACCACTACCCATTTTTAATGGTTTTTCTGCCCGATTAATTCTTGGATGCGATCCAGATCGTCATCGGAGTAATACGTCACAATCAGCTTACCACCTTTTTTTGTCGGGGTAATATCAACCTTTGTCCCCAACCTACTCTGTAACTGTTTTTCCAAGTCTTTGATAAAAATATTTTTTTTTGAACCTAGGGAAACCGGCTTTGTAGAGGAAAGTTTTTTTAAATTAGTTACCCGGCTTTCTACTTGCCTGACTGTAAGGTCCTGTTTCAGGATTTCCTGACGTAGCACTTCTATCTGCTCGGGGTTATCCAATCCCAATAAAGCCCTAGCATGGCCCATAGAAATTTTTCCAGAAATCAAATTTTCCTTTACATTTCGAGAAAGCTTGAGGAGGCGTAAGGTGTTTGCCACAACGGTTCGGCTTTTACCCACCTTTTTAGCTATCATCTCCTGAGTCAGCGCAAACTCCTCGGCAAGACGGGAATAAGCTGCCGCTTCTTCAATTGGGTTCAGATCCTGTCGGTGGATATTTTCAATGATAGCAATTTCTAATGCCTGAGCATCACTCACTTCCCTAATTATGGCAGGTATTTTTTTCAAGCCTAATTGTTTAGAGGCCCGCCACCTTCTTTCACCCACCAGTAGTTCATAACCCGATCCAAGTTTTTGAACCACAACCGGCTGTATAACTCCATTCTCACTAATGGAAGTTACCAGTTCTTTAAGTTTTTCATCATCAAAATATTTTCTGGGTTGAAAGCGGTTGGGAGAAATTTCATCGATAAGTAGTTCCATACTATTTGGATATTCGGCTTCATGGGATTCGGGAACCCCCAGTTCAAGGTCTGGAATTAATGCATTGATGCCTTTACCTAATGCTTTTCGATTCATACTGCCGAGCCTTTATGCAAAAAGTTGATCCGCTCGCCCTTAAAGCGGAAAATTATTTCTTTGGCCAATTCTACATAAGAATCTGCGCCTCGAGAACGACTTGCATACAACATTATCGGTTTTCCATGACTAGGTGCCTCGCTCAACCTTACATTTCTAGGGATGATCGTATTCAGTAAAAAATCGCTGAAATATTTTTGCACTTGGTCCTTTACCTGTGCGGCCAAAAGGGTTCTGCTATCATACATTGTCAACAAAATCCCTTCCACTATTAACTCCGGATTAATAGATTTCTTCACTAGTTTTATTGTTTTCAGTAAATAACTCAAGCCTTGGAGAGCGTAATATTCACATTGCATAGGAATCAACACAGAATCTGAAACAGCCAAGGCATTTAAAGTCAATAGGCCTAAAGAAGGAGGACAATCTATAACAACAAACTCAAAGTTTTCACGCACCCCATTGAGTGCAGATTTTAAGACTTTTTCCCTGGATTCTCTAGTTACCAGTTCAATTTCAGCACCAGTGAGATCTACTCTAGATGGGATGATCTTCAATGTTTCAATTTCAGTGGAATAAATAACTTCGTGCTGACTCGCCTCGCCCAGTAAAAGCTCATAGACTCCTTTGGAGCCTGGCTCAATACCCAAGCCGCTGGAAGCATTGGCCTGAGGATCCAAATCGACCACTAATACTTTTTTGCCTGATAGGGCTATAGAGGCTGCAAGGTTAACTACTGTAGTGGTTTTCCCCACCCCGCCTTTTTGATTTGCAACACTTATTATCTTGCCCATAAAAGCCCTGGGAAATTAATTGTCATCGACTCTAAAATTAACATGGTTTCATGTTTTATCCAATATTTAAAAGCTTTTAATAAGACAATGTTTCACATGAAACATTTTTCAAACATTAATAGGCTGGAAGCAACATCGTGATAACTGGTTATAATTTTCTCCTCCCGCAATGAAAACATCGAATTAGAAACTAATTCTCGCAAATTCTCGCCAGGGTTCTTTTTTAATACAACTTTCCCGCCGGAAGGCAAAAATCTCTCACCCAAGTGAAGGCACGCCGGTGAATCCGTTACGGCTCGGAAAACTACGGCATTAAATTGGCTATTTTCTGCTTCAGACATATCTTCTGCCCGAGAGTTGATCACTTCCACCTGCCCCATTGCCAGATCTCGAACCACAGACTCGAGAAAACTGCACCGTTTGCGCTGGCTCTCTACCACCACCAATTGCAATTCAGGAAAAATAATTTTTAATGGGATTCCCGGAAAACCTGCGCCGCTACCAACATCTAACACCCGGTAACCCGGTTCAATGAAACGAAAAAACTGTATGGAATCAAACACATGCCGATGCAAAATTTCTATCGCGGATTTTTCAGCGGTGAGATTAATCTTGCGATTCCATTTAACCAAAAGGTTAAGGTATTGTTCGAAGCGGGATACAGTTTGATCGGATAAGTGCTCCGCTTCAAGGCCCAGCCGAGGATCCAGCAATAGTTTTAGGATTGTCCCTTGCATAGAGAGGGCTCAGGAAAAAAGGAGTTTTTTAAATTCACGGGTAAGAATGGGAACAATTTTTAAAACATCGCCGACAATACCATAATCGGCAACTGCAAAAATATTGGCTTGGGGATCCGTATTGATCGCCACAATACATTTTGATGAAGACATCCCCGCTAAATGTTGGACCGACCCCGAAATTCCACAAGCAAAATATAGATCCGGCGAGACAGTCCTCCCGGTTTGACCTACTTGATTGGAATAGTCTCTCCAGCCATTGTCTACAACTGGTCGGCTAGCTCCCACTGCGCCCCCGAGCACTTTCGCCAAATCCTCCAAAATGTTAAAGTTTTCAGGGCCCTGCATCCCCAGCCCCCCTGACACAAGAATTCGTGCCTCGGTAATATCTAATTTAGAACCGACTTTCATCACCAAATCTCTAGATAAAATTGAAAAATCAGGTAATTCAATATCATGAACAATAAAGTTGCCCGATCTGAATTTTGGAACACTAGCGTCCCTAAAAATATTCGGGCGCAGAGTAAAAATATAGGGTTTCTTTCCCCTTAATCGGACGGCAGAAAGAGCCTTGCCGGAAGAAACAGGCCGAACAGCCTTCAGCTCCCCCCCCTCTATAACAGAGAGAGAAATGCAGTCCGTTGCCACCCCCACCCCTAACTCGGCAGAAAGAACTGCAGACAATTCTTTACCATTATTAGTCGCAGGCAAAAACAAATAATCTATAGGAGTTTTTTCAAACTCTTTCCTTAATGCGCACACGTAATTTTCATGAATATAGGTTTTTAAATCAGGGTGCTTAAGAAGACGGACTTCATCAGCTCCGCTTTGAATAAAAAGGTCGCGCCCTTCTGGCATGTCATGGCTCAAATAAAAGGCTATGACCTTTCCCGAAATCTGATCAGCTAATTTCCGGGCAGCATTTATAACTTCAAAGGATACTGGTTTGATTCCTTCCTGATCATGCTCAATCACAACACCCAGAATAATTTCTATGCTCACAGAAAACTCCAATAAATATAAAACACCTACAAGCCTGCAGACCCTCCCCCAGGCAACTATAGCCCAAACTGGCAACTTTAAAGAGCGTAATAGCCAAGAGAGCTGTCAGAATTGCGCGGGGTAGAAAAAGAGGAAGGTCCAAAATTCATTCAATCTCCCAAATTTTACCAACGGTGTTCTTAGCCCTAAAAACATATAAAAAAAGGCCTTTCAAAGCGTTCTCCGCCGCATTGGAAAAACTTGAAGTGTTATTCATACCAATGGTATTTAATCAAATAATTTTTTCTTCTTCACGTATTAATTGCACCAAATTACTACATACTTTTTCTTCATCGCCTTCTAGAATTATTCCCTTTTTTCTTTCCAGGGGCAAGCAAAGATTTTCCTCAATCAGCCTATTGTTTGCAGAGCTTAACAAAATGTCTTCAATGCCAAGATCAACAGCTGTGAGGGTTATAACTTCTTTTTTCTTGGCAGCCATAATACCTTTTAAGGAAGGCAAGCGAGGTTCATTCAATCCCTTCTGGCAGGTCAACAGCAAAGGAAGAGATAATTCTCGGCTTTCATTACCCCCTACTACCTGCCGGGTAATTTTTGCATTTTTGTAATCTTCTGAAAACTCAATTTTGGTCACCACGGTAACGAAAGGGATACGAAGAAAAGTGGCAAGAAGCGGGCCTATCTGAGCCATATCCGCATCAACAGATTGTCGGCCACAAAGAATAAGGTCATAAGAGTTTTTTTCTATATAGCGCGTCATTACCTTGGCTGTGGCATAAGAATCCAATCCATCAAAATCAGGATCCATTAAATGCACAGCTTTGTCCGCACCCATAGCAAGGCCCTTCTTAATAGAGTCCTTGAACCCCACAGGACCAAGCGATAGAAGAGTGATTTCGCTATCAGGTTGTTTTTCCTTGATCCGAACCGCCTCTTCAATAGCAAATTCATCATAGGGATTGATAATACGCGGACTACCCAGCGAAACAACTCTACCATCCTCTATCTGAATTTTTGCAGCGGTATCCAAGACCTGTTTGACACAAACTAAAATTTTCATACCCCATTAAACCCCATTTAAGTTTTTACCTTTTTACTATTATCCCAGAGAGAGGCAAATTAGAAAACTACAGAGTCTGATCGCCCATACCTTGAAATCAAAACCAATTTTTAACCCTTCCCTTAATATGACTAATCATTCAAAGTTATTTTATGACAAATAAA
>LWDU01042689.1_pt1 | contig 19178 bp, 21 predicted proteins | sample 727161 | NCBI WGS metagenome assembly LWDU01 (sample SAMN04566230, study PRJNA314399) | hydrothermal vent metagenome | isolation source: deep sea hydrothermal plume seawater | place: Mexico: Gulf of California, Guaymas Basin | collected 2004-07-11
GATAAGAGCCACCTTCAACAAAGCCAACTGAACGGAATGCTATATGATCAGGGACGTCATTTTTTTCACTACAGGCTGATTCACAAGCATGACAACCAATACAATTGTCTGCATTAAAGTAAAAACCATGTTGCTTGTAACGATTTGGATTTTCTCCAATACTGCTATCACCATTAATATTTAAACTCTGATTACGCAGAGGGCTATCATCATTGGTTTTTTCTATCGAATGACCATAAACATTCTTCTTTTTGGTTTCTTTGTCCCATAAAAAAGCGTATTTTGGTTCGTCGTCTCTAACTTTCCACATAATAGGTTTCCTAATATTCTCTCATTTCCATACTTAACTGTGCCGCTGCTTTTTGATCTTCGATAGTTTCAATTCTAACCGCTTGCTGCTTATAGGCTGGCTGTCTTGAATAAGGGTCCAATAAACCAAGGGTTAAACGGTTAGCACAATCATGAAAATGGAACGGTAAAAACACCATATTCTTTGCCACACGATTGGTAAACTTAGCCATCACAATTGCATCTGATCGTCTCGACACCAGTCGTACATAATCACCATCCTCAGCACCAATCTCAATAGCTAAATCTGGGTTAATCTCGATAAAAGGAATCGGGCTAAATTTATTATTATTAGCCACTTTCCCTGTTTTACTACGGCCATGCCAATGCTCTACCAAACGGCCTGTATTTAACCAAATTGGGAATTTTTCGTCAGGTACTTCGTTATTATCAACAAATGGCAATGGTATGAGTTTAGCCTTACCATCCTCAAATCTAAAGGTAGCATCCTCTGTATAGATACGCTTACCTCCTGCTGGTGGCTGCTCTCCATTTTTAACTTGCTCTTCTGTATACGGCCATTGAATACCACGATTTTTCTCGATTTTGTCGTAATCCATACCGGAGATATCACACAAGCGCCCTTTTGATAAAACCTTCATTTCTTCAAAAACTTCAAAAGTATGCTCTGGGAAGTTTACTTTTTTATCCGTATTAAAGCGCTTGGCCATTTCATTGAAAATCCAAAAATCTGGCTTTGAATCACCATGTGGTTCAATAATACCACGCACTATATTAACGCGTCTTTCAGTATTGGTCATTACGCCAGTTTTTTCTGCCCACGTACCTGCCGGTAAAAATACATTTGCATATTGTGCACTTTCAGTATCTTCGTAACAATCTTGCACTACACAATACTCTAGCTTCTCCATCGCCTTTCTAATTCTTGCCGTATTTGGCAATGAAGACAATGGATTGGTGGCAATTAGCCACAACGCTTTAATTTCACCGGTTTCAATAGCTCGGTCTATATCAATATTCCAAAAATCTGCAATATCTTCTCGGTCTTTAGGGTTTTCTAATAAACGGTAATTCGGCAAGCCTGAGCATGATGACCATTCTCGGGTGCCCATCGCATTACATTGACCAGTAATCGACAAACTAGTACCACCTGGTGTACCGATATTACCGGTAATAAGCGCCAAGTTGTTAACACCTACTACACCATCAGATCCATGCGTAGATTGATTAATACCCATGCACCAAATTTGCATGGCTGCACCTGCTTTGGCAAAGAGTCTGGCGACTACACGAATGGTATCTTCATCAATACCACAAATTTTTGACGCTGTTACTGGGTCATATTTATCAACTTCTGCTCTAAGCTCATCAAGCCCATTGGTGTTTTTTTCAATATAATCTTTATCTTCCAAGCCTTCATTCAAAATCACGTGCATTAATGCATTTTGCAAAACAATGTCTGTACCAGGGGTGACAGTGAGATGAATATCTGCACTTTGAGCAAACATGGTGACACGTGGATCAACCACAATCAGTGGGAAATTACGCTTTTCTTGCGCCTCTTTCATTCTCCAATAAATAATCGGGTGTTGTTCAGGTAGGTTTGAACCCCAAGCAATTAAACAGTCTGTATGTTCAAAATCTTCATAACATCCTGGAGGACCATCTGAACCAAACGAGCGCTTATAACCAGATACCGCTGACGCCATACAAAGTGTGGTGTTGCCATCGTAATTGTTAGTACCAATCAAACCACGAGTTAATTTTCCTAAGGTGTAGAATTCTTCGGTCAGCATTTGACCAGTAGAAATAATCGCTACAGAATCACGACCATATTTAGCTTGAACTTTTTTAAAATTATCAGCCACATCATCTAGCGCTGTGTCCCAATCAGTCTGCTCAAATTCTTCATGCCAGTGCTTGCGAATCATTGGCTTATCGCCACGACCTGCCGACGCAAATAATTCATGTTCCATAATGCCTTTTAGGCATAACTTGCCACGATTAACATCTGCTCCGCCCACACCCCTGGAAGAAACTGCATGGTTCTCTTTATTAAAGCCAACCTCCATAGAGCAGCCTGTAGAGCAATAACCACAGGTGGCATATTTCCATTCGACAATCTTTTTGTCAGTAATCTTAATTGGGTTTTTTTGAGTTCTATTGAGTAACATTGATTTATCCTAGTTAATTTCTATTTGTGCTGAATATTTAAGTCAGTACACGTACAAAAATAAATTTAATTATAAACTTTAACATATCACCAAAGATTAAACTACCAATGGAGATTGTAGCTATCATATACGGTTCGGTAATGATGATGTTGGAAGCAATTATAAGCCCAAAAAACATCCAGCTAAAGGCCCATACCATTTTTAAAATAAAATTCATTACTATTATTCTTTGTCAAACTTATAAGTTAATATAAACCTTGCCTGACTCTATTTTAGTTTCAAAACAGGCTGTTGAACCTTCATCAGCACCTTGTGCCTCTCCATCTTCTAGGCTTATAACCCAATTATGTAATGGGCAGGTCACCTTGTGGTCATAGACGATGCCTTCGGACAACATGCCGCCTTTATGTGGGCATAAATTATGTATAGCAAAGACACTATCGTCTCTAGTGCGAAAAATTGCAATTTCTTGATCATCTGTGCGATACACCCTTGATCCTAATACTGGGATATCATCCAATGCGACCACTTCTTTCCAACTTGACATAAATACTCCTTAATAATTATTGTGTAATAACTTCAAACTGATGGCTTTGTGCACCTTCTGCACGCTCTTTCCATGGATCATTTTGGCATGCAACGCTTTTCTGTTATCTTCATCATCAACCAATTGCTCAGTAACGAATGACAAACCTACACGATCAATCCATGGCGCAGTTCTCTCTAAATAGAGCGCATCCTCACGATAAAGCTGGATATAAGCACCAACATATTCAATCGCCTCTTCGTCACTCTCAACTCGAGTCAATAAATCGGTCACTCGAACTTTAATACCACCATTGCCACCAACATGAAGCTCCCATCCTGATTGAACTGCTACTAGACCAAAGTCCTTAATGGTGGCTTCAGCACAGTTTCTAGGACAGCCAGATACGGCTAATTTAAACTTATGAGGCATCCATGAGCCCCAAGTCATTTGTTCTAATTGTATGCCCATTGTCATAGAATCCTTGGTGCCAAATCGACACCAAGTATCACCGGCACAAGTTTTAACTGTTCTCAAAGATTTACCGTAAGCATGGCCAGAAACCAATCCACCTGCACCAAGGTCTTTCCATACTTTGGGAAGATCTTCTTTAGTCACACCGAATAAATCAATACGTTGTCCACCTGTTAGTTTCATGGTTGGTATATTAAATTTATCCACCACATCAGCAATGGTTCTAAGTTCAAGCGGCGTGGTAACGCCACCCCACATTCTTGGCACCACAGAGTACGTGCCATCTTTTTGGATATTGCCGTGCGAACGCTCATTAATAAATCGTGATTGCACATCATCTTCATAATCAGGATTAGCTGCCAATAAATAATAATTTACTTCAGGTCGACATATATGACAACCATCTGCATTTTGCCAATCCATCTTAGCGAAGACTTCAAACACTGTATCAAAATCACTGTCAAAGATATAGTCATGAACTTCTTGCTTAGTGCGTTCAGTACAACCACAAATTGGTTTCTTCTTTGGTGATTCTGAATATTCCCCACCTAAAGTTGAAGCAATTAATTGCTCAACCAGGCCCGTGCAAGAACCACATGAACTTGACGCCTTAGTATGGGCGCGAACATCCTCTAAAGTAAAAAGATTTTTCTCATTAATGGCGCTGACAATATCACCCTTACACACGCCGTTACAACCACAAATCTCTGCAGAATCATCCATTGCCATAACCATCTCTAATGGGCCATGACCAGAGTCACCCACATGTGCCTGACCGAATAATAATCGATCACGCATATCAGCAATATTATTTTCATCTTTCATTAGCTGAAAATACCACGACCCATCAAGGGTATCGCCATACAAAACTGAGCCAATGATCTTATCATCTTCAATGACAATTTTCTTGTAAACCCCTTTGGCGGCATCTTGAAAAATTAAATCTTCACTATTTTCAGTTCCCTGGAAATTGCCCGCAGAAAATAAATCAATACCGGTGACCTTAAGTTTGGTTGAAGTTACTGAGCCCTCGTACAAACCAATGCCATATTCAGCAATATGGTTAGCACATACTTTGGCTTGCTCAAATAAAGGCGCCACTAAACCATAACACAAACCACGATGCTGCGCACATTCGCCCACTGAATAAATACTTGGATCGAAGGTTTGCATTGTGTCATTCACCACAATACCGCGTTCACAATGAATACCAGCTGCTTGTGCCAATGCAAAGTTTGGTCGAATACCAACGGCCATCACCACCAATTCAGCTGCAATTTTTGAGCCATCATCAAATTCAACTTCACAAACCTTGCCTTGATTATCTGCAGTCAATTGTTTAGTCTGTGCTTGTAATTTAAACGCCATACCGCGCTCTTTTAATGAAGTCAATAACATTTGTGACGCTGCAGAATCTAGTTGCATATTCATCAAATCTTCTAATAAATGCACCACAGTGACATTCATACCCTGCTTCATCAAACCATTTGCCGCCTCTAAACCTAATAGACCACCACCAATCACCACCGCATTTTTATGATTTTTTGCCGCATCAATCATTTGATCTACATCAGCCACATCTCTAAATCCAATCACACCATCAAGGTCATGACCTTTAATTGGCAAAATAAATGAATTAGACCCTGTTGCAATTAACAGTTTGTCGTAGTCATAGCTAACGCCATTTTGATCTACCACTTGTTTGTGAACGCGGTTAATCTCAGTAACAGAACAATCTGTATGCAATGTAATGTTGTTATCCTTATACCAATCTAGGTCATTGATCATAATCTCATCAATGGTTTTTTCATCAGCCAACACGGGTGACAACATAATACGGTTATAGTTACCGTAAGGTTCAGAACCAAATACAGTAATATCAAATTGCTCATCGGTAATTTTTAATAACTCTTCTAGGGTTCTAACACCCGCCATACCATTTCCGATTAAAATTAATTTTTTCATCACTTCTCCTAACGTACTAACATTAATAACAAAAAGACATTCAATGCAAATGAGAGCGCAATGAATAACCGATACTTTTTCAAAACAAATTCTGGCTGGGTTGTTTCTGATACCTCAAACAAAGCATGATTTGGGTGCTCCAAATCATATAAAAATTCAGACAATACTTCATACCTACCTTTTACTTCCAAACAACATGCCTTATGAATCGCACCGTCAATCCAAATTGGCACATGTGGATCATGCTTTAAAGCTGATTCATAAGATACTTTCGATAATCGTTTGGTGGTTAAATTCTTATCTAGCTTATCCTCATAAGGCAGGCAAGCCGTTAACATTTCATAAACGATAGCACCCAGGCTAAACTGATCTGATGATTGTGATACTTTTTCATTAAGTATTACTTCTGGTGCAGTGTAACCTTGCGTGCCTTGATTGCCCACAGCACTAATTGGATTTACCAACTCAGAAACACCAGCAATCCTAGCAGAGCCGAAATCAACCAATTTCACTTGACCCATTTCATCAATCATAATGTTTTCTGGCTTCAGATCGCAATGCAGCATCTCTTGGCGATGGAAAGCTCTAATGCCTTGAATGATTTGCTTAACAATACTGAGCACTATTGCCATTTCTGGCTTAGGGTTTTCATCAATCCACTGTCTAAGTGTTTGCCCTTTAATATACTCCATCGCATAAGCCAAGAATTTAGACTCCTCATTGGATTTATGGATTTTCACCACATTAGGACTTTGGATTCTTTGACCAACCCATTCCTCATACATAAAATGTTTTAGGTATTGAGGGTCATCTTCAAAATTAACCGAAGGTGTTTTAAGCGCAACACGTTGAGAGGTTTGTATGTCTTTGGCTAAGTAGATTTGCATCTTGGCGCTAGAAGCAATCAAGGATTCTATTTCAAACCCATTAATCTTCATGCCTTTTTCTAGGTCTGGTGGTACTGGCCTTTGTGTTAATTCATCAAAGGCTTCATTAATATTTTTTTCTGGTAATTGCTCAATATGGCAAACCATAGCCGAGATATTATCCTGACTGCCAGCAGAAAGCGCCCTTTCAACCAGCTCGTCAGATGAAGCTCCCTTATTCATTAATATCTCTAATAATGAATGATTCAAATAATCGTGAACACCATCCGTGGTCAACAAGAATTGGTCGCCCTCTTTAGTGTCAAGCGTTTGGTAATCTACACTAACTTTTAAATCAAAGCCAATCGCTCTAGACAAATAAGTTTTTTCCTTGTTGACGCTTAAGACATGATCTTTGGTAAATTGTGTCAATACGCCATCTCGCAGGCGATAAATACGCGAATCACCCACATGGAACAAGTGTGCCGTATTTGACTTAATAATTAAAATACTCAGTGTGGAGAGCATTGAAGATACTTCATCTGCTCTCATTGATTGCGAATACAGCCAATTATTCAGTGCTGAAATCACTTTAACAGCAGAATTTTCCGTACTCCAAGAATCGGGTGTTGAATAATAATCACTTAAAAACCCTTGAACACAAGTGCTGCTAGCCTCTTTAGCCTTCTCACAAGCACTAACACCATCGGCAATAACGCCAACAATACCCTTGTTTTCAAGCAATGGAGCGCTCGGGGTATGATAAGCGCAAGCATCCTGATTCTCAGGCTTAATACCTGCCTGGGAGCTAAGATGAATATTGACCTTAAGTGCTTTCATGATTAATTAAGTTTAATGATCTCAACGGTTCCATCATCCAATACCTCTGTCATCTGGTTTTTTGGCTCATCTAAAAGAAGTACAATGATAACTAATACAACTGTTGACACAATGCCAATCAACATAAAGAATTGATCGTAATCAACCAATGAGTTAATGGTTAGAAACAACACAGAACCTGTCGCACCAAAAGCACCGACCATGCCGGCAATTTGCCCAGTGAGACGCCTTTGAATGAGTGGCACCATGGCAAAGACCGCACCTGAGCCTGCTTGAGAAAATATTCCACCCAAAATAGTCAGTCCAACTACCCAGCTAATAGACCAAGTGTCTTTATCAACATTGCCCAATATTAAAAAGCTAATAGAAATACCAGCAAAAGCAATCACCAGTGTTAGTTTACGGCCAATCTTATCGCTAATCCAGCCACCGCCTGGTCGGGCAAACAAATTAATAAATGGGTACACTCCAGCTAATAGCGCAGCCGTAACTTTAGGCAGCTCAAACCAATCCACATAGAACATCGCTAAAATTGATACCACAGCTAATTCAGTACCAAATGTAGCTAAGTAAGCCCAATCAAGAATAGCCACTTGTTTGAAATGGTAGCGACTTTGCTTGGGCACAGGGTTTTTAACAAATTCTACATTAATCTGCCAAATTTTGAACAACTGCAATACAAACACAGACACCAATATGGCGTATACCATCCAAGTGGCTTCTGCTGAAATTAGTCCTGCTTTTTCAGGTGAAAGCTTCCAAGTTAACAATGCCAACACTAAGTATAGCGGAATGTTCATTAAAATATATAAAACCAAATCACCAAAACTGGTCACTTCCATTGCACCTGATTTCTTCGGCTTAAAGTAAGTGGAGCCTTTGGGTGTATTGCTAACATTAAAGTAGTAAAAAATTCCATACACAATAGCAATAAGGCTAGCAGTAGTAATGGCATAACGCCAACCATCAACATCACCAAAACTGGCGGCAACAAATGGCAAAGTAAACATTGCACCAGCAGAACCAAAGTTACCCCAACCACCGTAGACACCTTGCGCTGTACCGGTTTGTTTGGCTGGGAACCACTCTGAAATCATACGGATACCGACCACGAAACCTGCACCAATAAAACCAGCAAAAAATCTCATTAAAGCCAGCTGTTCATAGCTCTGCATCCAACTAAAGGCAATTGAAACCATTCCGCCCAAGATTAGGATTGACGAGAACATAATCTTTGGACCGAATTTGTCGACCAACATACCCACAACAATTCTTGCAGGAATGGTTAAACCCACATTTAAAATTAATAATATTTTTGCTTGCTGATCAGTCAGTAATAATGCTTCTTGAATAAATGGCATCATCGGGCCAATGCTCAACCAAATAACAAAGGTCATAAAAAAAGCAAACCATGTAAGGTGCAAAATCCGATATTTACCGCTAAATGAAAATAGATTGAATTTATCTTCCACTTAAAACTCCAAAAAAAAGCCTACATAATCCTTAATAAAGAATCATATAGGCCTCAATGCCAAAAAATAGACAACTACGTCTGACTCAATCAATGCAACTTTTCATTGACGAAAAAAAACGCTTGCCTAATTTCTTTAATTTAATAAAGAACCAAGCAAACGTCTATGTTTGTTTATCATCCATCGTTGGATAATGTGTGCGTATTATATCAAAAATTCTTACTTTATATTAATAATTTATAATATTTAGCGTAAAGATAAAATAATCATTCAACCACAAGACTTTGATTTAACCACTGAAGTTAATCTTACCAAGGGCGATGATAGCAATATTGGTGCTGTGGTTAGCTTTGTGGGCACGGTACGTGATTTAGACAACGAATCCATCACCAAGATGACGCTTGAACACTACCCACAGATGACTGAAAAAGCCCTTATATCAATTGCCAATCAAGCACATCAGCGCTGGCAGTTAGGCAACATCACTATTATTCATCGTATTGGCGATCTTTCAGTCAATGATCAAATTGTATTGGTAATTACCACCAGTAAACATAGGAAATCAGCTTTTGAGTCTTGTGAATTCATTATGGATTATCTAAAAACTCAAGCACCTTTTTGGAAAAAAGAGTATACGGAAAGCTCTAGCAAATGGGTTAAGTCTAAAACAACAGACGAAGATCAAAGCAACAGTTGGGATTAAACCTTATCGAAATCCTTCGGATTGTTTAAATTAATAAACACTTTAGGTTGGTCTGAAAAATCCACCTTTTGAAAGTTATTCTGCTCAATCCACAAACCTAATTTTCGTTCACCCGACTCTAAAAACGCTAACAAATTATTTTTTAGATTGGTCTTAATTAAAGCGATTGTTGGATGTATTCTCAATCCATCATCTGCCACACAAATATCCACATCAACTCTATCCATCACATCAATCAATCGATTAATAACTGTCTCGTTGATCAAAGGACTATCACATGGCAAGGTTAACAAATAAGTGGTGTTTGTTTTTGATAGGGCCGTTGAAATTCCAGCTAATGGCCCTTGAAAATCGGTCAATTCATCAACAATCACCTCGCCATAGGATTGATACTTCTCAATATTTCGATTGGCGCTAATCAATAATCGACCCGCCTTATCATTAACCACATCAACCACATAACTAATCAGTGGTTTATCATTTAGCAAGATCAGACCTTTATCCTCACCCTGCATTCGGCTTGAACGTCCTCCAGAGAGAATAACGACAGTAATATTATTTTTATCAATCATTTACTAGGTCTTTTTATTGCTTATCACGTTTAACGATATTAGATTATATTAGCATTCTATGATACAATCAATTCATCAGTTTGAGTTATATTTATTATGAAAAATCAAGAAGTTGATTGCGGTTGTGATCAAGTACAACAGCCTTTATTGGCAATGGACGAGGCCCTAGATTTTCTGCTTAATGCAGTAGTAATCAACACCAACACACATCTTGTATCGCTTGATAATTCACTTTATCAGGTACTGGCACAAGATGTATGCTCAGCCATTAATGTACCTGATTTTGATAATTCTGCGATGGATGGCTACTCCATCAACCTTAAAAAAGATCAAGTTAATACCCCAGGCGGGATTAGTTTTGAAGTTACTGATCGAATCCCTGCAGGTAGCACGGGAAATACGCTTACCCCTGGGTGTGCTGCTCGCATCTTTACTGGTGCACCAATCCCACAAGGTGCCAATACCGTTATCATGCAAGAGGAGTGTGAAGTATTTGAAGATGGTAATCGTATCGAGACTTGGCGACCCTTATCACTAAATGAAAACATTCGTCCTATGGGTAATGATATTCAAGCTAATGATGTGATTTTACGAGCTGGCCTACAACTAAAACCGCAAGATGTCGCACTGGCCGCCTCTGCTGGTGTGGCTGAACTTGAAGTCTTTAAAAAACTTAAGGTTGGTGTATTTTTCACTGGAGATGAGTTAGTTGAGCCTGGAAATACTTTAAATAAGGGTGAAATCTTTAACTCTAATCGCTATGCGCTAGTCGCCCTACTCAAACAACTAAACTGTGAGGTGATTAATCTAGGCAACATCAAGGACGACCTAGATTCAACTTGTAAGGCTTTAGAAATTTTGGCATCCGATTGTGATTTAATTATGACCACCGGGGGTGTCTCTGTTGGTGAAGAGGATCATGTTAAGCCTGCAGTAGAAAAGCTCGGTAAGTTATCTTTATGGCGCATTAAAATGAAGCCAGGTAAGCCATTGGCTTTTGGTCATGTTGGTAAAGCTGCCTTTATAGGTTTACCCGGTAATCCAGTGTCAGCCATGGTGACGTTCTTCTTATTCGCACGGCCTTTTATTAAAAAGATGCAAGGTGTTAGCAACCATAAAAATCAAACCACTCAGGTGCAAACTAACTTCGATTGGCGCAGGCCAAGACCACGGCGTGAGTTTGTCAGAGTAAAATTAGATCATTCTACCATTCCGGCTTCAGCCAATCTCTATCCTAAACAAGGTTCAGATGTATTGAGCTCTATAGTTTGGGCTGACGGCTTAGTAGAAATACCAGAAAATAGCGCCTTCTCTAAGGGCGAGGTTCTAAATTATTATTCATTAACTGAGTTAACCCAATGAGCAAACTAACCCATATTAACGATAAAGGTGATGCGCAAATGGTCGATATATCTGACAAGGCTATCACCACTCGTATTGCTGTCGCAAAATCAGTGGTACTTATGCAGCCATCAACCTTAGCGTTGATTACTTCTGGCCAGCATAAAAAAGGCGATGTTTTAGCAGTGGCACGTATCGCTGGTATTCAAGCGGCTAAAAAGTGTGCTGACCTTATTCCATTGTGTCATCCTCTAATGCTGACTAAGGTAAGTGTGGAGCTGAGCGCCAATACTGAAGATTCGAGTGTTGAGATTATCGCCACCACAAAATTGGATGGTAAGACTGGCGTAGAAATGGAAGCACTGACTGCAGCCAGTGTGGCAGCACTGACTGTGTATGACATGTGTAAAGCAGTTGATCGTGGCATGGTGATTAGCCAAACTCAAGTGCTTGAAAAATCTGGTGGAAAGTCTGGAGATTGGAAAGCGTAGACATGAAACAATTAATTGATCCGTTTAATCGTAACATTACCTACCTTAGGGTATCAGTAACGGATCATTGCAACTATCGTTGTCACTATTGTCGCGACGAAGATCATATAACCGACACCACTCGAAATGAGATACTGTCTTATGAAGAGATTGCAAAAATTGTGCGATTATTCAGCGAACTGGGTGTCACCAAAATTAGACTAACCGGTGGTGAACCATTACTACGCAAGGACATTCTTAGTTTGGCTTTGATGCTCGGTGAAATTCCTACTATTGACGATATCCCAATATCAACCAACGCACACTTACTAGCGCCCATTGCTGGACAACTAAAATCAGCTGGCATTAATAGAGCCAATATCTCCATTGATTCGCTTGATAAAGAGCGATTTAATCAAATTACTCGTGGCGGTGATTTAGACAAAGTCATCCAAGGCATAGACGCCGCTATCGAATCAGGCATGAGCCCTATCAAACTCAATATGGTGGTGATGCGTGGTGTTAATGATGATGAGATTGAAGCTATGGTCGATTTTGCCATTGGGCGAAAACTTGATATTCGTTTCATCGAAACCATGCCAATTGGTACTGCGGGTATTGATGCGGTTGATCATCACTATAGTGAAGCCGATATCTTAAAAAGAATACATGCGCACTTGCCAGATCGATTAATTACTATTAAATCTAAACAAACGGCAGGCCCTGCCAAAGGTTATTTAATTGAAAATACCCACTCATCTGTGGGCACGATATCGGCTGTGTCTAATAATTTTTGTAGTAGTTGTAATCGTGTCAGACTAACCGCTAAAGGGCAATTAATCTTATGCTTGGGTCAGAAGAATTCTGTTTCCCTGCGTGATGCATTAAGATCGGGTATGAATGACGATGACATTAAAACCATGATTATAAATGCCATTAACCACAAGCCTGAAAAGCACGAATTTGATACTGACATTAACAACATCGACAGTGCACAAATGGTGGAGATTGGCGGATGAAAATTTTATACTTTGCTTCACTTAAAGAATCACTTAAAATTGCTAATGAGGATATGCCAGCCAGTACTGGTATGACAGTCAAAGAACTAAGATCAATGCTGATTAAAAAATATGGAAAGCAGCATTTCCCAAACAATATTCTATGTGCAGTAAATCAAGAGATTTCCAATGACTCAATTCAGCTAAATAATAGCGACGAGGTGGCTTTCTATCCACCGGTTACAGGGGGATAAACAAATGAATCAAACAAAAATAAAAGTAGGTTTTATTACGATTTCTGATCGTGCAGCGCGTGGTGAATACGAAGACATTGGTGGCCCTGCTATGCAAGCTTGGATTAAAGATGCCCTGCTTTCACCTTTTGAAGTGGATGCCATCATCATTGAAGATGAGCAAGTCTTAATTGAACAAACACTAATTGATTTTGCAGATAATAAAAAATGCAATTTGATCCTGACTACCGGTGGCACTGGCCCGACTACCCGTGACGTCACCCCTGAAGCAACACACGCCGTATGTGAGCGTATCTTTGATGGCTTTGCAGAGCAAATGCGTAACGTGTCATTACGCACAGTGCCTACGGCTATTTTGTCGCGTCAGACAGCAGGCACGCGTGGTAAAAGTTTAATCATTAACTTACCGGGCAAGCCGGATGCAATTGGGGTGTGTTTGGGTGCAGTGTTTTTGGCAGTACCAAAATGCTTGGAATTACTAGATAATTCCAATATCCAAATTGACTTGAATTTTGTAGAGCAAGACTTTTCTTAATTTTAGCCAGTACTCCAGCCTCTTGGGCGTCTCATACCCGAGATCTTACAAGCTTGTTGTACGTAACCATAAGGAAATAAAGAAAACAACTTAGCTTTTGCTTCTTTTTTACTAATATCCAAATCCACGCCTAATTGCTTAAAAATATGACGGACATCAGATGCAACACCGTTTTCTTTGTAAAAATCACGCATCAAATCAAGAACAATCCAATGCTCATCGTTAAGCTCTAAATTTTCCTCTGTTGCTAATTCAATTGCCACCTCACGATTCCATTGATTGGGTTCAGTTAAATACCCTTCATTATCAAGCTCAATTATCTCGCCATTAACGTCCATTATTTACCTCTAATATTTTTGTATCATTCACTAATTAAATTTGCTAATCGACGACGATATGCGCCACTTTCTTCTGGGTTGCTACTGGCAAGCATATTACAAATCATGCCGATCATTTCCTTGGCCGCGGCTTCTTTAAATTTAGGATTATTTTCTTGAATAAAGAAAAGCATTTCCATGCCTTGTTCAATATCATGTTGCGCAAATAAACAAACTGCCAAATCAAAGCGCGCCTGGTAATCGTCAGGAGACTTAAACACCTGAGCTTGAAGCGAAGCTGCGCCCGCAGTATTTTGCGCTAAACGGATAAAATTAATCTGGGTTGAAATTGATAAACCGATATCGGTTTTTTGTGCTGACTCTGGTAGCCTGTCAAACAATTCTTGCGCCTGTTCTATTTCACCAATATCTAAGAAAATTTGTACCATATCCAAAGCCACACGCACATTGCTAGGGTCAGACGAAATAGCTTGCGTTAATAACATAATAGCGGATTGAGTATCGCCAGCCATATGTTTTGCTCTGGCTTGATCACGTAATTCATCGGACTCTCTAAACACACCATAGTGTTTGAGCAAAATACGTAACTCTTCTAATTGCAACTCACCTTCTTCTCTTTGCACTTCTTTGCCATCTTTAAAGACAACCAAAGTAGGTATATTGGTAATTGAAAATTGTTGTTTTAATTCGTCTTGCTCATCAATGTCAATTTTGGCAAAGATAAAATCACCAGGGAATTCTTTAGCCAATTCAGCAATTGCGTATTCTGTTTTAATACAAGGCTCAGACCACATACCCATAAACTCTACCAACACAGGCAGATGAGAGGAGTTGTGTATGACTAAATCTTCAAAATTGTTTTGACTAACTTCAAATATTAATGGCTTGTCTTCAGTACTCAAAATACTTTCCTTTAATTTAACGAGGTTGAAATAAGATTGATTTAATACTTTGGTAATTGGTGGCGATATTTCGCAAGTTTTCTTCACCTGATTCTGTATCAACTCTACCCTGATTAAGATCTCTTACTTGGTCTGCATACATTTTCTTTAAAGTGTCTAGCGTAGCGCTAATTTCATACACAGTAGGGTTGTCAGTATTTTTCCAGTCTTGGGGTAGCGTATGCGGGTAATTAGGCTTGAAGTGTATTAAATCATCATCACTATCAAACATAACTTATTAACACTTAAGCCGTTAAACTCGCAAACAACAATGGTAATTGCTCAGGTAAACGCTCTACATTTTCAATCACCGTATAGTTATTTTCACCAAAAATACGTTTCACGTACTCATCGGCATGCGGATCTAGCGTCAGACAATAAGTTAAAACGCCGGTTGAATACAGCTCTTCTACCGCTTTTTTAGTATCAAAGCGTAAATGTTGCGGATCTGTCTCGTCGATATCTGCTGGTTCACCATCGGTTACTAACAAAATCAACTTACGCTTTTCTTGCTGCTTGTGAAGGTGTGTGCCTGCATGACGAAGTGCAGCACCCATACGCGTTGAAAGGCCTCCTTTCATACCAGCAAGACGTGACTTAGCCTCATCATCAAAGTGCTGATTAAAGTCTTTAAAACGGAAATACTGCACATCATGGCGACCATCAGAAGAAAAACCATGGAGTGCAAATGGATCTCCAATGCCTTCAATTGCTGTTGACACCAAAGTTGCTGCTTCACGCGTTAATTGTAAAATTGTCTTATCAGAATCACCCACAAATTCATTGGTGGATTCAGATAAATCCAACAGCACGACTACTGATAAATCACGCGTATTTAGCACATTACGCATAGTAATACGTGGACTTGGCTGTTCACCCATACGAATAGCAATCATCGCATCAATCGCAGCATTAAGATCAACCTCGTCGCCATCTTCCAGACCACGTTGACGCTGAACACCTGCGGGTGATAATAAATCAATAATTTGTCGAATACGGTGTGCAATCGGCTTGTGTTCAAGCAGAATATTATCAATATCTTCAGGGTCACCTTTGGTTGCACGGCGCTCATACACGGTTGCCCAATCTGGGCGATGCAATTGAATTTGATAATCCCATTCCTGATAATGGAACGGATCGGAGATTGGCTCCTTACCCCAGGCTTCATTAAATGAATGAGCAGTATCGGTTAAGTCATCTTCATAAAAACGCATTAGATCTTTACAGATCCACACTTCTTGAGCATCATCCCCAGCTAATTCACAATCAACTTCGTGTGCCATCATCAGCGGGCTGACTTCATAGCGTACTTGCTGTTGACTAGCAGCCATGTACTCAATACCCATATCCCAGTTAATATCTTCATAATGCCAAATAATTCGATTATCATCACGATAATCAATACGATAACGCTCTAGAATTCTAAGTATAAAGTTCAACACCCATTAACCAGGCAAAATGATTATCATCTTGGTTGGCTTCAATTTCACTGTGGAACTTAGCTGCAAATTTATTTAATTGTTCATCATTACCTGTAACAGTTTCATCTAACAACTGCAATGCAAAACCTTCTAATATCGACATAGTTTTGTGTTCAGCTGGCTCTTCATGCTCAAGCATCATTAGCGAGCGCCATAACTTCCTTAAACCAGGGAATTCGTTAACAGCCTTGTATTCGACACGTGCATCTTCTAAAAGACCAATAAAGAACATCTGTGCAGGGCTGAGTTGCTCTGCTGACATAGGTTTATTGGTGTACATCATATGTGACGCCATATGCGCCACAGTTGCACGATAAACTTCCAAGCCTTCAACCCCTTCAACATCATCTAATGCGTCTGGTACATAGATAATTCGATCTTCTACATAAGGTCTAAAATCGGCATAATCAGCACCGGTTGGACGAATAAAAAAGTCACGCCCCCACAAGGCACGCAAATAAAAGTTTAACTTTCGTTGTACTTTAATAAATAAAACACCACGTCGCTCTTTTTCAAGCATTGCACGTGAATCAGCTGAGTCTAGTGAGAAATAAGAAGTGAGATTGTTGTAATCTCTGCGATAAGCCTTAGCGCCAAAATTAGCCCAACGACGCAAACCACTCAAAGTTAATTTTGAGAGTAATTCGTCAATGTTGATTAACATTGGGCGTAAACCACGAGAAGCTGTTGATGCCAATTGGTGAATTAAGGTTAAATATCCACGTACCAACTGTGCGTCGCCAAGGTGTCGCGCAACATTCGGTAGGGTAGATAACAACAAGGAAATCACTTCACCAGAAGTAAGGGATGATGCTTTCATCGCAGCCGTTACACAGTCAGGAATAATATCCTCACCACACTCTTTTGCAATTTGTGGCATAACCTCAAGATAGGTAATTACAAGATCGTTACCTCTGCCCAAGCCACATAGTGATTTAGCACCGTCCAAATAGTCTTTCAGACCGGCAGGCGATATAACGCGCGCAGCATCTTGAAAAGTAGCATCCAGAACACCTTTTACCTCTGGGGCAATCTTTTCTAGAAATTCTGCATAATCTTCCAGTACAACTTTTGACATAATAAACTACCTTGATTAATTACTTCAAATCAATACTTGTTTAGATATTAATCTAAAAATTGCCTAACAAGTACTTCTTATTAATCAGTAAATACCGTTTAACCTAAGAAGGTCTGTACTGCAGCATGCAACGTATCGCGCATATCTGGATCATCCGTTAGTGGAGTGATCATGGTCATACTACAAGCCGCTTCAGCATCAACACCTTGAGCAATTAACTGACCTGCGTATACCAACAATCGAGTTGAAATACCTTCGTCTAGTCCGTGACCTTTAAGGTTACGCGCACGGTGTGCAATTTGCACTAATTTCTCAGCCATCACCTTATCTACACCTGACTCCTTCGTAACAATAGCAACTTCTAGTTCAGTCTCTGGGTAATCAAAGTCCATACCACCAAAACGCTGTTTGGTTGATTGCTTAAGGTCCTTCATGAGTGACTGATAACCTGGATTGTATGAAATCACTAACTGAAAGTCAGGGTGCGCCTTAACCAGCTCACCTTTTTTATCGAGTGGTAATTCACGACGGTGATCCGTCAACGGGTGAATCACAACCGTCGTATCTTGGCGTGCTTCTACAATTTCATCCAGGTAACAAATCGCACCAATACGTGCAGCCGTAGTTAATGGTCCGTCTTGCCATTTTGTACCATCTTTGTCTAATAGAAAACGACCAACTAAATCAGAGGCGGTCATGTCTTCATTACAAGCAACACTGATTAATGGTCTACCTAACTTCCAGGCCATGTACTCAACGAAACGTGATTTACCACAACCGGTTGGGCCTTTGATCATCATCGGCATACGCACACCGTAAGCTGATTCATACAGTTCTACTTCATTATTAACGGCTTCATAATAAGGCTCATCTTTAATGATGTATTGTTTTGGGTCTACTTTTATATCAGACATAACTCTCCTTTACTATTCACCTGACCAGCCTGCTTTTTTTGCATTCTGGATGGCAATATCATGGATGCGTTGATGGCGTTCTCGCAATTCCGGCGGTAAATAACTTACCATACAGCCATATTTATCCCACTCAGCATTAACCTTTTGTAACAAAGCATCAATACCGGATAGGTTCCAACCCTCACAGGTCTCAGTTTCTTCGATAATTTCAAAAACCCAGGCATCTCTAATCACTTTACCGATAGTGGTCATTCCGCCGTTGATTTCGTTATTAATCCCTACATATGTTTTTGGTTTATCCATGGTCATTATTTTATAGCAAAAAAAAACCCCAACTACAATAGTTGGGGTTTTTTTGTACGGAACTTAGTTAGTTATTAAACCGTTTTACCACGGTAAATAACCATTGAAGTACCTGCACATTGTGCAAAGTTGTCAAGACCTAACAAACGAACATGATTGTCCGGATGCGCAGCATGACAATTTTCAATTTCTTGAAGGATTGCATCAACGTCTGTTTCACCAAACATTGGAAGTTTCCACATGTACCAGTATGAACCAGCAGCGTGCTGTGGCTCAGTGTGCTCGATACTTGGATTCCAACCTTTATCAACAATATATTGAATCTGCACACGCATTTGCTCTGCAGTTAATGTAGGCAAGTATGAGAAAGTTTCAAACTTTCTACTTTCAGCATTACCTAAACTTGATGGATAGTCAATCATTTTATTACTCCTGTTTTTTAATATATTACTAGAGTGCAATACACACTCTAGTAAGTAATACTTTATTTATGTGCTGCGTCAATCTTATCAACAGTATCGAATTCAAACTTGATTTCTTTCCAAGTTTCCATTGCGATAGCTAGTTCAGGACTGTGCTTAGCTGCAGCAGTTAGGATATCTTTACCTTCCTTCTCCAACTCAC
>LWDU01039020.1_pt1 | contig 19173 bp, 19 predicted proteins | sample 727161 | NCBI WGS metagenome assembly LWDU01 (sample SAMN04566230, study PRJNA314399) | hydrothermal vent metagenome | isolation source: deep sea hydrothermal plume seawater | place: Mexico: Gulf of California, Guaymas Basin | collected 2004-07-11
TCGAGCCGTTCAGCGAATCCTGCCGACTCCATCTCGGGCTCGAAGACGCCCGGCAAGAGGCCTGCGCGACCCTCGGCGACACCCTGCGCGCGTACGTTCGAATCGACAAAATGTCCAATACCTCCCGGGGCGACGCCAGCGTCATCCGAACCACGCATATCCTGGTCAACCAGCGGGGCGAGCGCGTCTTCCGTCTCAGCAAGGACTCCTACTACGACGCGATTCCCGATGGAAGTCGCCAAAACGAAGCCCCGGCCGAATCACCCTACACCGGATTCTTCACGCAATCGGGCCCGGCCGGACATCGCGCTCGACTCGAAAACTGCTCGTCGCCCCCGGCCGGACCGAGGGCACCGCTCGAGTCGGGCGAATTGATCCTGCATCCGCCGGTCCGACCCATCGGTCGAAGCGAGAACCTGCTCCTGACGACCCTCTTCAGGAACACCCACCCCCTGCATTTCGATACCCGCCGTTTCGGAGAAGATGGGCTGATCGTCTGCGGCGGCTTCGTGCAAGCACTCGCCCAAGCGTGCTCGGAGCGGGAGTTTCGGCCGGTTCTGGACGAGCGGCTCGTTCGTTCGCACCACATCAACCCCGTGGCCCCGGGTGAGCGCGTGGGCGCCATCAGCCGGGTTCTCGAGATTCGGCCGATCTCGCAGCATCTGGAAGAAGTTCGGGTCCAGACCCTGGGCCTGCGCGAGGTCGATGTCACCGCCGAACTCGCGGGCGCTCCCCTGCCTGCCGAATTGTTCAACCCGGCCCCCATGAAACCTTCCTCGATTCAGGCGATCTGCCGGAACGACTGCCCCGCGCTCGAAGACAAGATCGCACTTCGGGCGCTTCGCGTTCTACTAAGGCCACGCGAGGTCTAAAGAAGGGGCCCGTGAGGAGCATCCCCTGTTGGCCGAGAGTCGGTGGAGGTCGCCTGAAAGCCGAAGGGAGCCTGACTCGCACGCGGTCCCCTGTGCGCCGGGCTGCAGATGGGGATGCGGAGCTATGCTCAGCCATCAATGGCCGCATCCCTTGATCGATCGTCCCGTTCCCACGAAAACCTCTCCGCCTACTTCGCCTACTTCGGCGAGTTCGAGTGTCCCCCGCTTGGCGGACAGATCTATCAGGCACTGTGCCGCGAAATTAAAGACGACCGGGAGCTGCTGGATTTGGCCGCAAAGGCGTCCTCAACCCAGCCTCCCCCGAATCTCTTGTTTGCGGCCGTCCACTATCTACTCCTCGCGGGAGAGCCGCACTCTCTTCGCCAATGGTATCCAGAACTGGCACAAGGAGATGCGAACCCAGTCGGCTCCGTCTATCCACCCTTTCGAAATTTTTGTCTCACGCACCCCACGAAAATCGCGGAACTCATCGAGACCCAACGCGTTCAAACCAATGTTCTTCAGCGCTGCAGCGTGCTTCTCCCCGGCTTCACACAGGTATTTTTTCGGGGCGGAAAAAAGCCGCTCTCACTCGTCGAAATCGGCGCCAGTGCGGGACTGAATCTCCAGTGGGATCGTTTTTCCTATCGTTACGATGACGGGGCAACGTGGGGGCAGGCGAACTCGCCGGTTTCGATTCAGTGCGAAATCCGCGGAGAGACAAGCCTCCCAAGAATTCCGGAAAACCTTCCGGTTTCGTGGCGGCGGGGCATCGATCTCCACCCCATCGATCTTCACAACGAGGATCAGGTGTTGTGGCTGCGGGCCTTGGCGTGGCCGGATCATCCGGGGCGTCAGGAGAGACTCACCAGCGCCATCCAGATGGCCCAGGAGAGTCCTGTCACCGTTCTCGAAGGCGATGCCGCTGCCTCGCTGGCCGAACTCATCGCCCAGGCTCCAGACGAATCGACGCTCTGTGTGTACGGCACCCAAACGTTGTACCAGTTTCCTCCAAACGCATTGATCGCGACCCTATCGAGCATGCAGACAGCATCGGCCAAACGCACGATTCATTTTCTGAGCGCGGAAGGAACGGCGGCGCCCGACGCTGAACTGTTCTGGACGATTTACGAAGACGGAGGCCGCGAAACCCATCGACTTGCGCGCTGCTGCCCCCACGGCCGCTGGCTCGCCTGGCTTGGGTAGGGCTACGCCTTTCGCGGCTCAGCGGTCGGCGGCGCGTTGCTGCCGGTTGCGAAGCGCCTCAGCTCTTCGAAGTGCAGCCCGGCCGGTCCACGTCTAGACCCAGTCGGTCCTCCGCAGCCCGGGGTTATGCGGCGCGCTTTGCGACGTAGAGATTGGCCTCGTAAAAAACCTCGATCCCGCCTCCAGAACCCTCGAGCGCTTGTCCGATTGCCTCATGAAGCCGCCCGCGCTGCTCAGCGGGAAGGAGGCGATGGTCCGAATGGGTTTTCATAAGACCCAGATAGTCCGAAGTATTGTAATGATACGACCATGGATATCGACGAGCGACAACGGCCCCGAAGCAAGCCGAGGCCGAGAAAAGCTCAGGGATGGGGCCTTCTTCCGCGTACCAACGCGTGACGGGCGGTCCCTGGATCGATGGCGCGTAGCGTGCGTAGGCATCATCCAGTGCTTCCCCCAGCGATCCGCCGGCATCTCCATGCGGGGTCCGATTCACCACGACCGCGTTACCGATTACTGCGAGCGATCCACCCGGCCGCAACGCCTCTGCCGATTTTGTGAATCGAAGTTCCGGTGGGAGCCAATGAAATGCTTGCGCGGAGAATACCAGTCCGAATGCGGAAAGTTCGCATGGCCAGGCCTCGAAGGTCTCGCAGACGACACCGATGTCAGAAAATTCAGCCAGATTTCCGCGCGCGATGGAGGCGAGACGGGGGCCGGGCTCTAGACACGACATGGTGTATCCACGTTGCGCGAACGGCAACGTCGCCTGACCGGTACCACAGCCTATCTCGAGAATCCGGTCGGAAGGAGAGATACCCGACAGCGAAAGCAAGTCTTCGAACAGCGCCTCGGGATATCCGGGGCGATATCGGTCATAGAGATCTCCGATTTCGTCGAATGTAAACCGCTGCTCTACAGTAGTCATAAACGATCCATCGAGTCGACGTATAGCGCCGCCCGACGGATCGTGGGCGCGGCGCCTTGCTGCGGATAAGAAGTTGAAAAGCCCATTCTACCCCTTGGACAGGCATGAACAAAAGCGCCACGCCGAGACTCCTGCCCAGCGCGTGAGGAGGAATTGGTATCGCTCCCAGTATGCTAATTTCCAATTAGGAGATGCAACCTAGACTATCGACTTCCCGGTCCCGGATCGGCTTCGGATATCCGCTGTTCATGACTGATTGCGCGACAACACGGGATCGAATCCTCGATGCGAGCCGCCGGCTCTTCAACGAAAAAAGGCTATGCCGCAACACCCCTGGCCGAGATTGCGGCAAACATCGGGATTGCCCAGGGCAATCTGACCTATCACTTCCCGACCAAGCGCGAACTCATCGTGGAAATCGAGAAACGGGTTCGCCAAAGAATTCGCGCAAAACGAGCGAGCTACCGGCACGGTTCGGTGGCCGACGACTACGTCAACCTCACTCAGGAGGAGAACTGCACCTATGGATGACGCGTACCTCGGGCTAGCTTCGCTGGCCGTCGTTGGGATTTCGATCCGCATTTGGATTCGTGCGCTCAAGCGTGTGGCGATTCCGAAAAATCGAGGGGGCTTCGTCGCTGCCTGGGTCGTCGCAGCTGGGCTGGGCGTAACAGCCCTCGCGGGTGAACCGGGCTGGCTCGGGGGCATTCCAGCGGGCATGGCCGTTTTTGCGTCCACGTTCTTTCTCCTGACCGTTGCGATCGGCAGCCAGAAGGTCACGGACGATGCCATCGGGGTGGGAGCCACGATTCCCTCTTTCACCGCGACTGACGAACACGGACAGACGTTTGACTCGCAGAGCCTTGCCGGGCATCCGGCGCTCATCAAATTCTTTCGCGGACACTGGTGACCCTACTGTGTCGCCGAGTTACGGCGATGGGAAGAACTCCGGCCCGAATTCGACGAGCGCGGCGTGAAAATTTTGACAGTCAGCACAGACACCCCGGACCAACTCGCCAAGGGACGCCCCAAGCACCGACTCGGCGCCACGATGCTCTCGGATCGAGAGCTCGCGGTCACCGACCGCTTCGGGCTGCGCAACAAAGGCATCCATTCGGGCCCGCCGATCGGCGCCAAGGCCCTGCCCGTCCCCACGTCCCTGCTCGTGGACGCGGATGGCAGGGTGTTGTGGATTGACCAATCGGAGAACTACCAGCGGAGATCGGATCCCGACTACGTCCTCGCGGCTCTCCGCGAGCACCTCAACTAAAAACATCCGAGAGGATCGATCCTCACGGACACCTCAATCCAAAAAAGGAACAAGAACGTGAAGAAAAAGCTCCTCATCGCAATCGGCGCCCTCCTAGTCGGCGGCGTCACACTCGGTTTCTCGCTGCCGACGATCGTTCACAGCCTTGGTCTGCACCCCACGTACCGCGGCGAGACCTACGAACTGCCCGGCAAGCGCGCCCTCATCATCACCACGAGCCATGGTGTTTTGAACGCGCCGGGCGAAAGCGACGGCCCGCCCACGGGCGTGATGGCGTCGGAGTTCACCCACCCCTACTACGGTTTTCTGGATGCTGGCATGCGGGTCGACGTCGCAAGCATCAAGGGGGGGCCGATCCCCGTCGATCCCCAGACACTCAATTTCATTATCCGAACGCCGGAAGATGAACGCTATCTCGAAGACCCTGCCCTTCAGGCCAAGGTCAAGAACTCGCTGCGGATCGACGATGTCGACTTCACACAATATGACGCCATCTTCATCTCGGGTGGATGGGGGGCTGCCTATGATCTCGGCTACTCCGATGCACTCGCCAAGAAAGTCAGTGAGGCCTACTACGCCAAAAATCCAATCCTCGGCTCTGTCTGTCACGGTGCGCTCGGCTTCATCCGTGCGAAGGATCGCGACGGAAACCTGCTGATTGCCGGGCGAAAGATGACGGGCGTGAGCGACAAACAGGTCCACGAACTCGGCATCGACGTGACACCTCAGCACCCGGAAACCGAGCTCAGGAGAGCGGGTGTGCTCTACGAAAGCGCGACCGCGTTTCGCGACCTACTCGCCACCCATGTGGTCGTCGACGACGAGCAGCGCTTCGTGACCGGGCAGAACCAGAACTCGGGCCACGAAACCGCGCACAAGATGATGGAGCTGATAGCCCGGAGGTCTCGATCATGAGTGGAGTCCTGCCCAAAGTCCTACGAATCCTCCTCGTCCTTCCTGCAATCGGTTTCGTCGTCATCGGCCTGCGCTTCGCCGTCGCGCCCGCCGGTGCGGCCAAGGGCCTCGCGATGCCGCTGCTCGATGGGGCTGCGCGAAGCTCTCAGATCGGCGATGTCGGGGCGCTTTTTCTCGGCATGGGACTGATGATCCTCGCGGCGGTCGTGACGCTCAAGCGCGAATGGTTCATCGCGCCGGCGATCCTTCTTGGGCTCGTCGCGATTCTTCGGGTGCTGGCCTGGCGGTTCCATGACGCAGAATTGCTCATGCAGATGATCGTTTCCGAGGTGGTGATCGCCGCGCTCCTTCTGCTCGCATCATCCAAGCTGACGAAAGCAGAATGAAAGAGCACCCCCCAAGCCCCCAGCACCGGATGTCCTTGGCAGGCCCTGGCGCGCGGTTCGCCAACTCGATGCGCGGCGGCGCGCTGAGCGTCTTCACGGGCCATGCTGCTCACCGGCGTCGGCAGTCGGTGGACCCATCCCCGGTATGATCCCCCCCCGAGCAGTACCAATAGGCCCGCTAAAGAGAATCAACGAGCTGTAACGTTAATTCTGTAACGTTGATACTGTAACGTTGATGCTGATGTTGTTCCCCTTTTATGTGTTCAGGCTCCAGCGGCGAGCCTGACCTTCTCGCGAGAAGACACCGATGAAAAACTGGCTCCTTCGAATTTTGTTTTCTGTTGTTGTTCTGTTCCTGGCTGCCTTCTGGCAGCTGTTCTTTTCGGCACGACCTCCGGTCACGACCGATCCGGCCACTCTGGCGGGGGATGGCAGCACTATCGACTACTGCGATCTCCCCGAGCTTAATGGCCGGGGCAAGAAAGCGTCGGACATCCCAAAGGGAAACACGTCGGGCTGCGCCTACAGCCACTTTCCGCTCCCGATCCTCGCGGACTGCACCGAGCCCCTAGTGCAAGGAGCGGCCGACATTCGCGGCCTTTGGATCGGCGTCGGAGGGATTCACGTAGGCCACGTGGAGCGCGTGGAGCAATGTGGCCGTCGCTCGGTGATTACCTCTTCGGGCCTCATCCACGACGCCGGCCCCAACAGCACCCTGGGCGAGAACACCAACGACACGGAAGGCGCGGTCCTGTTCACCCTGGGCGGTCGGGAATTCTGCCCGCGGACGTCGGCTAGTATGATCTGGAACGAAGGAATTCTCGATTTCCATGTGTTTGGCTGGGGACCCGTCGTCGTAAAGCGCTACCCCGACGGCGATCAACTGGTTTGGGAATACGCCGATGGCAGCGTCACTCAAATGGCTCGGATCTGCACTCTCCCGGAGAACCAGAAAGTGCCCAAGCCCCGAGGCCCGCGTATTCAGATCTTCTAGCGCCCCCGGCCTCTTCTTTTCTCATCACGAGTCCCCATCCCCAAACGCCTCCTTGCTCCAATTGCCCCGGCCCGCTCCCTTCAACCGATCCATCACAGAATGAGGGGCCTCTTCCCATTTCTTCCGAACAGCCGGGATCCTGATTTTTGCAAGCCTAGATTTTGGATGCGCGGACTGGCACGAGCCCGGCCATTTTTACGGCGCCTTGGGGCCTCACGGTGCCGTCGATCTCCCCTATCCTTCTTTTCTAGTAAACGCGATGAAGTATTCCAAGGGTTTCGAATTGGCGTTTAAAGGCCCTATCCGACCGGGTTGGATGGGAGTAGAGTGAACGTCTCAACTTCCTACCCGAGAGAGTTCGACGGTATGGATAGTGTCGCCGCACTGGGGCGTGCAAGTAGATGTACAAGTAGATTGAGGTAATCACAATTGACCCTGAACCCTGACGATTTTGATCTCACCGAGCCCGAGCTCTACCGCAACGGATTCCCTCACCATGTGTTTTCGACCTTGCGTGAAAAGGCGCCCGTCTGGCGACACCCGGAGACTGCGGGTTTCAAAGACACACAAGACAAGGGGTTTTGGGTTCTGTCACGCTACGAAGACATTCGGGATGCGAATCGAAACTCCGACCTCTTCCTTTCGGCCGAGGGGGCGGGGCTCGGCTTCGAAGGTCTTGGCTTCATGCTGACTGACATGGATGGACAGCCGCATCTCCGAGAGCGCAAGTTGATCAGCTCCGGATTCACGCCGCGCATGACAAAACGACTTGAGGACAAGGCGCGGGAGTGGGCTGTTTCGATAATCGAAGAGGCGCTCGAAAAAGAGACGGTGGAATTCGTCCAGGATGTCGCCTACCAGCTTCCGATGCATATGATCGCCGACGTGCTTGGCATTCCCATTGAAGACCGGGCGTGGCTCTTTGCCATCCTGAATGACATGTTGCTTTGTGTCGACCCGCAGCATCCGGTACCGGAGTCCCAGCGCGATTCGCTTGCGGCGGAAATCTTTGGTTATGGGCAGAAGATTGCGGGGCAAAAACGAGCCCAGCCGACCGATGATGTTTTGTCTCGTCTCGTCACCGTTGAAGACGAGCTGGGGCGGCTAAGCGATCTCGAGTTAGACGCTTTTTTCATGCTGCTCACCGTTGCGGGAAGTGAGACTACGCGCAACGCGATTTCCGGCGGCCTTCAAACGCTGTTGGCACTGCCCGAGCAGATGGACGCTCTTCGCAATGAGCCCTCTCTTATGAAGAGCGCAACCGAAGAAATTATTCGATGGACTTCGCCGGTTGCCTACTTCAAGCGCATCGTAGCCGAGGACACAGAAATTGGCGGTGTGCCGCTACTCAAGGGGGAGCGGATCAGCCTTTGGTATCCCTCCGGAAATCGGGACCAAGAGCACTTTGACGATCCGTTTCGATTTGATATCCGTCGCACACGCAACGAGCACATGTCGTTCGGCGGGGGCGGCCCGCATTTTTGTCTCGGTGCCCATCTTGCGCGCCGGGAGATCACGATCCTTTTCGAGGAACTTTTGAAGCGCACGAGCCATATCGAACAAGTCGGTGAATCGGGCTACAGCGTGCTGGGGATCGGAAATCCAATCCTCGTTTCCCTGGGCAAGCTACCGGTGCGCCTTAAGGCCGCGTAGTCGGTAGCGGGTATCGATGCCCTGATCTTGGACGAACTGACGGGTCAAGTGCGTTGATGGTTGCGGATGGTGCCTTCATCGCCCATCACGTAAACCCGGACGAAACCGATTTCCGAGCGGGCTTCAATATTACGAAGAGACATTCTCGGCCGCCCCAAGTTGATCGTGTGCGAGCGCATCCAAAATCTCATCGAAAACCAAGAGAGGCATCCCATGGCCCAAAATCTCGCAAAGCTGAGAGCGGTCGTATACGGACGCCTCGAGGTGAAGAGCATCGCCCAATGGCGCCCATTCATGGACGTCATGTACGGCCTCGAGATAAAACCTGCCGAGCGAAGCGGAGAGTTCGAGGTGGTCATCGACGACGCCGGCTCGCGACTCCTCTTCACTGAAGGACCCGCCGATGATCTCGTCGCCAACGGCTGGCTCTGTGACGACCTCGATGGGCTCAAGGCGCGCATTGAAGCCTTTGGCGCAAAAGCCGAATGGGCGAGCGACGACGAAGCCAAGATGCGCGGCGCCGGTCGACTCCTTCGAACGCTCGATCCCACCGGACTGATCATCGAAGCCGTCGACACAACAAACTCAGACAACGCCTTCGCGCCCCCAAAGCACGACCACGTCTTCGAAGCCGACGCAAAGGGAAGGAAAAGCAGATGCGAGCAACCCTCAGCCCCCAAGCCACGTTGACCCTTGAAGAGGCGAACACAATCGCCACCGCCGCCCGAACCGAAGCGCGAAGACTCGACCTAGCCCCGATCTGTGTCGCGGTGCTCGATGCCGCAGGGACGACGAAAGCGATCCAGACCGAAGATCGCGTTGCACTCATGCGGCCGCAGATCGCAACGGCCAAAGCCTGGGGCTCTCTCGGCCTGGGCTTCTCGACTCGAACCTTTACAGCAATGGCCGACGGAATGAGCGCCCTCTTCCAGACATTCTCTGGTCTCGCGGACAATCGAATTGTCCCGTCGCCCGGCGGTGTATTGATCGCCCGCGACGGCGTTCTCGTGGGTTCGATTGGCGTCTCGGGAGATACCGGACCCAACGACGAACTCTGCGGGGTCGCAGGAGTCGAAGCGTCGGGGCTTGTCGCACAACTCTAAGTTGGGCCAACAAAGGGAGACACGCATGATCAAGCTCTATACCTGGACGACCCCGAACGGTCGGAAGGTTTCAATCGCCCTTGAAGAACTCGGCCTTGAATACGAAGTGATCCCGGTGAACACCGGCGAGCGAGAGCAATTTTCGGATGCTTTCCTCGCCATCAATCCGAATCATAAAATTCCTGCGATCGTCGATGGCGGCCAGGCCATCTGGGAGAGCGGAGCGATCCTGCTGCACCTCGCCGAACAATACGACCCCGAAGGCCGGATCCTCTCAAAGGACCCTGGCAAACGGATGGAGGCGATTCAGTACGCGTTCTTCCAGACCGGTGGAGTCGGCCCCAACCTGGGGCGCCTCGGTGCAGCCCTCCGCAAGGAAGGCGAAAAGAACCCGGAGATGATCGAGATTTTTGGCGGTGAAATGGATCGCCTCTGCGGAGTCATTGATCGAATTCTCGGCAGCGGCGACCGCGACTACTTGACCGGTGAGTACTCGATCGGTGACATCATGCATTTCCCGTGGCTCAGAATCGCTCAATCCATCGGCGCCGACTGGGTCACGAGCCGCCCGCGTGTGGTTGATTGGCTCGACCGAATCGCCGAGCGTCCCGCCGTTGAGCGTGGCATGGCCATCCCGACCTAAATTCTGCACCCACTCCCGTGAACCCGGATCTGGCCCACGCCGGGTCCGGCCGTACCTTGTGCTTGGTGATCCCCGCAGACGAGACCTTCGATGGCACATGGCCATTCGAGCCGAGATTCAGCACCGCCGCAGGCTTTCGCCAGCACTACGTAGACGAGGGACCTCGCGATGGTGAGGTGGTGATCTGCCTCCACGGCGAGCCGACGTGGGGTTACTTGTACCGAAATTTCATCCCGTCGCTGTCCGAAGATTACAGGGTCCTCGTTCCGGACCACATGGGATTCGGGAAATCGGAGACGCCCCAAGACCGTGAGTACACCCTGCAGACCCATGTCGAGAATCTGGAGAAGCTGATCGATGAGCTCGCCCTGACTGATATTACCTTCGTGTGCCAAGACTGGGGCGGGCCGATCACCGGCGCCTACACGATCCGGCATCTCGAACGGGTGAAGCGCGTACTCTTGATGAACACGCTCTTCGGATACGGTGGCGGCCAGGCGGGCCCAGAGAAGACGCCCTGGTTTCAGTGGATCGAAAAGCATGAGGAAGCCGGCACGCTACAGGGCATCCTGGGAGAACTCGGCTCCACTGTGCTTTCGGTCATGAAGATCATCGGCTTCCAGAACTCCACCGCCGTGGACGAAACCTGGATTCGCGCCTACTCGGCACCTTTCCCGGACCGCGAGAGTTGCATCGGTGCCATCAATTTTCCGCTCGACGTGCATTACGGGCGTTTTATCGGCTACATGATGGAAGGCGTACAGAACGGCAATCTGGAGGCTCTAAAAGCCAAACCCGCTCTGCTCGCTTCCGGCGACATGGACTTTGCCATCGCGCAGAGCCAATCCATCAGCGATTTTCGAGGCCTCTTTCCTGAAGCTCCCATCGTCAAGCTCCCGGGTGTCGGACACTTTTGCCAGGAAGATGCGCCTGAGATCTTGGTGGCGCTGATACACCAGTTCATCCAAGCCAACCCCTGAGAAGGCGCGGCGCATACTGCCCCCGAAACACTCGGCGGAATTGCTTGGGCAGTCACTCACGGTTCATGGCTACTTTCCCCAAGCAAACTTGATGCGGGTCAGCGTGGACCGGCGAATCCAAGCAAAATGCGTCGGGACACAGTCGGGACACAAAAACGCGTCTCACCCCAGGCCGCAGCACTATCGAGGTCAAATTACAATGAAAGCCGCCTACACGTTTCGCGATGCCACCCTCAAATCCGTTCCGCTCCGCGCGCTGAACCGTGTTGGTGGGGTGCTGGAACGATTCGGAAGAGCCTACCCGGTTCTCGATGCCGACCAGGTCGTAAGCGCGTCTCAGAAAGCCGCCGGCACCAGCGACCTGGGCAGCGACAGCTATCGCGAGCCTCTCGAGCGATATATAGAGGCCGTCCGAGAGGAAGCCGAACTCAACAGCTTCGGTCGACTCGCTGTACGCGGAATGCTCGTACGAGCCCTAACCAACCGCATCAATCTCAACCGGTGGGCGCAAGAGCATCCCGAGATTCGCAATGAGCGAATCGAAAGACCCTGGGTCATCGTCGGCCTCCCCCGAACCGGGTCCAGCCTGCTCTCGAACCTTCTGGGCCTCGACCCACTTGCCAGAGCACCCCTGCACTGGGAAGCTGCGAATCTGATTCCACCGGCTGACATCGAAACGGCCATGACCGATCCGCGCATCCGAGAGAGCCAACAAGAAATAGACCAACTACACGCGCTCAATCCACCGTTCGCTTTTATGCACCCAACCGGTGCAACCCTGGCGCAGGAATGCGTTGCCTTCTTCATGTACGACATCCGCACACTCGGTGTCGAGACACAGGCGTATGTCCCGCGATATGGGCGATGGCTTGAGAAATGCGACATGTCGCCGGCCTATGCGCAGCACAAGCTTGCCCTACAGGCGCTGCAAGCCGCCCAGCCTACCGAGAGCTGGATCCTCAAAACGCCGAATCATCTATGGAGCCTACCCACGCTTCTGGAAACCTATCCGGACGCAAGAATCATCTGGACACACCGTGACCCCGGCCCCGTCGTGACTTCGCTGGCAAGCCTCGTCAACACTCTTCAGAGAATGTTCACCACGCGAGACGACCCGCGCCCTGCGGCTGAAGAATGGAAGAACAAGCTAAAGAGCGCCTTGAACACCGGAATGTCATTCGACGCCAAAGCGAGGGACGAATGGTGCTTTCATATGCATTACAAGGATCTCGTCGCCAACCCAATTGAGACCGTGCGGCGCATCCACCAATACTTTGGGGAAGAGACGGCGCCGCTTCACGAGCGAAGAATCCGGGCGTGGATGAACCGGACAAGTCCGAGTGCGGCGGGTCGTCACGCGTACGACCCGGCTGATTTTGGATGGAGCTATGCGACTCTCGCGGAAGAGTTCGCTGACTACTCGGGGCGCTACGGAGTCACCTGCGACTGACGCGAATGAGCCCATACCGAGAAGTTATTGATGGAGCCGGCAGCGATCAAAAACAAGACATTGACCAAAGACAAGGCATCGACCAAAGAAAATAAAAGGAGGGCCAATGGCGAAATCAGAAATGTGCATGCCCTCTTGGGCGCAACGCATACATCAGCGCTCCTGGTCCTGAAGCAGGGAGAAGTGCGATTCGAAGAATACTGGCTTGGCGGAGGGAGTGAATCTCAAATGTGCTGATACGAGGCCATTTTTTCGGCCCGGCACGAATCGTTCGCCACTTGTGGCGGAGGTGTTTCTCATTCTTCATTTCATCCGGTTCGCTGTTCGCGGGGCAGCCGGACGTGTTTCCCGAGTGATTCAATCAGTCGGTATCGCTAGGACTGCTCGTCGGAGCACAGTTGATCATCCTGGCAATCTGGCTCATCAAGACGAAGGCCACTTCTTTGGCGAGCGGGCAGGATTCCACTGTCCTCTTGAACTTCATCCGCCACGAAGGTCGACTCGAGGACCGTCAAGCGACCTCGAGCTTGTCCCCCACGCGGAGCATGCCCTCGCGGCCGACCCCCATGTACAACCCGAAGGTGATCCCGCTCCCGAAGCGATCTTCCTGCTTCTTCCGGCGGTACCCGCCGAGCACCTTCAGCAGATCGCTTTTGGGCCTCGCGCCAGTCTTCTGGTCGGTAGTCACGATCACACAGCGCTCGGCCGGTGTGACGTTCAGCAACTCGACGCTGGGATTGCCAAACGAGGATCGTTCGTCTTCTTCGTAGGCCTCGAGCCCGTCGATGACGACGTTCATTCGAAAGCGGTCCATCCCGACGGGTTGGGCGAGGCGCCCGTTCAAGTCATCGAGGGATGCCTGGTTGGCGAGCGAGACCGGCGACGCGGAGTAGAAGCTCTGCTTCGGCTGCTGGTGGAGGCGCTGCATCTGGGGGATCGGGAAGTTGATCTTCCAAGATTCTCCCGGACTCACGAGCCGGACGTCTTTTCCGAGCGCCGACGAAATCCAATCGGCGACCGCATCGCCCTGGTCGAGCGTCTCGAACTCGTCAAGAATCCATTTTGCTTCCCGAACCGGGCCGTGTGCCGTAATCACGTGGTCGTAGCTGCCGTGCTCGGCGTGCTCGAACCGAAGCGTGCCTGTCTCGCGATCGAAGCCCACCTCGAGTGATGCGACTTGCGGGGTCTCGATCTGGTCGACGAGCTTTCCGTCGCGCCAGAGCACGAAGCCCCGATCTCCGACGACACCCATCTGCGTGACCTCGATCGACTCGCTGGCTATGCCCTGACAGCCCTTCACGGGATAGGTCCACAACTCTCGGACGGTGGCCTCGCGCATGATCGACTCCTTTTCATTCTTGCTACGACGAAAGCCAGTGTCGCACAAAAGAAGTCGCTCTTGAACACTGCGAGTTCGCCGGTCGGAGCGCGCTTGAGCTCCGCGGCCTCTTCCGCGCCAAGGGTCGAGCCAGGCGACCCGTCGCCGTTTGCGGGCGCGTGACGTACACAGAGTGCCTGCGGCCGCCCTGCCCGGCCATTCAAGCTGGGTTCTGGCACAACGTCGGGCTATTGGGGGTCGGTCAACCCGCTATGGAAAGCCCCGTGACGGGTATAACCGGTTCACACGACTCGGAGAGCGCCGAGTACGGGCCTTCGCTGCGGTCGGCGGTTGACTACATCGGCTTGCGCAGCTTGAGGAGGAAGCGATCGGTGTGTCCGCGAATCGCCGGGTCGAAAACGCCGGTGGAGAGATCGTCCGCCGGGTTACGCAGAAGATCACTGCTCTCCACCACCTCGAAGCCGGCCTGCTTCGCGGCCTCACGCACCTTCTGTTCCTCGATCCGGTGCAGCTTCGCGTTGTCGTTGCCCGCGGCACCCAAGTGATCAATCACTCCGAGCACGCCGCCCGGCTTGAGGAGTTTTAGTACGTGGCCGAGAAAGGCTTGTGCGGCCGCACTGCCCGAGCCGTTGTAGATATCGTGAAAGTTCAGTGCCGTGATGGCGAAGTCCACCGTGCCCGGTGCCAGCTTCACTTCCGAGAGATCCTGATCCAGACGCTGCACGTTCGGCAGCCGATTCCCCTCGAGCCGCTTCGTCATCGCCTTGTCGTTTGCGCCATCGCGAAACTGGAGGACGAGTGGAGGATTCTGGGCGTACACCGTGCCCTCTCCCTCCACCGCTAGCGACAGCACCTCGGTGTAGTAGCCACTCGCGGCGATCAGGTCGACGACGGTCAATCCCGCTTCGACGTCGAGAAACGCGACGACGTCCGCAGGCTTTCGACTCGCGTCGCGCTTCTTGTCTGCCTCCGCACGGTCGCCCTCGGCGAGGCGCACGGCGAGTTCCGCTTTGCCGTGCTCGTTGTCGGCCGCGGCCATCGGGTGCGAGCCGAGAAGGGCCAGTGGGATGAGCGCGAACCAGTTGGCCAGCTTCATGGAGATCCCCTTTTATGGAAAGACCGGGCTTTATGGAAAAATCGGACTTCATGGAACAATCGGACTTCATGGAAAGATCGGGCTTCTGGAAAAGCCGGGTACAAAATTGAATGAAGAGCTCGCGCTTCGGGAAGGCGCAGGAAGCGCGCATGGTACAGAATTCAAGAGAACAGGACATTCAAGCGGGCTTCTGGCACAACGTCCGGGAATGGGCGTTAGCGCGAAGGGCCGCCGACTCGCTCGATCGTCGGGCCTGGTGGTGGGCGCTGTGTTGAAACTCGCCCTGGCCTTCTCGGTGCTCGCCCTCTACGCGATGATGCGTTACTCGCCCTTCGGCTAGGACCGCCGCGCCGCCCGTGCGCCGACCAGGGCGAGGCCGCTGCTCAGCAGGAAGAGGCCCGCACCGCCCAGGGCGGGCAGTGCCACCGGCATTTCGACCTCACCCGAAAGGTTGGATGTCAGGGAGGAAGTCACGGAGAGGGTGACGGGTTCGCCGCCGATATTGCCGGGCTGCTGAACGCTAAGGACTGCCGAGAGATTGATCAGCTCGTATTCGGCAAAGCCGTCGAAATCGATATCCCCCAGCATCCTGAAGGTTCCCGCTACGGTGACGCTCTGGGGGGACACCACGATATCGGGCACGTTCAATTCCATGTCGCCCACCACGTCGGCCAGGGATGCATAGGGGATCGACTGGGTAAAGGGGTAGTCCCCTGGCCCGAGGTTCTGAAACCCGGGAAGGGAAATCAGCGGCGCCGCGGCGGCGAAGACCTGGCTATTGGCGATTTCGGGAACCCCGGCAAAGGGAAGGCTCGCGAAGGTGAGCAGGCTGCCGGAGAGCAGGTGGTAGACGGGCTGGGGGCCGGCTCCCCAATCCTGGCTCCCGTCGCTCTCGAACTGGACCAGGCCCAGGGGCACGTCGATGGCAAGGCCGCCGCTGCCGCTCAGGCTGGAAAGTTGGGTGTCCGCGTAGCCGTCGATCAGGCTGCAGGTGAAGCTACCGGAAAGGCAACTGACCTGGAGGGTCACAGCGAGGCTGTTGCTCCCGACGCTGGCGTCGGTCTGCCAGGTGCCGAGTTGGGCGAGGGTTTCACTGGCGGGGAGCAGCGCGAGCAAGAGGCCGACGACGAACCTCAATTTCATGTTGACCTCCGCCCTCATGGCACCTGCACCGGCGACAAGTCGAAGAAGAGCGCGGTGTAGCCACCCTGGCGGGCGATATCCACAACATTGAGTTTCAAACTCAGAAAATCGGGAAACGGAAAGGTTCCCAGGGAGTCAGCGATCACCGGCACCGCCAGTCCGACCAGGGCGGGCAGCAGAGCGTCGAGGGTGTCCACCTCGACGTAGAGCGGGTTTTCGAGCAGGGTCACGCTGAGGTTTTCGGCACTGGGCGGGGTGACGATGAAGACCAGCCCATCGATTCCGTAGCTCGCTTCGACCCCGACGATGACATCGATAGACGCCGCCAGCAGCACCGTCGATGGATCGCTCACTGGCGCGAGGACAAGCTCGAGGTTGGGAAGATGGACCGTGGCGAGTTCTCCTGCAGGCCCAGGCTCGCCCGAGAAAATCGGCGCCATGGTGGGGCGGATGTCGAATTGCAGGCGTTGAGCGGGGTGGAGGACCGAAAACTCGGGCAGGAGTAGCGAAAGGAGCAGGCCGGTGATCGGTTGGGGACCGAAGCCAAAATCAAACTCGAGAATGGTGCTCACCAGCAGACCGCTTTCAACCTCGGCACGGAGCAACTGGTTGAAGGTCGAGGGCGAGATCGCGATGGCGAGTTCGTAGCCGAGCCCGTTGGGAGCCGTTGCCCCGAAGCTCGGAAAGATCTGGGGCACATCGTAGGACGCGGTCAGGTCGGGTGCTGTGGGGTCGGGCATGGTGGTGATTATCCGAGCATCGCTCCCCAAGGTGATGCCGTTGATATCTTCGAGAACCGTGAAGAGCGGGGCCTGCAGATCCACACCGAAGGCGGTGCCGATGGGGCCGGCGATTTCTACGGCTTGCAGGGCGCTCTCGATGGAGCCCGCCACCGGGGTGTTGCCCGCGAGGTCGGGGGTGTTGAGGAAATCCTCCAGCCCGGGCCTCACGAAATCGTTCTTGAGGTCGCTGATCACGAGGCCGATGAAGGCTTCGACGATGAAGCCGAGAAGGCCGTCGCAATTCGTGCTGTCCGAGAAATTTCCGAACTGCACCGACACGCCCCCGACCTGGGTGACATCGACTTCCTCGGCATTCGAAGCCAGGGGCGAGAGCTCGTAATCGCCGAGGATTAGGGTGGTCGCGGCGTTAACATCGATATGGCAGGTAAAGCCGATCCCGGTGACCGCTACCACATCGACCTTCAAATAGAGGTCATAGAGCGTCACGTCGCCGGCGACGAAATTCGTCATGGAATCCATCGCGACGTTGAAGCCGCTGAGGCTGGGGACAGGGTTCCCCGAGATCGTGGCGTCCACCCGGCCCAGGCAGCCAAACCAGGTATCCGAGTAGCAGTAGTCGTCAACGACCAGGGTACCCGCCGGAACCAGGCTGCCGATATCCAGGGGAACCAGGCTCGTGACCAGGGGTCCGATTTCGGCGAGGCCGGCGTCGGTCAGGCGCAGGGCGATGCCCTCGTAGGAGAGGTCGCCGTCCGCCACCGAATCGCCGGCGATCATCATCACGCGATCGCGCAGGATGCCACCGCTCTCCCCGATGACTTCGACGGTGATGGATTGTTCGAGGCCGATTGCGTCCAGGGGCACCGCGATATTGAAGAACCCGCCGGGTGCCAGGGGCATCGCGCTCAGGCCGTTGACCTGAACGTCCGCCACCGCCTCGAGGTTGACGTCGACGAGGATGCCCTGGACATCGACGCTGGCCGCGGTGGTGAACGTGCCCTGGGGCGGGCTCAGGATGATCACCCGGGCGGGCCCGTCTCCGCAGGCCACCAGCGCGAGCAGGCTGAGCCCACCAAGCAACGCGACCCAGCGCGACGACAGGGTGGGGGTGTGGGGGCGACGCTCCCGCCGCCGTGCCCGCCCTGGAACCCTCGGTTCTGCTTCATCCGTCGCCCTTTCGCTGGGTGTCGCCCGGGGCGCGGGCGACCTCGGCCAGTGGCCATGGAATTTTCAATCGGGTCAACTCAGTAGCCAATACAGTTGCATATCAAATACCTTCATCTCACCTCGCCACGAGCCTGTCAAGCGATTGATCCAAAAACCCCCAAGCGAGCCGTTTGCCGGGCTTGGAGGTCGGAGAAGCCGGGGAGGTCGGGGCCTGGCGAATGCTGATCGCCATGACGAGCAGTGCCCGATCCGCGCTGCAAATGCCTAAAATCATTGTTCTATTCGGAACTCTAGCGAGGTCCCTCTGCCTGCGATCGTTCGACTGGGGCCGTGAGAGGTGAAACTGTTCTTCGCCTAGCACCGCCCGATGAGCAGTACCGCCGACGGACCCCGGCCCCACTATCGAAATTCCCGACTACCCGTTTTTTGTCGATATCATGCTTGTCCCAGGGCGTAGAATGGGCCGTTTGAATTTCTATCCGCATCCCATGCAAGGCCTTCAAGGAACCGAACCGAATCCCGTTTGAGTTGACCCGTTAGGATCGACTGTCTTCTAATTCAGATCCGAAAAGCCTGAGCGACCGATCGTCCCGAAAATCTCTGCTTCGGATGAAAAAACGGAAGTCGCAGTCGCCGTCAAATCCGACGTTGAACCTGAAGTTTTAGAGACCCTTCCCAACCGAGGGGAGATCCAAGGCTTCTTTGATCGTTCTATGGAGGCGAGGCAATGCTGAAAATCTGGGGACGAGCCAGTGCTGTGAATGTCCAGAAGGCCATGTGGGCTGTAGGCGAAACCGGCCAGGCCCATGAGCGCATCGATCTGGGTGGAAAATTCGGAGGACTGGACGATCCAGGTTATGCGGCAAAAAATCCCAATCGCCGAGTTCCCACGCTGGAAGACGATGGCCTCACTCTCTATGAGAGCGGGGCCATCGTTCGCTACCTCGCGGCAAAATACAGCCCCCAGCACCTGTGGAGCGACGACATCGCCGAGCGAGCGCTTATCGACCAGTGGATGGAGTGGACGGTCTCGACGCTCTATCCCGATTTCATCAAGCTGTTCTGGCTCGTGTTCAGAACACCTGTCGAGCGCCGGGACCAAGCGCGGATCACTCAGGTGAATCAATCTGCCAACAAGAGCTACGAAATTCTAGATGCCCACCTTCAAGACCGAGACTACCTCGTAGGCAATCGGTTCAGCGCGGCCGATATCCCCGCTGGCATGACACTTTATCGTTATTTCGAGATGGGTGAAATTGAGCGACCCAGCACCCCGAATGTTCGA
>LWDU01000459.1_pt1 | contig 19161 bp, 27 predicted proteins | sample 727161 | NCBI WGS metagenome assembly LWDU01 (sample SAMN04566230, study PRJNA314399) | hydrothermal vent metagenome | isolation source: deep sea hydrothermal plume seawater | place: Mexico: Gulf of California, Guaymas Basin | collected 2004-07-11
TTACGAAAAAAGCGCCCGCTATCTATTCAACAACCTAACTAATAAAGGTAAACGATTAGAATTCGAAGTAAGCTCTCACCCAGTAGGTGAAGATGCAAATGGAAAACTCCAATACGCTCCCATACATACCGTAGAAGAAGCCATTGAATATGCTGAAGCAGACCGTGAAGAGTTCAAAAATCGAGCAGCCCAAGACGCTATAGCAGCAGCTGCCCTATTCAAACATATGGCTGAATAACCACACAATACACCCCTCACGGCCTAATAAGCTGTGAGGGTTTTTTATTGACCGCCCAATTCACCTCGGGGCGCACTTAACGGGGTGGTTCTAACTTTTAAAGGATACAAATGAAAAAACTAGCTTATATATCTACAACACCTATGACTGAAGCAATGAAACACTTAGCCGCATCTAGATTAAACATGGAATTAGTTCCCGTAATGGGAATTGGTCCTTTTAGTCAAGCTGAAGAGGCAGTTAAGAAATTAAATGACTTCGATAAAGAATGTCGCGCTGTCGCATTAGACGATCCATCGTTAGTTAAAGACTTTAGCACTGGCACTACCAAATTTGCCATTGCCATGTTTAAAACTGAAAACACTGCCGGTGAAGGTGAACCTGAATATATTGAAGTAACGGGATTACGTTACTACACTAGAGATGGTGACGCTTTAGACATGCAGTAATTAATCGCATCGCGACTTTTTAGGACGCATCGCGACTTTTCAGGACGCAATGCGGCTTTTTGGGGTGCAATGCGGCTTTTTGGGGTGCACAAGGACGTGTTCAGCCCTCAAACTATATTACAATGGGTAAACCCACAGCTATGGAGTACCTGCATGAACAAAATATTCATCGATTTTGAAACCTACTACGACCGTAACTACTCTCTAACAAAAATGACTACAATTGAATACGTTAGAGACCCTCAATTTAAAGTATTAGGTATAGCTATACAATTAAACGATGAAGATCCCTATTGGATAACTGGCGACCAACTACCAGACTATGACTGGGCTAATAGTGAAGTTATAGCTCATAATATTCTATTCGACGGCATGATATTAACGCAACACTACGGCGTAACGGCTAAACGATGGACATGCACAGTCGCATTAAGCCGCGCCATGATACCTGTAAAAGACCACCGCTTAGCCAGACTAGCTAAATTACTAAACCTCGGAGAGAAAGGAGACGCTTTAACGCCTGGCTCAACCGCTGTCTCTGCTGAACTAAAAGAGTACGCCATTAATGATGTTGTACTGGCTAGAAAACTTTATGACCTCTTAATCGACAAATTCCCACAAGATGAAAAAGACCTCATCCATATTACCCAAAAATGGGGTGTAGAACCTTTACTCCAAATAGATCAAACACGTATGACCGCTAGCCTTATAGCTGCTATAGACTTACGGCAAGAACTAATTGAAGCTAGTGGAGTTGATGAAGCTACACTGGTAAGCAATCAAAAATTCGAACGCTACCTAATCGAACAAGAAATAGAAGTACCTACCAAAGCAGGTGAAGACAACAAATGGCCTAAAACGGCACTGTCTAAACTCGACCCTGAATTTTGGGCATGCGTAGCCAAACACCCTGAAGCTCAACATATCTTTGAGGGTAGACTCGCCGCTAAATCAAACATCGCTATCACTCGGCCTAAAAAACTACTAAGTATAGCCCAATGTAGCCCTGATAATAGATTACCAATGCCCCTAAAATATTATGGAGCCCATACAGGTAGATGGTCCGGTGGTGACGGATATAATGTTCAAAACCTACCGCGTGATTCAGAAATTAGAAAAAGTATTACCGCACCAAAAGGCCATGTAATCGTAGTAGTAGATAGCGCGCAAATAGAACTACGTGTAAATGCATGGTGGAGTAACGAATATCGAGCGCTAGATATATTAAATACCGGACAAGACCTATACAGTATCACTGCGGCCGTCCACTTAGATAAACGTACTAACTATATAACTGAAAACGAACGTAGATTAGGTAAAGTAATGGTTCTAGGCTGTGGTTATGGCATGGGATGGAGGAAATTTCAATCATTTGTAGCCACTGGGCCCATGGGTTTACCCCCACTACTCCTCAGTGACATTGACGCTCAAAACGCAATTACTTCATACCGTCGTTTATACCCTAATATAAAGAATACATGGCGAGAGATGAATAACCATCTAGGTGATATGTATTTTATGATGCCAAATACCCACAATACGCGTAAAGGTGTCCAATTTCACAAAGAACACCTAGTACTACCTAATGGCATGTTCATTTGGTACCCATGTCTAGACTCAAGCGATGAAGGTGGAGGTTGGACTTTCGGCTACACTAATAATAAAAGCCATATTTATGGAGCGCGCCTGCAAGAAAATATCGTTCAGGGACTGGCGAGAGTGATCATCGCCGATCAGCTGTTAGAGATAGAACGTCGCGGTATCCGAACTGTTTCTTCAACGCATGACGAGATACTGGCTGTAGTTCCCGAAGAGGACGCTCAAAAAACACTCGATGTCATGCTTCAGATTACACGGACGTCACCAACATGGGCACACGACCTACCATTAGATGCTAAAGGTGGATACGACCATTGTTATTCTAAATAGGTGCCATAACGGAGTTGGGCGATTAAAGATCTAGAACCAGCCCAACTGACCCCGTCAGCAATGGTGCCATAACGTGAAAGTGCCAAAAGAAGCCTCGAAAGATGCAGCCTGAGCTAACATTCAACGTAGGCACCAAACAGCCCCACTTTCCTTGAGGTGCCATGGCACCGCTTGGGGGGGTATCTCGACCCAAATCACCAAAACTAACCACTTTGTCCACTTTGTCCACTTTTAGCTTTGGAATGTCCAACATTTTTTTACGTCTAACTCATTGAATATAAATAACAAAATCTCAAAAGTCCATAAAGTCCACTGTTTTCAGACTATTAGCCAGTGTAAGCTTGGCACCTAGGCACCATAGGCACCTTTTATCGTGGTGCCATGGTGCCTATGGTGCCTTTTACTTAGTGAATACTTTAAAAACAGTGGACTTTATGGACTTTTGATAAAAATAGGTTATGTATCAGAGAGTTACAAGCAAATAAAAGATGGACATTTAGAAACTAAAAGTGGACAAAATGGACTTTTTAGCTAAAAACAAAGGTTTTAATTAGATACCCCCCCAAGAGGTGCCATGGCACCTAAATTATTTTACAGCCCCAATCCTGTTATCATTTATACTATAAATTAACCACAAAGGAGCAAAGATGAACGTCCGAAATCAACTAGAACACCAAAAAACGTTACTTATTATAGACACCGAAAGCCGCTCAGAACGCCTAAATCTAAGACTCGAACCCACACTATTACAAGGCTTAAAAACACTAGCCATCAACAGCCAAACCAGTATAAATTCAATAATAAGAAATGCAGTTTTACAATTGTATGCGGAGTCCATAGATCAAACTCTACCCGGGACAAAGCACGCAGCTCCGGGTACAGTGTCTCTCCCCACTACGGCACCTACTAAAAGGAACGCAATATGACTACAGAACAGATGGCAGTAATAGCAGTAATCATAGCCATGGTACTAATTTGGACGTACGCAAAACACGTCGGTTACGAGGAGGGATTCGAAGAGGGATGCAAAGCCGCTATAAGCAAGGCCATCAACGAAGGCTGGATATATGGCACAGTAAACAAAGAGGGATTTACGCTAACCCCACAACCTAAAAATAAAGAATGACGCTGCATCAGCTGCCAAATTATACGGTCTGAAGTGCGGCACCAATAAACTATCAAAGGAACTGTTATGACCCAAGATACTCAAGACACCCTACTAATAATTTCATTCATCGCGATCTTATACGTCCTATTCATCCCATGATAATGCACTACGTACCACCAATAAGATGGACCATAGACCCTGCAGACGATCCGGCCACTATCCGGAATAAAATACACACAGTATTGTATGACGAAGACAGAGTCTTAGAACATGCCGCTGAACGATTAGGTATTACCGTCGATAAACTCCAATACTACATTAAAAGGCACAATATATGGATACCACCACCTCAACAACCATAGAAGAATACATTAATGACGGGTATAACTACGACTTACGTAACCCAATATACCGCGCAGGCTACCGCTACGCACTCCAGCAGGTAGAACTATCATTAGATGAGCTAAAAAATACCGGCTTCACCATAAGCTGTAGCCAAGAAAAGGATAAATTAAAACTATGAGATCAAAACAATTTAGCTTTAACGCCCCACTAGAATCAATTAAACACGGACACGCCCACGCTCGAGCCCACCAAACCACTCTCAGTGAGCTACTCCGAACCTTTCTAACCACACTATCCCTTATTCCCTACGAACACAAACACGCCCCGAACAGATGGTGCAGAGTATGCGCTGAAATGGTATTAGCTGACAATGAAGACAAGTGTTGCCAATGTAGCAACTACGTCATAATCGATGAATAAGGACAACGAGTTGAAACGAGAAGAAATTGAAATGCGGAAAGATCGTATGCAAGTACAAATCGAACCGTCCTTACTACAACTAATACAACAGACTGCCAGTAGTAAACAAATATCCGTAGGTGAATTAACTCGATTCGCTTTAATCCGCGCCATTCACGACCTAACAGGAACAATATGGAAACCGAAACTATAACAACACCTAATTTAGCAGTAATGTCCCAATTAGTTAAATGCCTACAACTAAATTACACAGACAACGACCGTCTCATAGTAGATATCTGGGGCCCTGACATGGTCATGCAGTACGCTAAAGAAACGTTCAAAACTGAATTCACCAGAAATGAAGCTAACGACCTGATAAAAAACATAATTACACAATTCCCAGATGGCGGATTCATGCCAATCAATCCCGAAATACTAGCAATGGTGGAATCCGAAATCATAAAATCCAATAAGGAGTAAGAATGAGAATAGCAGATGTACCAGAATACCTAAGAATAGCGCACAAAGCAGGACTGAGTGCCTTCCTAAAAGGTCCGCCTGGAATGGGGAAGACCACGCTCGCCCGTGAGTACGCCAAAAAGGCTAAATTACGGCTCATTAACGTTCACGCCCCACTCGTAGATCTACTAGATATCAAAGGAGTCATATCCACATACAACGACGAAGCCAAATTCCTACCTCTACAGATATGGCCAAAAGCAGACGATGACCCAGTCCTCGTACTTATAGACGAGTTCCCACAATGCGTACCCGCCATACAAAATGGATTTAGTCAGCTACTAATCGAGCAAATAATGGGGGACGTGAGACTCCCTAAGGGCTCATTCGTCTGCGCTACTGGTAACCGAAAAGAAGACCGCGCCGCTACACACAACATCAACGCCCATGTAGTATCCCGAGTAATGCACATGGAGATGGAAAAAGACCACGACGCCTTCTGGAGCTGGGCCGCCAGTAACAAAGTCCACCCTCACGTCATTGCATATACCAAATTCAGCCCTGACGCATTAATGACATTCGACCCTGCTAAATCCCAAGACCCTTATGCAACCTATCGTTCATGGGAATACGTATCAAATGTACTAAAAACTAACCCGCAAGAACGATTCATCAGAGAATGCGTAGCCGGTCTAGTAGGCAAAGGCGTAGCTACAACATTCATGGCCTTCCGCGATACTTGCGCTAACTTACCAGACCCTCAACAAGCCTTAAACCACCCGCATTCATTTGTCGCACCCACAGATCCTGGAGTGATGAACGCAATATGTATATCACTAGCATACCAAGTGAATGATAAAACAGGTGATAACTTCGTAATCTTAGCCGGTAAAATCCCCGTTGAAAACGCCTTCATGATGCTAGCCTACGCATCACGGCACTGGACCGGAATGAAGAAGAACAAATCGATTAAAGATTGGATTGCCCAACACGCCCAGCTTATAGCTGATAGCACATGGGATATTTAGTAGGAACGTACCACGTCTTAGCCGGACTCTAAATAAACGGCCTACTTCTTACTAACCCGTCGTAAGACCTGAGCACGTCTTACGATTTAGGATTGCAGGGTTAAACTGCTCACCTATTTAACCCTTAACTCACTAAACCACCATGGACTTACTCCCGCATGAAAAAATAATCAAAGCCCGAACTACGCTACTACGAAAATCCCCATTTTTCGGTATCTTAGCACTTAAACTTACGGTCATAGCCGACGATCAAATAACCGACACCATGGCCACAGACGGGGCCCACCTATACTACGACCCCGAATGGGTTGAAGAACTTAATCCCCCAGAAACATTAGGTGTTTGCGCCCATGAAATACTACATTGCGGTCTCCTTCACCCCTACAGACGAGGTAACCGAGAGCCTGAAAGATGGAACGTAGCTTGTGATTTCGCTATAAACTGGCCGCTAGTACATACTTACGGATTCACTCTCCCTAAAGGAGCATTAATAAGCGCTAAATACGCTAACATGCCCGCTGAACAAATCTATAAAGCTCTACCAAAAGAATACAAAAGACCTAAACCTCCTAATGGGCGTAAAACACACTGGGGAGACTGCTTCGATGCCGGACCTACCCACCACACAACCACAGACCAAGAAAAACAATGGGAAGTACTAACCGAAGAGGCTAAACAGTCCGCCAGGCAACGCGGCGACGGCACTGCAGGCGCGTTAGAACAAATAGGATTAGGTAAGCCGCGAATCGACTGGAAAACACAAACTGCAAACATATTCGGTGCCATCACTAAAACTGATTATTCATGGATTCCACCCGACTTAATTTATTTAACCAGAAATATACACGTACCTACACTACACGAACCTAACGTAGGTCACTTAGCAATTGCCATCGACACAAGCGCATCGGTCCAAACACACGAGCTAACTCAATTCTGGGCTGAACTAAAATACTTATTAGAAACAGTCAACTTAACAAAACTAACACTCATACAATGCGATACTGAAATACACTTCCATAAAGAGTATACAAATAACGACCTAATACCATTAGATGTAGTAGGACGAGGTGGCACCGCCTTTATGCCTGTATTTGAAAGACTTAATAACCCAGAAGAAGAAGTAAACGCTCTTATCTATTTCACCGATATGGGCAGCTGGGATTATCCATTCGTAGAACCCGAGTACCCAGTTTTCTGGGCTCGAACTGAAAACATCGACGCTCCTTTCGGTCAACACATAGATTTATACCAAAACGAGGATTCCTAATGCACCCCCATCGATTCATAACCATGGCCGTAAAATGGGCTGACACCTCCACAGTAAACAACGACCTCAGCATAAGTAGTAAAGTATCCATGTTCATTAATGCGGTACGACACCAACAAGGTGATATGAAATACACTACCGCAACTGACATACAAATAGAACTTTTACAGCCCCTACTCCCTCATTTACCAGATATCAAATACTGGCATGAATCGCACCTTAAATCTCTAGCTCGAGACCGTGAAACAAAAGCTAACAACCGTAAATTACGCCGCATAAATAACCACAATGCCCTAATCCGCGTACGAGATATAGCCGTATTGACCAAAGATATTTCCATAACTGTAAAAGAAAACAACATACACATAATCCCAGAAAATTGGAAGAACTCACCTAATAAATACAACCCACCCGCTCAGTTAGCCCAAAAAAGAGAATCCATACGCCAAAGAGCTGAAATTTATTCCGCCGCCGCCGCCAAGCATTTTAGAGTACCCGCTATACGTCCTAAAGTCCGCATATTAGCTAACCGTGAAACCCTTCCCTCCTTCACTAGACGCGCAGGAAAACACAAACCTAAATTAAACATACATGTACACTGGGACAACCTGCAATTAAAATCCACAGACCAGTGGCTCATAGCCAGTAAGCTATACCCTAAAGCTGATCCAGCCACTGATGGAACCGACGTTAAGATATTCCCTGTATGGGCCTGGGATAAGACAGTAATCCGCTTACGATTTCGTAAATACAGAACTGATGAAGACCAAGAAATCCCCATACACGCCATGTGGTTAGCCTACACCCCTACCAACTCATCAATATGCGCAAAACGATCTACCGCTATACAAAGTGTACGTACAAAAGTACGTAATAACGTAATGAGCTCTTTCGGAGGTATATAATGGACGTAATAGATCCCTACTTAATCCAATTAACCCAATTACTACACAACTTGGAACAGCAATATGCAAAAGAAACCCGAGAACGAAACCGAGAACGGACTAAAATTCGACGCCTCCAAACCGGATTGGAGCTTACTCCCCCTGAAAGAGCTAGAACCGGTTATTCGCGTGCTAGAGTTCGGCGCTAACAAATACGAACGAGATAATTGGAAAACGGTACACAATGCACCGCAAAGATATTTCAATGCGACACTACGCCATTTAGCTGCCTACCAAGCCGGAGAAAAAACAGACCCCGAAACTGGCGAATCTCACTTAGCCCACGCCCTATGCTGCTTAATATTCATATCCGCATTAACTAGATCTGACACTAGTTAACAGTGGATGTCGAAAGTGGAGAGAACTTGAGAGACTCTCCACTAGCTCCCAGCCGGCGGTGGAGGGTTCGATAAACACCGGCAATTAGAGACGTAGAGGATTACTTCGGGGAATAACGAGTACATCGATATCTCATTATTTCTTTTTTCTGCTCTACGTTGATCTAATCGTCCCGAGCATAGTAATACTGTAAATATTACACCGACGTTAAACTGCTCAACTATTAACCCAAAGGACACCACAATGACAAACATTCACGACACACTGTATAAAAAAGACTCTAAAGGCAAAGTACGAGAATGGTCTATAAGCGTTAAAAACAGCACCTATACCACTTCTCACGGACTACACAAAGGTAAACAAATAAGAAAAACCACACGCTGCGAACCTAAAAACGTAGGCCGCAGTAACGCTACTACCGGCACTCAACAAGCTTTGGCTGAAGCCAAAGCTAAACACACCAAACGACTAACCCGAGAAGGCTACAGCAACGACATAAACCACTTAGACTACACCTCACACATTCAACCCATGCTAGCCCGCGATTACTCAAAAGTCGGACACCAAGTCAAATGGAGTAACGGCGTCTACGCATCCCCAAAACTAGACGGAGTACGCGCCATTTGGATACAAGATAAAGGATTCCAAAGTCGCAAAGGTACCTTTTACAACGTACCACACCTCGAAAAACTACTAGAAGGGTGCTCTCATAAATTAGACGGAGAACTCTACATCCACAACACTCCATTAAACGAAATTGTAGCCGCCTGCAGAAAACCCAACACCAATACCCCTAAATTAGAATTTCGCATATTCGATATAGTTACAAACGGCGGATATAAGCAGCGATTCAAAAACTACGTTCTTCCTACCACTGTAACTTTAAAAACTACAATGATTCAAGCCGTACCCTTCGTTGAAATAAACAGCGCCGCCGAAATAGATTTCTGGCACGACACATTCGTCGAACAAGGGTACGAAGGCGTAATGCTTCGTTTAGATGGGCCCTATAAACAAGGAGAACGCAGTAATAGTTTATTTAAGTATAAAAAATTCAAAGAAGCTGAATATAAAATACTCGATGTTGGCAAAGATAAAGATGGAAACGGAGTAATCAAATGCGACGGCTTTAACGTACGCATGAGGGGCACAGACGAAGAACGAAAACACCAAGTTGACCACCCTAACGAATACATAGGAAAACAAATTACGGTCCGATACTTCGCCTTAACACCCTACGGAAAACCTCAATTCCCTGTAGGTGTAGCTATCCGAGACGATATTTAACAGCCCCAAAAGTAAAAAGGAGTAAACTTAAATACTTACTCAGGAGAATTATATGCAAACTTCTTTCCTCGCCGCCGCAAACGGCCAGGCACTAGCTAAGAATTTAATAACCGGAGACAGCTATCCCAATGTAACTAAAGTAACCTCATTTAGTCATCAACAAGAAGGAAATTGCTTAATCAAAGGCGAATTAACCAGACCCTTAGTAAAAGAATCCAGAGCCGGATTAACCAAACAAACAGCGACAAACCTACTAATCTTAGATATCGACCACAATACTTTACCATTCAAAGACCGAAATCACTTAATAAATACCCTCGGATTCCCTAACACTAGTTACATATTTCAGCACTCAGCCTCCTCCCAACATGACGATGACTTACGCGGCCATTATTTTATACTACTCGAAACTCCCGTACTCCCCGCTGATATTAAACACCACGTAAAAGCCCTAAATTTTCAACACCTCTACAAACACATAACACTAAGTAAAAATAAGCTCAGCCTTAAATGGCCCTTAGATATTACAGTAAATGATAACGGTAAAATAATATACCTAACTAAACCAATACAAAAAACAGACCCTATAACTAACCGCTTCATTCTAACAAAACGAACCCATTCCACTCACACCTTCATACCTACAGAAACTGAATTCAGCATCTATGATACCGTAAACCAACTACGCAGTAACGAAGGGCTTAAAACCCGAGATGCTCCCGTAAACAACATTGCAATAATTAACCCTGCAGAAGTAAAAATTACAGGTTTAGAAGAACGTGCAAACAACTTCGTATACATGAACCTTAACGGTGGAGATAGTTGGGGGTACTATTTCAACAAAGAACACCCAAACATCGTTTATAACTTCAAGGGTGAACCTAATTTCCGACTACAAGACTTATGTCAAACTACTTACGATAAATTCAAAATTCACGCTATATCAGGCGGTGGCGATATCACACTTAATACCGATGGGAGCATAGAATTATCTACCTCCATAGGTTTTCGTGACCCAGTACTCGATCAATACTGGCAAGTAAAATACAACCCAGAAACATCCGAAGTAACATACATGCACCCTACATCTTCCAAAGAAAGAGTTAATGACTTCTTAGTTACTAACGGAGAAGATCGCCTAAAACATATACCTGACTGGGAAGTAGAATTCAGTCCATCTTCCTTAATACAAATAAGCCCAGAAAGACGCTGGATCAATACATTTAAACCCTCAGAATACATGGCATCTAAAGATACCCAATCTACAATGCCCCACCATTGCGAAATCTTATTTAAACATCTAACCGTCGACAAAGAATGCTACAACTCCTTTATGAACTGGTTAGCTTTCGTATTCCAAACACGCACAAAAACCGGTACTGCCTGGATATTACACGGCACAACCGGAACTGGTAAAGGAACCCTATTCGAGATACTACTACAACCAATATTCGGTTACGATTACACATTTATGGCAACCACAGACCAAGTAACCGAAGATAAAAACCTATTTATGGAGCGAAATTTATTATGCGTAATCGACGAGTTCGAACTAAAGGACGACGTTCAAGGTTCCCAACAATACGCAAGACTAAGATCCTACATCACCGAACCTATAGTAGCAATAAGAGCAATGCGGATGAACGGAGTCAAACGGAAAAGCTATGCCAACTTTATAATGCCTACTAACCGACCCACTTGTATGAAATTAGAAACCGAAGACCGTCGTATGAACGTCGCTCCTCGACAAACTCTCCCACTACCAGTAGCCGACCCAGAGATATTCCGTGACGCCCTTAAACAAGAAGTCACTCAATTCGCTAATTTCTTACGCCAATACAAAGTAAACAAAAGTGCCGTAAAAAACAGCCTAAAAAACGCGGCCCGTGAAACCATGATCAAACAATCTAGATCATCACACGAAGAATTCTTCTACTCCATATTAATCGGCGACATAGACTTTTTCACCGACCAATTCATCGATTCACCTGACCCCTTCCAAGCACCGGAATACATAGCGTATCAAAAAACAGTACTACTATGGATAGATGAAGCAAAAAATAAAGCGACTAGCCGAATAAAAAAAGAAGTGCTACTACGCATGTACCTATGGGTAACAGGCGCGTCTAAAAAGATAGTAACAATGAATAAATTTACCTCGATATGTTCAAACAACGGATTAGAATTTACTCGACTAAAACAACACCCAGACGACGTTAAACGAGTACTACTAACAAAAGTAAAATGGACCGGACAACTCGAAGGCTTTACAGATTCAACTCCTACAACATCCTCAAATGTCATAAAAATAAACGATGCCTAACGATACTATCAACTCCATTCTAGAACAACTGGAACACATGAGCCAAACCCTAACGCGCCATGAAAACCAGCTAACCGAATTACTTAAACAGTCGGAGAAACGCAGTGAACAAACGACCTTGGAGCTTCAGCTCTCTAACTCTATACGAGAGTTGCCCCCGAAAATATAAATTAAAATATATAGATAAAATAGCAGAACCTACCCCAGCCCCAGACAGCCCCATGGTTCGAGGTAACCGAATACACAACATAATCGAAAATTACCTCCTACATGATGGAATTCTAACCCCAGAAGCCGCCGGATTACAAGACTACTGCTTCAACTTAAAAGTAACCAACCCCTCAGTTGAAGAAGACTGGGCCTACACCGACGACTGGTCAGTCACTGAATGGGACAACGACAACGTAGATTGCCGTATGAAACTAGACGCCTTCGTTAAAGACGGAGTCCATTGCCAAATAATAGACTGGAAAACAGGCAAAGACTACCCTATCAAACGTATAGCACAAGGTCAGCTATACGCCATAGGTGCTAGCAAACGATACCCCGATCTAGAATCATTCCATATAGCATTTGGATATATAGACCAAAAAGTATTAAAAACTACTGACTACACAATTAAACAAATACCAAAGTTCGAAGCTAACTATAAAAGACGCGTAAACGCTATGCGCAAAGACACTAAATTCAAACCTATCAATAACAAATGGAACTGTAAATACTGCCCTTACGGGCCCTACAACTTAAACAACTGCGAATGGGGAGTAACAGAATAGTGAAAAACAAACAAGATTTCATGTATGGATGCAACAAAATCAAAAAACCACCCTCAGAACTAGAAACCACCGCGTGGGTCGGGGCCTTCTTACTAGGTCTACTCGTAGGCATACTAGTCATGGGGCCTCCGTAATGGATCTGTTTAAACATCAAGTTGAAACCATCGACTTCTTAGCGGCTAATGACCGCGCCTTCATAACCTCAGACCCAGGAACAGGAAAGACACGCTGTATATTAGAACACTTAAAAACCATAGCTGGACGCGCCCTCGTAATCGCTCCTAAATCAATACTCTACCCATCTTGGGCCCAAGATATCATAAAGTTTACCCCCGAACTAACCTACATGATATCTACCCCCAAAGACAGACGTAAAGCCTTTACAGACCAAACCGTAGATATAGTTTTAATAAACCACGACGCCGCCCGATGGCTAGTTGACAACCTAGAACTATTAAACGGATTCGAATACATATGCGTAGATGAATCAACCGCGTTTAAAAAACCAACCAGTCAAAGATCTAAAGCCCTAGCCAGAATAATAAGTCGATTCGGTAAACGCACCCTCATGACAGGTACCCCCAACCCCAATGGAATACTAGACCTATGGCATCAAATGAAACTCATAGACGACGGACTACGCCTAGGTACTAGTTACTGGAAATTTAGATCCGCCACCCACGAACCTGCATCCAGAGGCCCATTTACCGAATGGATAGAAAAAGACAACATACAAGAAGCTGTTTACGGCCTCATGCACGATATCAATATAAGGCATACATTAGAAGACTGCATCGACATCCCCGAAAATAACGTTAGAACCATTCAATTCAATTTAACTACTAGCCATATGGCAGAATACCAAACACTCAAAGCCCAGTGTCTTCTAGAATTCGCTAATGGCGACGTCAAAGCAGTAAATGCAGCTTCATTAGCTACTAAACTTATGCAAGTAGCCTCAGGTTCAGTCTACGGAGACGACCAAATATTCAAAATAGCCGGCGAGCGTTACGAACTCATAACCTCATTAATAACCGAACGCCCTCAATCCATAGTAGCATTCAACTGGACCCATCAACGAGACGCACTAATAGCACTAGCCGAAAAGCAAAAAATAAAATACGCCGTTATAGACGGATCTGTGAGTATCAAAAACCGAAACCGCGCTATCTCAGATTTCCAATCCGGTTTATTACAAGTGCTATACGCACACCCTGCATCCGCCGCCCACGGATTAACTTTAACCAAAGGAGTAGCTACAATATGGGCCTCACCAACCTACAATGCGGAGCAATACCAACAATTTAATAGACGTATATACCGAGCCGGCCAAACTAAAAGGACTGAGACCATATTAATAGCCGCCCGAAATACAATAGACGTACGCGCCTATGCAAAATTAAACAGTAAGGTAACAAAAATGACTAACTTATTAGAACTACTGGAGGACTAATGCCTGAACAGCCCCAAACAGCCCCAACAAGTCTTGGCAAACTCATAGACAAGATGTATAATTTAAGAAACGAAAAGCTAATATATGTAAACAAAGTTAAGGACCTCACCAATGAAATGGAAGAACTGCAGTCAATAATTTTACAACGAATGGAAATGGAAGATATGGAAATGGGCTCTGGCTCCTTAGCAACCGTACGTCGTTCAGAATCAATAGTACCTAGTGTGCAAAGCTGGGATGAATTTGAAAACTATATACTTAAAAACGACGCCCTATATTTACTAGAACGACGCCCTGCTTCAGGTTCATTTAGAGAACTAAACGCCCAAGGTATTACAATCCCTGGAGTAACCCCCTTCACTAAAATCAAAATATCACTAACTAAAAAGGCTAAAAAATGACCACCAACTTAATAGACATTCAAGCACAGCTTAAAAAAGAACTCGAAGTCCAGCGTTCTCAACTAGAAGCCTCAGTCGCCCTAAGTGGTAATTCTAAAATCAACTTAGCTAACAAAATGTTCGCACTACCCGATGGTAGTAAAAACCAAGGCCCTCTTAATTGCATCGTACTAGACTGGAGATACAGCCGCACCTATTTCCCAGATGATTTTAATAGCGCTGATAAAAAACCCCCAATATGTTCTGCCTTAGATAAAAATGAAGCAAACTTAGCACCTTACCCCTCTTCAGAAGACATACAATCAGAAACCTGTACCCCCTGTTGGGCAAACGCATGGGGATCTAAATACCCTGATAACCATAACAGCCGCACGAAAGCTTGTAAAAACACAATTATTCTGGCAGTTATTCCCGCCGATGAACCACCAACTGAAGATACAACACCTTGGATCATATCCTTACCCCCAACATCTATTAAAGCATTTACGGAATTCGTAACAAACTTACAAAACGAATCTACTTTAATGCCATGTCAAGTATCCGTAGACCTCTCCATGGACCCTAAACAATCATACTCAAAAATAGAATACTCAAACATAAGACCCCATAAAATATTAACCGACGTACTACGTATTCGTGCTGAAGCACAAACTATCTTAGATAACGATAGTTAATAATGCTTCACTAAATGAAGCAATGCTTCACTAAATGAAGCAATGCTTCACTAAATGAACGAATCTGGGTTTATACAATCAGTACACCTTAAACTGGATAAAAGTATCTATCGATGGAAAATATCCGATAGATACTCATCCGGTGTCGCAGACGCTTACTATTCATCCCCCCTAGGCGACTTATGGATCGAATATAAGTTCTACCCTAAAGGTTTACCAAACCGTATAAAACCAAAATTATCTAAACTCCAACTCCGATGGTTATATAACCGATATAAAGAAGGACGTGACGTGTACGTAATAGTAGGGTCACCAGACGCTTGCATCATATACGAACACCTAAGCTGGACATCATATAAACATACAGAAACAGACTCAATATCTAGGCCAGAATTAGTTAAATGGATCCAAGGAAAACTATGTACGAATTAAAAGGCAACGGATGTACTAAATACGAAATAATAAAAGCCATTTTAAAACTTAAAAGCATACCTTTCACCGAAACTAAAAGTACCACTCTAGGACTCATTACCAGAGAAAATCTATTTACTAACGCCCCCACTATAATACTGTACTTAGACGCTAGATACCCTATACCCGAACTAATATCTGGTACCCCACTTGAACGCGCCCAACTATGTCAAGCCGCTACTTTTATACACGATCTACCCAAAGAAGCTAACGCCTTAGCTAAAATTGCTAACCCATTCGTATTCGGACTTAAGCTAACCTTATTGGATTTACTCATATGGGCGTACACAGATAATCTAAAATTTAAACAGTTCATGGACACAGTAATAAATGCCGAACTTAATTGAACGAGGAATATGGTACGAGGAAACTCGTAAACGTTATCGCGTACGCTTATATAAAAAAGGAGAAGTAATACATTTAAGCTACCATGCTAAATACGAACAAGCTCTGCTTGCATTAAATAAAGCTCGATATTCACCTAAACAAGCAAATACTCTTACCGACATAATCAAACAACTAGATTCTCTCCATAACAGGATTAAATGACATGGCAGCTATAAAAACAGGCGGTTACAGAATCCACTTCTATGACAAATACGGCACTAAACTCAAACAAGCCAAAAAAGTTAAAGCGACCACCATATACGCGGCTATAAAAAAGGCTCGCCGCTACTCATTCATAGCCGGATACGCATCTTACTGTATAGACAGGCGGGTATACAATTCACTCGACCAAAAAACTCCCTATTAATTAGCTTAAAAATAGGTTAATTAATAGGGAGATTTTTACTCACTCACACTACGGCACCTTAATACAATGGGACTCATGGGACTCCAAGCGGCGGCACGTTATCTAAACTGCCACCCCGAAACCGTTCGATCCTTAATCCTCAACGGGAAACTTAAAGGGAAGAAAAGAAAAAGAGCATGGGTGATCCGCGAAAGCGACATCCATAGATACATCAAAACTAACCGATTACCTTAACAACATGGAGGACATATAATGGAAATAGGACGAAAAAACCCCCGCCCTTCGGCTGAAGAAATAAAAGCACGCGACGAAGATTACAGGAGTCGACCAGACTATAACTATAGATGCCCACTCCAATCTGTTAATGAGCACAGGAGAGTAGTCGAAGAAATGACAGACGAGGTGTCAGCAAAACTTCAAGCCGCCCACAAAAACGGAACGTACGAATATGAAGGTTACCCCGATTCTATATTCACCTACGTCGAGGAAAAATTCGAAGAACTATATAGCATATTACCCACAGCTAAAATGTACGCTAACAGAATCGAAACTCCTGAGATCTATGTCATAGGGTGGGTGGAATGGTGCCGTATCCAACACGATTGGATACAAGTGTTCGAACACCATACCAATTTCGGGCCCATGTCGAAACACCTCGACGAACTTGACGACCGCAAAGATGTACGGACGGGCTCAGTATGGTCAGCACTGATCAATGAAAGCCAAGATAGCCCTTGCCACCCCTTCCTCGAAACCTTCGCTAAAGTAGGTTTATAAGGCCGTTTACTCCGCTCAACACTAACTACAACAAAGCACAAAAGGAGGCGTCATGCGCCAATACATGATTTTCTTTAAAAACTCCCAACAAATAATATTAGCCCCTAACCTCTACCAAGCTAAACTTACAGCCCTAAAAGTATTCAAACCATCTAAACGCGATAAAGGATTAATAACCGCACAACTCATATCAGAACATAACCCAATAAACTTACACTAATGATCATATCTTACTACGCTAACGCAGTCCGTAAAGCCAACGAGAAATTCTATGGGAGCCTTCAACTAACCGATAAACACTTACGAATACAAGCCGCTGATGAAGTAGTTAAACAACTTAACTTTTACATCATGGCTCTATACGATGCACCCGAAGAACTAGCAGCCCTAAAAATCGAACAACAAAAAACAGGAATATTATGAGCAACCCACTACTAATACTAGATTTCCTAAGCCGCCGAGCCAAAACCGTATGCGTAGAAGGAGGTACAACCTACAAAGGAAAATGGTACAGTTCAGCCCACGGCTACGAAATCCGCCAAGAAACGCGTTTAAAACACCATGAATTTGCTTTAAGTGTAGCTAAACTAATCGACAACGGCTACGCTTTAGACCTAGGTAAATCCCCTGCCATACTAACGTCTAAATCTGGAGTGCCAGGCAAGAATCACGCCTACACCATAACTCCTAAAGGAGAACTACACCTAGTCCATCAATTCGATAACAAATCACCATTAACCCATAATCCTCATAAACCTGATTACCGACGAATACGAAAAATGGTCAAAGCACCTCTTACTATGTCCAATGCCGCTGCAATAGACAAATGGAATGAAGAAACTAACTACTACCTACCCTACGGTAAAGACGCGTTAAGAGAAATAAGTTAACTACCTATAGCAGCTTTTATCGTAGAACTTTGATTAAGTACAGGTGTAAATTTCCAAATATCCTCAGGCTTATCTAACATCTTAACTAATATACCAAACGGTACACCCATAAAATTAGCTAACGCCCTATTACCCCGATTCATATCCGTGGTCGCATCATCTATAAGTTGCAATGGCCCATACAATCCAGATCTTCGCGCTACCTCACTCAAATAATCCAAACCATAATAATCCTTAGTTGTATCCTCTAAATTTAATGCCTCAGCCGGTAACTTACCAAATAATAATTTACGTAACTCATATCCTAAAGCTGCTAACGGCATAACCGTAGCTCCAAGAACCATAAGCGGTAACACCTTAGCTACCCCTTTAGCGTCTCCCATATTTACCATAGTCTGATGCCATATCGTTTCATAAAATGACCACATAAATCCTCGTAAATAGAAGAACAACGCCATTCGATGATCCGACCCGTAATAAGGCCGCGTCTGCGCCGTAGGCCTCATTATTGCTTCATCCACCCAACGATTAATCCCCGTACGAATCTCTATTGATATTTCCCCTACACGAGAAGGATCTAACGTATTTCGATCCAACCCACCATCAATCCACTCTTGCACCAACTCTCTAGTTAACCCTAACCTCGCTAACTTCTCTACTGACTTCGCATCATTCTGCTTAGCTAAATATTTAATATCATCTTTAGCCACCTGTACAGCCGCAATACGCGTAAAATCAGTCCACCGTTTCAGTCCAATCGCTCTAAAAAACTTATCATTTATACGCTTCAATCCCGTAGGCATATAACCTATCTCCATAGCCGACGCTAACGTATGATCTACTA
>LWDU01038945.1_pt1 | contig 19155 bp, 11 predicted proteins | sample 727161 | NCBI WGS metagenome assembly LWDU01 (sample SAMN04566230, study PRJNA314399) | hydrothermal vent metagenome | isolation source: deep sea hydrothermal plume seawater | place: Mexico: Gulf of California, Guaymas Basin | collected 2004-07-11
GAAAGCGGCGATTCGCTGCCAATTTCGGCGGGGGATGGGGGGGGCTGAGGGGAGAGAGTGCATTTCGGACCTCGGGCAAAGGGCTTGGGGGGCGCTGAGTTCGGGACTCTACATGGCCCGGTCGGGGTGACCAAGGGATCGCGGTCTCAATCGACACGTTTGTCGGCTCTGGGAGCGCCACCTGGGGTCGCTTTGGGTGTGCGATACTCAGCCGGTCACCCAAACCAAGACCGGAGGCTATCGCCATGCTCGACTACTTGATCAAGGACGCGCGAATCGTGGACGGGACCGGAGCACCCGAGGAAAATGGCGATCTGGGCATTCGCGACGGAAAAATTGTCGCGCGGGGCCGGGTCAGTGAGGACGCCCGAGAGAAGATCCAGGCCGACGGGGCCCTGGCGACTCCCGGTTGGATCGATATTCACACCCACTACGACGGTCAGGTGACATGGGACGATCAGATCGATCCATCGGCTTCCCACGGTGTGACCACGGTGGTGATGGGGAATTGCGGGGTGGGCTTTGCGCCGGTGCCTCCCGGCGGCGAGCGCGAGTTGATCGAATTGATGGAAGGCGTCGAGGATATTCCCGGGACGGCACTCTACGAAGGGATGCCCTGGGGCGCTTGGGAGACTTTCCCCGAGTATCTCGACTTCCTGGCCAGTCGCGAATATGCGCTGGACGTAGGCGCGCAGCTCGCCCACGGGTCGCTGCGCAATTACGTGATGGGTCAGCGGGGACGCGATCAGGAAAAGGCCACTTCCGAAGACCTGACGCGCATGGCCGAGCTCGTGGAGGAAGCCATGCGGGCGGGAGCCGTGGGTTTTTCTTCGAATCGAACCACGGGCCACCGATCCATCGATGGCAACCCGGTCCCGGGCACCTTCGCCGAGGAGGAAGAGCTCGTAGCCCTGGCCCAGGCCATGGATCGCGCGGGTTCCGGTGTCTTTGAATTGATTCCGGCCAGCACGGTGGGGAACCTCGAGGTTTTGGGCGGTGAGCGCTTCTCGCTCAAGGAAGAATTCGAGTTGATCAAGCGTCTGGGCCGCGCCTGCGGGCGCCCCGTTACGTTCACCACGGTTCAGGTCCCCGACAACCCGACCGAGTGGCAGGACATTCTGACGGGCTCGGCCGAAGAGAATGCGGCCGGTGGGAATTTGCGGCCCCAGGTGGCCTCACGGCCCATCGGCTTCGTGACCAGTCTGGACACCTATCACATGTTTCAGCGCCGGGAGACCTATCTGAAGATTGCCGATCTTCCCCTGGCCGAGCGCGTGCGCGAGATGCAGAAGCCCGAGGTGAAGGCCGCGATTTTGAAGGATGTCGATGTGCCCGTGAGCCAGGTCGGCGCCATGGCGAATGTTCACAACCTAATGCGGGAAACGGCGGCCTTCGTGATTCCCGTGGGCGACCCCGTGGACTACGAGCCCGAATTGAGCCAGGTCCTGGGCGCCCGAGCGCTGGCCGAGAAACGCGACGTGGCCGATGTCATGTACGACTTCTTGATTTCGGAAGGGGGCTGCGCCTACGCGATTCTGATGGGCGCGAACTACATCTCGGGCAATCATGATGTAATTCACACGATGCTCTCGGACCCTCACACGGTGACCGGTCTTTCCGACGCAGGCGCACATGTGAACTTGATTTTTGATGCGGTGGCGCCCACCTACCAGTTGATGCACTGGGTGCGTGACCGGAGCCGCGGACCGCGTTTGCCCATCGAACACATTGTGCACAAGCAGACGAACAACAATGCGAGCCTGTATGGAATGCACGATCGCGGAAGTCTTGAGTTGGGCAAGCGAGCGGATCTCAACCTGATCGATTTTGACAACCTGAGCCTGGGCGCACTCGGCGTCCATCGCGATCTGCCTGCAGGCGGGAGCCGAATTCTCCAAAGCGCCAGCGGGTACATCGCCACGTTCGTGAATGGCGTGCGAACCCGGGAGAACGATGGCGACACCGGCGCCCGTCCAGGTCGGCTGGTTCGCACGAACGTCGGCTAGTGGCTTCAAGGGGGAGGAGCTTCCAGGGCGAGCGGTCGGCCGCTCAATGCGCGTGGAGTCCAGGGTTGTCTCTTCGGGATATTATGGCAGTATTCCTGCCAATAAGTGACTGACTCTTTCTTGACGCGTGGGCCGCCAGGGAAGGGCGTTTGCCGGGATACCCGGCTGGAGTGAAGGGGTAGAGCGATGAAGCGGTGGCAAGTCTTGCTGGTCGTGGTGGCTCTGGGAGGCGTCGTTCTTTATTCACTCCGAGGTGCTGTCGCCGTGGGGGTAATGCGCTTCGCATTGCCGCGAATGATGACGGCGGATCCCATCGGTGACTTGCCCGACGGCCTCCATTTGACCCTGTGCGGCGCGGGCAGCCCATTGCCCGACCCCAAACGTTCGGGTCCTTGCGTGGGCGTGGTCGCGGGGGGCGATCTTTTCGTGGTTGACGCGGGCTCCGGTGCAGCGCGCAATCTCAACGCACAAGGGCTTCCCCCAGCGAGGGCCGAGGCGGTCTTCCTGACCCACTTTCACTCGGACCACATCGATGGTCTGGGCGAACTCGCTCTCCAGCGCTGGGCGGGGGCTGCCGACCCAAAGGGTCCCCTGCCGCTCTTTGGGCCCGAGGGAGTCGAGAGCGTCGCGGCGGGGTTCAATGAGGCCTATCGCAACGATCAGCGTTACCGCGTTGCCCACCACGGAGCGGCCATGATGGATCCCGAGGCTGCGGGCTTTGTCGCAAGGCCCTTCATCACTCCGGAACTGGGGCGCCCGACCGTGGTCTGGGACCGCGACGGAGTCAAGATCACCAGTTTTCGGGTCGACCACGCGCCCATCGAGCCCGCTGTCGGCTACCGCTTCGATTATGCCGGGCGGTCCCTGGTGATCACCGGAGACACTATCCAATCCCCCGAAATCCAGCGCATGTCCGAGGGGGTCGATCTGTTGGTTCACGAGGCTCTGGCGCCGCACCTGGTGGCCCTGATGGCCCAGGCCGCCACCGACGCCCACTTGACCAAACGGGCAAAAATTTTGAACGATATTCTCGACTACCACGCAAGCCCGGTGGACGCCGCCGAGACCGCCCAGGCGGCAGGTGTGGGGCATCTTCTCTTCTACCACATCGTTCCGCCCCTGATCCTGCCGGGGATGGACGTGGCGTTTCTTGAAGGCGTCGATGACGCATATAGCGGGGACATGACCCTGGGGCAGGATGGAACCCGGGTCTCGCTACCCGCAGGTTCAACGGCGATCGAGCTTTCTGGGGACTGAAGGTTTCGCGCGCTTGCGAGCCCGTCAGATCGACGGCGCCTGTCTGGCGGTATCGGGGAGTTTTAGGAGCGAGATAATGACGCCCGAAGCGACGGTGCTCACCATGAAGATCCAGATCGCCATTTCGTAACTTCCCTGGGTGTCGAAGATCCAGCCGGCCAGGGGCGGCCCAGCGATCTGGAACGGAATCATGAGCGGAGCGATCAGCCCCATGGCGCGGCTGAAGTTTCCGCCCGGAAAGCTCCGGGCGAGCAGGGCGGCTTGAAGCGGTGCGATGCCGCCCAGCCCGAGCCCAAAAAAACCGCCGGCCACGACCAGTGCGCTGTAGCCGGAGAGTCCCGAAAGGCCCAGCAGAGCAAAGAACTGGAAGGCCAATGCGACTCGGAATGCGCTCTTCTCCCCGAGCCGATCCGCCAGCCAGCCGAAGGCGATTTTGCCCGCCGCCGCCCCCACCGAGATGGCCGAGAGCATGCCGGCGGCGCGCATGGGGTCGATGCCCCGATCGATGGCGAAGGCAATGCCGTGGTTCATGACCGCGAGTGCGCCGAAGTAGGACAGCCCGCAGGCGGCGCCGATCAGCCAGAGTGTGGGCGCTGCCAATAGTTGGCGCATGGAAGAGGGCTGGGCCGGGGCGGGTTCGAACGCGCCTTTGTCTGCGGGTTGTTCGCCATCCGGCGCCAGCCCGCGGTCTTCTGGGCGGGTCACGACGAGCCAAGCCACCAGCGGGATCAGGCCCAGGGGAACCACGGCGAAGAAGCGGTAGACCGCTCGCCATCCCCAGGTCTCGAGCCCCCAGGTGGCGGCCGGAATCATGATCGCTCCAGAGATCGACATGCCGATCATTGCGATTCCCAAGGCCATGGATCGCCTTCGCTCGAACCAGTTGACGATGAGGGAATTGCAGGAAAGCGAGCCCAGCGCGCCCATGGCAAGGGGCCCTGTCAGTCCGTAGGCGAGAACGATATGCCAGAAGGCCGTGGCCTCGGAGAGCGCATAAAAACCCAACGACATGGCAATGGCCCCGATGATCATCACGTTTCGAATGGGAAAGCGCGAGATCGCCAAGCCAATCAGCGGGGAAAACACGATGCCCGAGAGCATCATTGCCACCGGGGGGAGGGCGGCCTGGGCGCGGCCGATCCCGAATTCCTCACTCATGGGCAGAAGAAATACGGGAAAGCATTGCATCATGGAGCCCACGGCGATGAACTGAACCACGAATGCCAGCCCGACAATGACCCAGCCATAGAACACGGCGGCGAATCCCCTTGAATTAGTGCGCGATTGGCCCAAGACTTCTCGAGACGATACCCCAGTCACTTGTCTGGAATCGAAGCGACGGAGCTTTATCTCTCGGTTGCGCGATGTCTCGAGTCCGGGCGATCGATCCCCACCGCATTCGGGCAGACTGGTCTATTCTCCATAGAAGCGAATTCTCTCCATAGAAGGGGACTCGCTGTTTTCCTGCACTTGGCTAGAGTGGACCCGCGACTTCATGATTGAGTCGACGCGGGATCGGCGTTCCACTCGATCAGGGAATTTTTCATGGCCCCGGTGCTGGAGGGGGTGAGCCCATTGCGTCTCAAGAGTTGTCCCGCCGCCGCGTTGATCTTCCTCTGGATTCTGGTTCCAGGGTTGGCGTTGGCCCGCGATCTCTTCGTTACGGTCATCACCGTGGGGGGGGAGACGGCGTCGAACTCGACGAATTCGTTTCAATCTGTGGGAAACCTCTTCGATGAAGCTACGGTGGCTGAACTTTTCCCGACGTACCAGCAAGGTTTAACAGCGTACTCCGCGGTCCTGGACTTTCGTGGCGTGATCACGGGCTTGAGCTTTGATGCAGGAGCGGATGTTTTTCGTTTCGAGATTCCCGCGTTGGGGATCGCTCTCGCTTTCACTGGCGGATCCCGGGATTCGAGCGTTCAACAATTCGAAGACTGGCTCAGAGGAGAAAATGTCGGGGCCGCCAATTCTCAGAATTCCTTGACGCCGTTTTTGCGTGCGTTGGTCGCACAATCCCCGGTCGATCCCGTCGCGGGCAATCCCAATAGCCTCGAGAGTCGAATGTTCGAGAGCGATCTCGGCCTGGGGACACTGGGCTCGTTCCTCGAGGACTTCTCCGACTTCTCCGACGACACCGCCAACACCGACGATTCCGCCAAGCCGCCGAATGTCTGGAAACTCGATTTCGATTTCGGCCACTTCGCCGCAGGCCCTCACGGGGGCGAAACATACGATCTGGACATCGCGTTCGGCTGGAACGTGAATCGCAGGATCATCCTGATGGCCGACCTGGCGACGATGTTCAGCGTGGCGGAAGGGGAGGCGCTGACCGGCCTGGGGAATTTTGGACTGGGATTGCAGGGGAGAATTGCCGAGGGGTGGAATCTTGCCCTGATGGTCCGGGGAGGGGTGGTGGGCTCGGTCGACGTGGGTGCCGTGGCGGCGATGGTCACGGTTTCCCTGGTGAATCATATGGGCTTCGATTTTTCGGAATACCGCCTCGAGATGAGCAACATGGTTGGCTTTGCGAGTTCCATCGACGGAATCGAGATCGAGGGTATCGCCCTGAACTACGACGGCTTGACGAATGTGGTTTTGAAGAACGGGCTTTCGCTTTACCGCGAACTGGGCGGATCGCGCCCTCTGCGCGCTCGTTTGTTTCTAACAGATACCCAGTATTTCGGTGACGATCTCTGGCTCGAGCACAGCGATGAGATTGGCCTGGGGTTGGGAATGGCGGCGAGCAAGGACGGTGTTCGGACCTACGACCCCGTCGCCCTCGATCTTTCGTACGTTTTCGGAAGCGCGTACGACGCCTTCCACCTGAAGCTCAGTTTTCGTTTCTGAGTGAGGGCTGTAGGGCGTACGAGGCCCGGAAAGGGTCCGGGACTCCCGGGATCCCGCTATGGCTCGCCATCGATGGGGGCCATCCAACGCTCGATGGCTCGGGCCAGTTTCAGGCCGAGACTTAGGGGATGCGGGCCGTATCCGGATTGGCGAGAATTCACTGTGATGAAACCCCTACCGCGACTCGAGTATTCCGGCGCCGTGGACGGCGACGGCCACGTTCTCGAACCGCCGGACCTCTGGCAGAATTATCTCGACCCCATCTTCCGCAGCCGGGCGCCGACGGTTCGGGCGGACGCTTCCGGGTTGGAGTTTCTCGAAATCGATGGAGAGGTTTCGAAGCTCGTGCGAAACGGGATGCCGGCTGGTCTCGGGGCGATGGATCGGGTGGCGGGCCATGTTTACGAGCGCGATGTCGTAACCGGGCTGAAATACGTCGATCAGGCTCCGCTGGGAGCGATGGATCCGAAGGAGCGGATTGAGCGCCTGGATATGGAAAACATCGAAAGGGTTTTTCTCTATCCGACACTGACTTTGTTCTGGGTAGCCGAGTGCGAAGACGAAGACTACACCCAGGCCTGCCTGCGGGCCTATAACCGTTGGATCGTGGACTTTTGTGCCGATTCGAGCGGCCGGCTCTTGCCCATGGCCCAACTCTCCCTGGGTGATCCCGAAGCGGCCGAACGCGAACTGCGCCGGGCGGCAGAGGACGGCGTGGCCGGGTTCTTCGTTCCGCCCTTTCAGTGGACGCGTAAACCTCTGGGTGATTCGGCCCATGATCGGGTCTTTGCGGCGGCCCAAGAATCCGGCTTGCCCCTGGGCATTCACCCTTCGTTGGAGCCCAAGTGGACCGCCCCAGGCCGCTTCGGGAACTACACCAGCGGAAAATATGGCTTCTTCCTGAACGTGACATCGGCGGATGCCGTTCGCCACGCCTTCACATCGCTGTTTCAATACGGGGTATTCGAGAAGTTTCCGGCGCTCCGGATATTGCTGCTGGAATCGGGCGCGGGATGGGTGGGGTATTGGCTCGACCGCATGGATACCGTCTACGCGTCGCCCCAAGGCTTCCGAGTTCGTGAGTTGTTGCCCGAGAAGCCGAGTTTTTATTTTCGGCGTCAGTGTTGGATATCGGGCGATCCCGACGAGACATCGCTTGCGAATATCATCGCGCTGGTGGGCGCCGACCGCTTTTTTTGGGCCTCGGATTTTCCGCATCCCGATCATCCGCCGGATTACATTCCCGAACTCGAGCGGTTGACTCGCGCCCTGCCGGAATTTGCCCGGGAGGGATTCTTGGGCGCCAACGTATTGCGCGCTTTTGGAATCTAGGGCTCTAGGGCTCAAGGACAGGGAGCGCTCGGGGATCCGAAAAGGCGCCCACGCTTCCGAGTGTTCGGTCAGTCGATGATCGCTCCGTAGACGATGGAGCGCAGCTGGGCGCGAAAATCGTAGGTTGCACTGGGCAGCAACTGGGTCAGAAATACAACCGAAAGGTCTTCGGCGGGATCCACCCAGAACGCCGTGCTGGCCGCGCCCCCCCAGGCGAATTCGCCCGCGCTGCCCGTGGCCCCGGTCCGGGCGGGTCCCAGGTTCACCGAGAAACCGAGACCGAAGCCGACTCCCTCGTAGGGGGTTTCCGAAAATGAACCCTGGGCCATCTGGGTGAGATCAACATCTCCAGGGAGGTGGTTCTCGGTCATCAGTTCGAGGGTCTTGCGCGACACGAGTCGGGCGCCGTCGAGTTCGCCCCCGAGCCGAAGCATTTCGGCGAAGCGAAGGTAGTCCTGGGCGGTGGAAACCAGGCCGCCGCCTCCGGAATGAAATTGCGGGGGTGTGAGGTAGCGACTGGTCGCCGGATCATCCTGAAGCACCAGCTTGCGATTGATGCGTCGCTCGTAACAGGCGGGAAGACGGGGTTGCTTCTGCGGGGGAACAAAGAAACCCGTGTCGACCATTCCCAGGGGTTCAAAAATTTCTTCGTGGAGAAATTGATCGAAGGGCTTGCCCGAAACCACTTGGACGAGATAGCCGAGAACATCGGTGGCCATGGAGTAGTTCCAGCGTTCGCCCGGGGAAAACTCGAGGGGCAGAGCGGCGATTTTCTGCACGGTTTCCTCGAGGTTTCCGCTGCTATTGACGCCCTCGAGCCCGCATTTTCGGTACGCGGCGTCCACCGGCGTTCGGTGCATAAACCCATAGGTGAGCCCTGAGGTATGGCTGAGCAGATCCCTGATCCGCATAGGGCGGCGGGGCGGCTCGGTGATGAAGTGCGGATAGCTTCCCATTCGAAAGACACCCTGCTCGGCAAAAGCGGGGATGTATTTGTGGACGGGGTCGCGCAGTTGAAAGAGTCCACGCTCGTAGAGCATCATGGTTGCGATCGAGGTGATGGGTTTCGTCATGGAATAGATGCGGAAGATTGCGTCCTCTTCGAGGGGGCGTTTGCGTTCGACTTCCATATGCCCCAGGGCCGAGCAGTGGGCGATGCGGCCGCGACGGGCAACCACCGTCAGGGCGCCAGCGATCTTGCCGGGCTCGATATAGCGTTCGCGCAGGTGCTCATCGATCCGCGCCAGGCGGGTAGTGGAGAGTCCGACTTCTTCGGGTTTCGCCTCTTTCATTTCTGAACTCCCTTTTGGGCCAGGACATGCGTGTGCCCGGCCACTTTAGGTCGGCACGGTTGTCGGGATCAAGAGCCCCACTCCATGGGGGGACAGGGTCGTCTTGGGCGATCCGCACGGGTCTCCCCATCCGCCTTCGGCTGCCCCATCTGCCCCCTCCCTCCGCCCCCCCTAACGCCACCCCCTACCGCCACCACGCACCCGGGGGGCGCCGTTGGGGAAAGGCCTCCGCGTGGATCGGTCTGAATTTTGTCGTCGAGGCCCCAATTTCGAGTCTTGGGAGAAGTTCTTCAAGGCATTGATTCAATGAATGATTTTCCACCAATTCGTGGTCTGAATTGCACCCCGAGCGCCAACGATCCACAGACTTCTCCGAAAGGGGACGGATTGTGGGTCAGTCGGTGTTCCTAACGCGACTGAATTCAAGTCAGCAGAAAACGGAGCGGAAATTGAGTCGGGCCCGCGCCCATCCACTTCGCGAATTCAAACGTTACAGGATGAGGAGAATGGTCGTGTCGTTGGATTTTCTAAGAGATCTCAAGGGGGAGCGCGTTTCTTCCCGCGTCCTGGGCGCCGTCCTGGGCGCCGTAGTCACCGCTCTTCTTCTCACCGTGACCGTGGCCGGCGCCGACTCAAACGGCCGCAACGACCACGACTACCGCAACGACCACGACTACCGCAACGACCACGACTACCGCAACGACCACGGCGACCACGACCGCAACCGGAGGAACACGAGTGTTTTTCCGTCTTCGACCGACCCGTCCGCATTCACGCCGCTTTCCATCGGCGACCTGCCCGAGGGCATAGCGGAAGCGAATCATGGCGCCTTTGAGGGTGGCCTATCGGGGACCCCGCAAGACACCATTGCACAAAATGTCGTCCAAAAAGAGGATCAGCTGACCGGGAGAACCTTCGACGTCCCGACCAACTCCTCCCCCAGTCCCCTCTTTGGCGCCACGCCCTTTAGCCAGCAGATGCTGCGTTTCGAGGAATTCGGCCCGGAAAAATTACGACTCCGAAAAAAGCAGAAGGCCAATAAAAAACCGAAGGGTTGGATCCCGCTCCCCGCGCCCTCCAACGCACAAGGAACGCCCGATTCGGCGGCACTTGACACCTTCCTGGCCCAGAGTGTTTGGCCTATTCCCACTCTCTACGCCAACGATCAGGACCGGAACCCGTGGGAATCGCAAATCGAAACTTGGCTGGGGCGAAGCCTCGATTCGCCGCCTGCCGAGGGACGACCTCCGGGACAGGCCTGGTCACACCAGCGCTGGAAGGAATTCAAGCCGAAGACCTTTTACCAGACAGCGACGACCGGGGCTCGAACCAATCGTGGCCTGCGGGATGACAAGCAGGATCACAACTATCGAGTGGGGGAATTTGGCGACGAGGGTCTGTATCACAACACGACGGGCAATCCCGGATCCGAAGGAACAACGTTCGGAATCCCGGTCCAGTTTCATCCGGCCATGCCCGAGCAGTCGGCCTCGGCCGTCTGGACTTTCGATGGAACGTTTCCTCCCAAGTTGCTCAAGGTTCGATATGGCGAACCGGTGATGATGCGGCAATACAACGCGCTCCCCATCGACGTCGCCGAGAACAGCGGTTTCGGCGTGCATACGCTGACCACCCACGAACACAACGGCCACAACCCGGCGGAGAGCGATGGCTTTGCCAACGCGTTCTTTTTCCCGGGTCAGTTTTATGACTACCGATGGCCGGTCACCCTGGCGGGAACCGACTCCATCAACACAGAGGCCCGCGACCGGCGGGCGGGCCGCCCCGATGGCAAGGGCGGTATCAAGAAGGTTCCGGGCGACTGGCGAGAAACCATGAGCACCCACTGGTTTCACGACCACATGCTCGACTACACGGCGCAGAACGTTTACAAGGGCAGCGTCGCCATGATGAACTACTACAGCGCCATCGATCGGGGGAATGAATCGATCAAGGACGGTGTCAACTTGCGTCTGCCCAGCGGGAGCGCTCTGGACTGGGGAAATCGCGACTACGACGTCAACCTGGTCCTGGCTGAAAAAGCCTGGGATGCCGACGGTCAGCTCTGGTTTAACCCCTTCAACCAAAAAGGGTTTATCGGCGATGTGATGACCACCAATTGGCTCTACAAGCCGTATTTCGACGTCCGTGCGCGGCGCTACCGCTTCCGCATCCTCAATGGTTCCATCTCGCGATATTTCAAAATCGCTCTGGTTAACGAAGCCGGAGATCCGGTGCCGTTCCATATGGTTGCCAACGACGGGAATATCATGGAGCACTCGGTTCTCTTTGCGAATGGCGAATTGCCGACGCTCGGAATCGCCGAGCGCTACGACATTGTGATCGACTTTTCCGATTTTGAGCCGGGCTCGAAGCTCTATCTGGTCAATATGCTTCAGCACAAGAATGGCCAGGTGACTGATGTTCCGATTCCGCTGGCCGATATCGTTAGCGGCGCCTATCAGGCAACCGCAATCGATGAAGACTTCGATGGCGAGCCCGATCGGTGGGTCGACGGTGATCCGGTTGTCGGAAAATTCGTCGAATTCCGGGTTCAGGAATACAACGAAAAAGATCAGAGTATGGACCCTGCCGACTATGTCGCGGGCGAAAAGCAGATGATTCCCCTGCGTCGTCCCACGCAAGATGAACTGGCGAACGCAATTCATCGATCCTTCGAATTCGAAAGAGAGCCCACGGATGATCGACCCTGGGTGATCGAGACCGATGGGGGCAAGGGCTTTGGCGCCGACCCCCGGCGGCTCTCGGCGGCTCCGGAAAAAAATTCCGGAGGACTCGAGGTCTGGCGGCTCCTCAACAGCGGAACGTGGAGCCACCCGGTCCACATCCACTTCGAAGAAGGCATCATCCTGCGCCGGGATGGCAAAGCGCCCCCGGAATGGGAGAAATGGGCGCGTAAGGATGTCTATCGACTCGGCCCCCAGGAAGACAGTGGTGTCATGGTCGAAATCGCCCTGCGTTTTCGGGAATTTGCCGGAACCTTCATGGAGCACTGCCACAATACCCAGCACGAGGACCACGCCATGCTGCTGCGCTGGGATATCGAACATCCTGGGCAGACCGAACTGATGCCCACTCCGCTGCCGTCCTGGGACGGGGTGACCTACGTGGATACCCATGCGCTGCCGACTTTCCGAACCGGCGAAGGGATAGGCGAATACGGTCCCTTGCTCGAGCCCGTCTCGGTCTGGGTTGACGGCGCAACCGTGGGTGAACTCGACGACATACGGGATATCCCGCTGGGCGACGCGTTTGATCCCCAACCCAACGAACGCGGCACGATCACGTTCCCGCTGATGCTGGGTACGAACAACGACAATGGGATCCTGACGGACGTGTGGTACTTCCTGCACGACATCAGCGATGAACACCTGGCCGAAACGATGGGTTTGGCCTGGGGCGGGGCACTGGTGGGTACGCCCGAAGCGGCGACGTCGGCGGCAACTATTGATCCGATCACCGGCCACTGGACTTTCTACGGGGATCTTCCCAACCCGGTTCACGCCGGAGATACGAACCCAGTAGGTATCCCCGCAATCGACGATCTCAACGGCTACTCACCGCTCAGGCGCGTGAACATCGACGGTAAGGAAGTCATCGTCAACGCGATCATGGTTAAGTGGGGCGATCAGCCTTGGGAACACCATCGCATCGACGAGAGCTGCGTGAGCTTTCCCGAGATCCCCTGGAGCAATCCGAAAACCTGCGCCTACGTGGGTGCGGATTGGGCTGCTCTGCACGCATCGGGACAGGTGCTTGCACTGGAAACCGATGGACCTGACCCCTACGTGACCTTCAAGCTCCACAAGGCATGGGCCGATGGCGCCGACTACCTGCCCTACTACATCGTGCTGGATACCTTCGCGACCGGTCCGGATGGAGTTACTCCCTCCCATGGCCCCGCCAAGGCCATGGGCGTACCGTTCGTGCCCAAGCACAAGTACCTGGGATCGGCCGGAATACCCCTGGTCCAGTTCCTGCCCCCGATCTCCCTGTACCCTGGCAAGACACCGGCCAATCCGCTCGGATTTGGCTTGCAGGGCGGCGGACCGCTCGGCGGACAGGTGGGCGTCCCGGCTTATTTCATGCCCGAGGATGAGTACAGCCCGATGTGGCATATCGGCTTCGCGCGCTGGCTCGAACCCGCAACCGAAGTCGTCAAGGGATTCGAGCAATTGAAGGAGCTGCGCGCCGAGGGCCGGCTCGAGATCCTGGAGTTTCCGCCGCCCCCGAACTTCGGGGCCGACAATTTTGACTTCGATCACCAGAATTCGGCGGGCAACGCGCGGCACATCGTAAATTGCCCGACCACCATGACCATTGACGCAGCGGTTCATCAGGCCCGCCAACTCGACCGGCCGTCCCTTCCTTAGGGGCGGCGTAGGTGTGGCTCGGTCGGCAGGTGCCGACGGCGTCCGCCGATGGAGAGAAAGGACTACTGAGCCATGAGACAAACAATGCACTGGATACTGATGGGATGGATCGCGTGTCTGCTCGCCGTCTCCGCTCAGGCTTCACCCTGGGGTCGCGATTACTTCCCCAACGTTCCGCTCGTGACTCAGGACGGTGAAAACGTCCGTTTCTTCGATGATTTGATCGAGGGCAAGGTGGTGGCCATCAATTTCATCTACACGACCTGCCCGGACACTTGTCCCCTGGAGACCGCGCAGTTGCTGAAGGTGCAGAGCATCCTGGGCGACAGACTGGGCAAGGATATCTTCTTCTACTCCATTACCATCGATCCAGAAACCGATTCGCCCCAGGTCCTCAAGGAGTACAAGGACCGCTTCGGTGCTCAATGGACTTTTCTGAGCGGAAAAAAAGCGGATATCATCCAGCTTCGAAGAAAGCTCGGTCTCTTCGTCGAGGAAATCCAGGACGGATCGAATAACCACAACGTGAGCATGATCATCGGCAACCAGGCGACTGGCCGGTGGATGCGGCGCTCCCCCATGGAGAACCCCTACATGCTCGCCGACCAATTGGGCAATTGGCTGAACGATTGGAAGGCCCCCCAGCGGAAAGCCGACTATGCGAGCGCTCCCCAGTTGCGGAACATTTCCAGCGGCGAACAGCTCTTTCGCACTCGCTGCGCCACCTGCCATAGCTTGAATGGCAGCGAAGCGGGAAGCGCCTTGGGGCCGGATCTGCTCGGCGTCTCGGGTCGCCGGGAGATGAACTGGCTGCTCGCCTGGCTTCAGGCCCCCGATCGTATGTTGGCCGCCAAGGATCCCATCGCGATGGAGCTCTACGAAGAATACGGCCAGCTCGCTATGCCCAATATGCGCCTCAACCGCCAGGAAGCGGGAGATCTTATCGAATACTTGAAGTCGGAGACGGCGCGTGTGGCGCGAGTGGCGACTCGCGTGGAGAGTCTGCAGGCTGCGCCAACGACTGTCTCTCGGGTCTCCGTACCCAAAACCCAACCGGAAAAGTTCGAGCGAAGCGCTCAAGCCCGGCCGGATGAGGAGGTGGCCGTGATCAACGCATGGGTGAGGGAAGCCGATGAACACGCCCGGATGAACGCGGGCTATATGACTCTGGTCAATGCCGGGAACGCGGACGTCAAGCTGGTCAAGGTGGAGAGCGAAGCATTCAATTTTGTCGAGGTGCACGAGATGGCCAAAGTGGACGGGTTGATGGAGATGCGCGAAATTACCGCCCTGGTGATTCCGGCCAATGACCGCGCGCTTCTGGCACCTGGAGGCAAGCACTTGATGATGTCGGGGGCGCGCAAGTCCTTGGAAAAAGGCGAGCGTGTAGAACTGGTGCTGACTTTCGATACGGGAACGATTCAGACGGTGTCGGTCCACGTGGTCGCGATGTAGCTTTCGCCGAGAGATCGGCGTGTGGACGAGTTCTCGCAAGATTTCAGAGCGACGTGGGGGCGTACCCTTATTACCCACGGGGCGTTTTCTCCGGTCATGTGCACGAAGGGTTGGCAACTCGGACCCGGACGCGCTACCCACATGCGAACCCGGGTCCATGACCCGCTGGCGGCGGCAACGAGACCGACTGCAAATCCTGCTGAGGTCACGCCGCTCATTTTTCAGTCTTGCTCCCTTCCTCGGATCCATGGTGTTTGCGAGGACCCAGCGGATTGGAACACAACAACTGCCCGGCTTGCATCGTAAGCTCGCCCGCGTAGTGGAGAACCAATTAATCAAGATGTCTTTACCTTTGAACGACTCGCCAATCGGCTTTGACCGGTTCGGCCTCCACCCTTCCATTGTTCGCGGCCTTGAAGCTGCGGGTTTTCAAGCTCCCCGGCCCATTCAGGCCGAAACGATTCCTGCGGCCCTGACGGGGCGCGACGTCTTGGGCCTGGCCCAGACAGGGACGGGCAAGACGGCGGCTTTTGCGTTGCCCTTGCTCGATCGCTTTGCGCGGGAGCGTGGCCGCGGGCCGCGGGCTCTGGTGCTGGCGCCCACCCGGGAACTCGCCACCCAGATCGACGCAGAGATTCGTCTGCTGGCTCGTTATACGAAACTGAAGGCTGTCACTGTCTTCGGCGGCGTATCGGCCCACGGCCAAATTCGCGCGCTGCGCGGCAATCCAGAGATCGTTGTTGGTTGTCCGGGCCGTGTTCTGGACCTGATTGGGCAGGGTGTTCTGTGTCTTCGCGACGTGGAAGCTTTGGTGCTGGACGAAGCGGATCACATGTTCGATATGGGTTTTCTTCCCGATCTTCGTCGAATTCTCAAGGAACTGCCGGCGAATCGACAGAACCTGCTTTTCTCGGCCACGATGCCCAGCGAAATTCGAAAACTTGCGGACGGACTTCTGTGCGAGCCCCACGTTGCCCAGCTTTCGCTGTCCGGGCCGGCCGAGACCATCGACCACGCTCTGGTGCCCGTGCGAGAGGAGCACAAGCGGGAATTGCTTGAGGCGATTCTTGCCGAGGATGCGTGTGAGTCGGCCATCGTGTTTACTCGGACCAAGCATCGCGCCCGGCGCCTGGCCAGCCAACTCGACAAGGTTGGCTATCGAGCGGTGAGCCTTCAGGGCAATATGTCCCAGTCGCAACGCGATCGCGCTATGAAGGGCTTTCGCAAAGGTCAGTTCGATGTGCTGGTGGCCACGGATATCGCGGCACGGGGCATCGATGTCCAGGGCGTTTCACACGTCATCAATTTCGATGTTCCGAATACGCCCGAAGCCTATACCCACCGCACCGGGCGAACCGGGCGCTCCGAGACCGAGGGCTGCGCGTTGACTTTCGCGACTCGGGAAGATCTCGCATGGCTTCGCGCCACCGAGCGGAAACTGGGGGCCCCTATTCCCCGGCGAAATTTCCCAGGATTCGAAGGCGACGCTCGAGAATTGCAGGCTTCGCCCAAGAAGGCGTCGCCCCAGACCCGCGGTGGACGTTCGGGACGCTCGCGACCGGCGAGTACCGGCCGCGGTCGATCGCGGCGGCCGGGTCGCGCTATACACGCCTAGCTGGCCGAGTTCGGGGACGGCACCTGACCGTCCCCGAACTCGAACCTCTGCGTCGCAGAGGAAGAGGCGAGGCGTCATGGAATTCGTCATCAGTTACGACATGCGGGCGCCTGATTTCGGTGCTGCGCCCGATGAACTCTATGCGGCGGCCCTCGATCAGTGTGCATGGGCGGATGATCTCGGCTTCGATTGTGTGGGCCTCGGGGAGCATCACGGTGCCGAAGATGGCTACCTGCCTTCGCCCCTGATGATGGCGTCCGCCATCGCGGGGCGCACCCGCCGAATTCTTCTTCGTCCCAATGCTTTGCTGGCTCCGCTCTACGATCCCGTCAAGTTGGCCGAAGACCTTGCGGTGCTGCAACTCCTATCCCACGGCCGGCTGGAAGTGGTGATCGGCGCGGGCTATCGCCCATCAGAGTTTGAGATGTTTGGAAAGCGCCGGGAGGAACGCCAAGCCCTCTACGTGAAAGCGTTTGAGGTTCTCCGCAAGGCTTGGACGGGCGAGACCTTCGAGTACGAAGGGCGGAGCGTTTGTGCAAGGCCTGTCCCCTTTCCCGCGCCGCGTCTTCTTCTCGGAGGATCCCACCGGGCTGTCGCCCGCAGGGCGGCTCATATAGCCGACGGTTTCTATCCCCCGAACGGCGAGAACTGGGAGGTCTATCGGGAAGAGTGCTTGAAACTCGGCAAGACCGACCCCGGCGAGTGCAAGCGCCTTGGTCCTATCTATACCCATGTGACCAAAACTCCCGAGGCCGACTGGGCGCGCATCGCTCCGCACGCGGCGCACTGCGCACGCTCGTACTCGGAATGGACCGTCGAGGCGTATGGCAGGGCGGCTGGACCGTTTGCGGAGGGTGTAGACCCCGAGGATCTTCTGGGCACCGGCGCCTACCGGGTACTCGGCCCGGAAGAAGCGATCGAGATGATCCGGTCGCTGGGTTTCGGGAGAACATTTATTCTTACCCCGCTGCTCGGTGGCCTCGATCCTCATCTCGCGTGGAAGGGCTTGAGGCTTTTCGGCGACTCGGTCTGGCCTCACGTTCGTGACCTCCAGGGCTGAAGCCAGAGCCATCTCCTCGGGGACTTTCGGGTTCCTCAGTGCGAGTCGCCGACACTCCGAGCCGAGCTACCGCGCCGCCCGTTGTGATCTCAGCTCGGCCTGCAGGCTTTCCGCAACCGAAGCAAATTTGGGGAGCAGCAAGCGGTCGGGGTCGAAGGAAAAAAAGAGAATGGGATATTCGGGGGGTAGCGTCGTATGGGCGTTCTCTCGCTGGGCCGCAGACAAGGGCGCTCTGCTGAGGACCAACACCAATTCCGGCGCCAGGCGCTGCCATGTCTCTGAGTCGGGAACCAGTCGATACTCTTCACCTCCGTGGGTCACGCTGTTCCCTCCGGCGATCTCGATCAGATCGGTCGCAAAGCTGTGTCCCCCTGCCAGCTCCAAAGGCGCCCAATTCATGACTGCCGCGATGCGGGGGCGATCCTGACGAAAGCTCGAAGGCGTCATCAGAGCGAGCGGTCTTGTGATCTCCCTCTCGAACTGTGTGGCTCCGACTAGACCCACAAGGCGTCTGCCCAGTGTTCGGCACAGTTCGAATACATCCGCGAGGTTGTGAGGGGCGTACTCCACGTACTCCGAGACCTTGCTGGGGGTTGGCGAATCGGAGGGGGCGACTCCCGACGGAAGCTTCGGCCCGATGATCAGTCGTGGAGCCAGCTGCCGGGCGCTCTCGAGGTTCAGCGTGGGAAGGTTCTCGGTGCCGGGCAATTCCGAGGATTCGGGATCCACGCCGACGAGAAGGTTCCGGCCTCCGAGACCCAGTACGAAACGGGTGGCCCCGGGTGAAAGCGTTGCCACGGTCATCCGGATCGAAGTCGGAGGATTAAGAGAGTTCACAATCTTCGCCGTGGGCTCGGGCGCGGGCCCGCAGCCCACCAGGAGTACCGCCCACGCGGCGACAGTTCCCCCCCACCGCCCGGCGAGCGTTCGGGGATTGAGAGGAGCCCCCTGGGGTATATGGGTGTTTTTTACATCATTCATACGGTTTTATCTTCCTAACACACGGGTCTTACTGATAGTCTCAAAACAAGGAAATCGCTGATTTATAAGAATTTTCCTGAAAAATGACGAAGAAGTAATACCGAAGAAGTAATACCGATGGAGAAGGGCGGCGAAGTCGACTCTCCCTACCCCCCGGAGCTCCGCCGTCTCGATTTTCCCAAGACAAAACAGCCCCACTAGAGAAAGGGAACACAGTCCATGAAGATTTATCCCGATATTCGAAGGGTCGCCGCGTTGACTGTAGGTTTATTCAGCTTGGTTTTCGCAAGCGCAGCATCTGCGGGGATCCATACCTGGAGATTCAGCGAGGCGTTCAGCAATTCAGATGGGTCCATTCAATTCGTTGAACTCGTCGACCAGGGCACGGGGGGGTTTGAGACCGGTGTAGGGAACGGGACCCTCAGCAGCACTCTTCAGACCTACATTTTGGCCGAGGGAGCGGTCGCCGCGCCCACCAACGGTCGACATTATCTGATCGCGACACAATCCTTCGCCGATCTCCCTGGAGCGCCGGTCCCCGACGCGATTATTCCGCTTTCGAACATTCCCTTTTTCAGCGCCGCGGCCGATGTGCTGGGCTTTTCTTTCTCCCCCGGCCTCACGGTGACCGGCGCGCCCACCAATGGCACCGACTCGGTACATGTGAGCTACAGCGGACTGGTCGCAGTGGGCCAAAGCGTTGCGGTCAACTCTCCCACGAACTACGGCGGAGCGACCGGCTCCGTGAATGCGTCGCCCGGTTTGAGTGGTCCAGCCCGCATTCTTTCCATGAGTGGCCAGTGGTTTCAGAACCGCGGTCCTTTGGTGGATATTCCGAATAACGGTGGCGCGGGCGCCTGCGCGGCGTTCATTGGTCAACCACGCCCGGCCCCGGCCAGCGTGAGCGACGGCT